>Ga0209013_10004014_pt1 | contig 12977 bp, 9 predicted proteins | sample Cruoilmetagenom2_FD_187291 | JGI IMG/M metagenome (GOLD analysis project Ga0209013, IMG submission 187291) | Oil polluted marine microbial communities from Coal Oil Point, Santa Barbara, California, USA - Sample 2 (SPAdes) (version 2) | ecosystem: Environmental > Aquatic > Marine > Oil seeps ... | reverse complement strand
ACCCCGGAAACTCGGCTCTCCGACTGGCTCGATCCGCGCGACACCGGGGTCCTGTTCCTGAACGGCAAGAACTCCACTCAATCGGAGTCGACCGCTCTGTGGCTGATCCCCGCTGCGGCCTCGCTTCCCGGCTTCGGGTCGTCCGAATGGAAGAGCGAGGTTTCCGTCGTCAACACGGGATCGATCGCCCGCAACGTGAGCCTCTATTTCGTTCCGAACGGGAGCGCGTGGCCCGGGGAGCTGCTCAGCGGACCTTTTGCCGTCACGCCCGACGAATCGCTCTACCTCAACGACCCCCTTCTTTCAGAAAATCCAACCTCCGGCCTTCTGTATGCGACCGTGACCGGCGATGGAACGGTTGCATTCTCCCATACCTACAGCCTTTCGGACGGAGGGGGCACCTATGGCCAGGGCGTGCCTGGAATCCGTCTCACGGACGCCGCCCTCGCCAACGATCTCGTCCTTCCCATGGTTCACTCGAGCCCCGGGCGATTTCGTACCAACGTCGGTTTTGCGCAAACCTCTGCAGGGTGGTTTAGCGTGTATGTATCGATTTACTCGGCTGACGGCGAACTCCTTGCCGAAAAAAAGTACAGAATCGAGACCGCCTGGCGACAGATCGATGACATCTTCAAGAAGCTCGGCATCGGCGATCTCACCGTCGAGGGTGGCTGGATTCGGATTCGTCTGGCGGCAGGGGCGCCCGCATTCTGGACCACCTACGCCACCGTCATCGACGACGAAACCAATGACCCGACATACATCTTGCCGATGACACCGTAAGAGGATTCTCAGTTCTTAATTCTCAATTCTCAATTTCCACCCACACCCCCTCAATCCTGCCGGTTGCCTGGCGCGCATCGAGATCGGTGATGCCCTTTTCCGGGACGTGGGGTGGTGTAGAGCTCGACCCGGTGCGGGCTAGACCGGAATAATTCCTAGGAAACCCTGTTATCCCACATGTCCCTTAATCCCCAGCGTCGATCAGGAGATGGAGTTTTGAACATGAGAATCGTACGAGCTGCCGGCATGACCCTGGCTGTCGCGACCCTCCTGGCCCTATCGACTACCGCTTACTCTGGGGGAGGTGTTCCGAGGAGTGCCCTGCCCGGCGTGAAATCACTGGAAACCGTCCAGCGGATGGTGATGGCCGACGTCGATGTGACCAGGCTCCTGGCGGAGGACCTGACGAGGGAGAGCTCCAGCGTTGTCGCTCCAGTGCGGTTCGCAACGGCGATCCGGGTGACCTTCGCACCCGAGTCCGCGGGCACGTGGGAAACGCTCGACGATGGCTCGCGGCTGTGGCGGCTGCGGATTGTGTCGCCCGGCGCGCTCAGCCTCAGTCTCGGGCTCGATCGTTTCGACCTTCCTGCAGGCGCCGCGTTCTGGGTCCACGACCCTGACGGCGCAGGGGTGCAGGGACCGTACACCGCGGAAAACCGGAACGCTCTCGGCGGCCTGTGGACCGCGGTCGTTTTCGGAGAAGAGCTGGTGGCAGAACTGCAGGTGCCGAAGGACGCCGAGGCCAACATCGAGATCTCGTCCATCAACCACGGTTATCGTTTTTTTGGCGAAAGATACGCAACGGGTGGTGAAAAACGGGGTTCGTGCAACATCAACGTCATCTGTCCGCAGGGCGACCCGTGGCGCAACCAGATCCGGTCGGTGGCTCGCGTCACCTTCACCTCCGACCAGAGCTTGTTCCTGTGCACGGCACAGCTCGTCAACAACACCGCCGAGGACGACACTCCCTACCTCCTGACGGCGCAGCACTGCATCGACGCGCCGGATGTGGCGCCAACCATCGTCGCGTACTGGAACTACGAGACCTCCGCCTGCGACGAGTTTTTCGGCGGCAGCCTGAGTCAAAACCAGAGCGGCGCAATCCTCATCGCCTCCAACCCACTCGGAAGCGGGTCCGACTTCGCGCTCGTCGAGCTCGACGCCAAACCCGACCCGAGCTACAACGTCTACTACCTGGGATGGGACGCCCGCGACGCAATCCCCGACTCGGCCGCAACGATTCACCATCCCGGCGGCGATCAGAAATCGATCAGCTTCGAGAATGACCCGCCCAACATCACCTCCTACCTCCTGGACGCATCCCCCGGCAACGGCAACTACCTTCGAGCCGGTGACTGGGACGAGGGCACCACCGAGGGTGGATCTTCGGGCGCATGCCTCTTCGACGATGCCACCGGGCTGTGCGTCGGCACTCTTAGCGGGGGTTTTGCGGCCTGCGGAAACGACGATCCCGACTGGTACGGCCGCCTGGCCCGCGACTGGACGGGGGACGGAACCCCGGAGGGCCGGCTGTCCGACTGGCTCGACCCGCACGACACCGGGGTCCTGTTCCTGATCGGCAAAAACGCCGACGGTAGCTCCGGAAGCGACGAGACCTGGCTCATCCCGGCCGCCGCTTCGCTGCCGGGCGAGGCGCCCTCGAACTGGAAGAGCCAGCTTGCGGTGGCCAACCTGAGCGTCGAGACGCGCACCGTCTCGATTCACTTCGTCGCCAATGGTCGGGAGTGGCCGGGCAAGTTCCTAAGCGGCCCGCACACCGTCGCTCCCAACGCATCGCTGTACATCGACGATCCGCTGCAATCGGAGAACCCGACCTCGGGATTGATGTATGTGACCGTGGACGGCCCCGGCACCGCGGTCTTCGTTCGCACTTACAACCTTGTCCCCAACGGCACGACTTTCGGCCAGGGCCAGCCGGGCATTCTGCTCCGCGATACCACCAACTCGAACGAGCTCGTGCTGCCCATGGTCCACTCGGCGCCGGGAGTCTACCGCACCAACATCGGCTTCGCGCAGACCTCGGCCGGGGCTATTCAGATCAAGGTCGAAATCTATTCCTCCGCCGGAACCATGCTGGCTGAAAAGACCTACTCGCAGTCGGCCGCGTGGCGCCAGATCAACGACGTCTTCGACAACATGGGGATCGGAAATATGACCGTGGAAGGCGGTTTGATCCGGGTCACGCTGGTGACCGGCTCGCCCGCATTCTGGACCACCTACGCCACCGTCATCGACGACACCACCAACGACCCGACCTACGTGCTGCCGGTCGCTCCATAGGAAAAATTCTCAATTCTTAATTCTTAATTCTCAATTTCCGCTCGCCATCCCGGTGCTCGGGGGAGTGGATCGGAATTGAGAATTAAGAATTCAAAATTGATTCCCACCTACCCTCTCCCTGCACACGAGACGCGTGCACCACAACGCCCCGGTCAGTCTTGTGGTGCAGCCGTCCCGGCTGCAGGAGGTGGGATGGGAATTGAGAATTAAGAATTCAAAATTGAGAACTGACGCGCTCAAGCGTCGAGCGTGAGCGCGTCCTTGGCGAGCTGCTTGGCGTACTCCATGTCCTCAGGCATGTCGTTCTTGTCCACGACGTGCCACTCCACGCGGTGTCTTTTCGCCAGCTCGTCCAGCCGCTGCCATAAGTCGCGGTGCGAGACCGGCTTGCCGTCCCTGGTCTTCCAGCCCCGCTGCCTCCAGCCCGGCACCCACGAGGTGGCGCCGTCCTTGAGGTAGTCGGACACCGTGTAGAGGTGGACCCGTACCCGCCGCTTGAGCTCTTCAAGACCCGAAATGGCGCTCAGGAGGTGCATGCGGTTGGCCGACGCCCCCGCTACGCGGTCGCTGAGGCCCTTCTCGTCGTCCGCAAAGCGCAGCACCACACCCCACGATCCGGCCTTTTTCTTGCCCGAGTAGGCCGCGGCAGTGAAGATGTGTACCGCCTTCAGATCGTTGATCGGAAGCGGCGCACGCGGCATTGCGGCCGAGGCGAGCTCGTCGGCGACCTCGTTCCAACGGTCGCCGGCATGGCCCTTCGTCCAGTGCCAGTCGACCTCGTGGATCGCGAGCGCCCTGTCGAGCTCCTCCCACAGATCGCGGTTCTTCACGTCCTTCTTACCCGCAGTCTTCCAACCCTTTGCCCGCCACCCGGCCAGCCATTCGGTGATGCCCTTCTTGAGGTAGGTGGAGTCGGTGTAGAGCTCGACCCGGTGGGGTCCGGCGAGGGCGCCGAGGGCCTCGATCGCGGCAACCATCTCCATCCGGTTGTTGGTCGCCTCACGCTTGCCCCCGGAGAGCTCGACTGGATCGCGGCCGGGATGAAGCAGCACCGCCCCCCAACCCCCGGGCCCCGGGTTGGGGCGACAGCCGCCGTCGGTGTAAATGGTCACTGCGGGGAGGCTTTCGTTCATCGGTGAGACCTTAGCAGATGGCGGAGTTCTCAATTCTTAATTCTTAATTCTTAATGCCCGCCCACCCACCCACGGACCAGGGACTGTTGGGAGGGCCGCACATTTGGCGGCCGCACGGGATCTGACGCAATCCATGATGTGACAGGTACGGTGCGTGGCATTGAGAATTGAGAATTTAAAATTAAGAATTTTGTTCGTGTTGCCGCCTCTGATTGATGCCCAGCCTTCGAGCCAGGAACGCGGTCATCCACGGCGCGTGGCGCTCGAGGAACACGACGAGCTTGCCGTGGCCGGTGATCACCACCACCCGCTTGCGCTTGAGAATCCCCTTCACCAACTTGGCCGCCGCCTTGTCGGTATCCATGCTGAGCCAGGCGGGGATCGGGTCCGCGTTTCCCTCACTGTACTGTCCCCGGTTGTCCACCTGGCGGATCTCCGAGTCCACGAAACCGGGTGCGAGGAGGGTCACCGCCACGCCGTACTTGGACACCTCGGCGCGCAGCGCCCCGGCCAACGCCCGCACCGCATGCTTGGACATCGAGTATGGCGCGCCGACCGGAAGCGCGATGTAACTCATGACGCTGCCCATGATGGCGATGCATCCACGGGAGGCGATCAGCGCCTCACGGGTCGCCTGAACGGTGCGCAGAACCCCGAAGACATTGGTCTCGAACTGCCGCCGGAAGTCCTCTACCGAAAGCTTGTGAACCGCGCCCGCAACCCCAAAGCCGGCGTTGGCCACCACCCAGTCGATGCGGCCGAGCTCCGCGAGCGTCGTTTCCACCGCGGCATCGAGGTCGCCGTCGACCGTGACATCGCAGCGGATGGTGAGCGCCTTACGGCCGCGCGCCCGTATCTCCAACGCCAGCGCCTCCAACCGCTCCCAGCGCCGAGCCAGCAGCACCACATCGGCGCCGCGCCGGGCAAACTCGCGCGCCATCGCGGCGCCGATTCCCGACGACGCGCCGGTGATGAAAGCGACTTTCCCTTCGAGCTTTGCCATGGACCCTCCTCAGAGTTCGGATTGTAACCGACGTGGTCTCCGAAAAATTCGAATTTCGAATTTGCCGACCGCCCACCCCGTCCGATCCGGCATGGACCGGGGGGAAACTCATAACTCAAAACTAAAAACTAAAAACTCAACACTTGCGATGTTCGTCCGTATACTCACTTCGCGTGCACCACGCGCCCAAGGAGCCACCATGACCACATCCCGAAGAGATTTCGTTCAGCTTTCAATTCTTGCCGGCGGCGCCGTCGGCCTCGGTCTTGCCCGCCGTGCCGGGTCCGAGGGCACCGCCCGAAAGCCGCTCAAGATCCTCGTCCTCGGCGGTACCGGCCTTATCGGACCGCCGATGGTGCGCTATGCGATTGCCCGCGGTCACGAGATCACCCTCTTCAATCGCGGCAAGACCAACTCCCACCTCTTCCCCGATCTCGAGAAGCTCAAGGGCGACCGCAATGACGATCTCACGGCCCTCGAGGAGGCGGTGGCCGCGGGCCGCCGTTGGGACGCGGTCATCGACAACACGGCCTCCATCCCGCGCTGGGTGACGGCCTCGGCGGGACTGCTCGCTGATGCCGCCGATTACTACCTCTACACCTCGTCCATCTCCGCCTACGCCGACAGCTCGACGCCGGGCGCCGACGAGACCGCGCCGGTCGGGACGATCTCGCCCGAGCACGAGGCCGCGGTGAAAACCACCAAGGACATCACCGGCGAGAACTACGGTCCGCTGAAGGCCCGCTGCGAGGCGGAAGCGCGCACGGCATTCACCGACGAGCACACCTGCGTCGTGCGCCCCGGTCTCATCGTCGGTCCCGGCGACTACTCCGATCGCTTCACCTACTGGCCGGTGCGAATTTACAAGGGCGGCGAGGTGATGGCGCCCGGCAACCTCACTGATCCGGTGCAGTTCATCGACGCCCGCGACCTCGGCGAGTGGTACATCCGCCTGGTCGAGCACGGCGCCACCGGCACCTTCAACGGCGTCGGCCCGCGCTCACCCATGAGCATCGCCGGCATGTTGTATGGGATCCGCGCCACGGTCTCGAACGACATCTCCTTCACCTGGGTCGAAGCAGACTTCCTCGAGACCTTCGAGGTCGAGCCCTGGAGACACATGACGGTGTGGGTGCCGCCGGTTGGCGAGTACGCCGGATTCTCAGCATCGAACATCGACCGCGCTCTCGCTGCCGGGCTGACCTTCCGCCCGCTCGCCGAAACTGCGACCGCCACCATCGAGTACTGGAACTCGCTGCCCGCCGACCGCCGGGCCGAACCGCGCGCCGGCTGCCCCCCGGAGCTTGAGACCAAGGTGCTCGCTGCCTGGCACAACAGGGAGAATTCGGAATGAGGTGGCGGCGCCGCTCGCCGCGATGTGGCTCGAAGTCGGCCTTTGGCTCGGCCGGCGCCAGATGATGCAAGCCCGCACTTCTCACCGGAGTTTCCGGATGGGAACGGGCTAGCTACGGGCGCCCGAGTTCGTCGAACGACTCCGGGCTGAGGGGGATGGCGCGGGCGAAACCCGAAACCAGCCGTCCCCGTTCGAAGTGCAGCCTATAGAGGTTGAAATCACCGAGGGTGAAGGTGAGCTCCGAGGATGGAAAGCGGTCGATAAATGCCTCACACGACGCCTCGTAGTCCGCGTCCGCCTGCGCCACGTGCTGGATGGTTCCTGCGATCGACAACCGTGTCACCTGCAGCGGATCGACCTCGGGAGAATCGGCGGCGTGGATGAGGATGCTGACCGGCGAGCCGGGCTGCAGGCCGCGGCTGTGACGGGCGAGCTGCGACGCGTGTACCAGCACCGACCGGCGGTCGTCGGCGACGACAAACGGCAACAATCCCACATGCGGCCGGCCGTCTACCAACACCCCGAGCGACAGCACCCGGTTCTCGGTGAGGAGTCGTTCGAGGAGATCCTGTTCTTCCGATTTCATCGCTCCACCTTGCCCTCTCATCCCCTACTGTAGCAATGCCGTCTGGATGCTGGATGCTGGATGCTGGATGCTAGATTCGACAAAAGCGTAGATTCGCGATCCGGCTTGTCAAGGGGTGGTGGGCGGCATTTCCGAATTCCGAATTCCGAATTCCGAATTCCGTCCAGGTTAAGATCCTTTTACGCGTGAAGGAGGGATACGCAATGAAATTCACCGGAAAAACCGTCCTCGTCACCGGCGGCTCGCGCGGCATCGGCCGTGCGGTGGCCATCGACTTCGCCGCCCGCGGCGCCCGAGTCGCAGTCAATTACCTTTCCAACTCCGACGCCGCTGAGGAGACGATCGCGGCGATGGAGGGCGGCCCGCATCTCGCCGTACAGGGCGATGTTTCCGATCCCTCGGCGGTTCAACGTCTCTTCGACGACGTGATCGGCGCCTTTGGGGGCATCGACATTGTCGTCAACAACGCCGGCATCTACCGGTATCACCGGGTCGAAGATGTGGATTACGACGAATGGCAGGCGGCGTGGCGCGAGGTCCTCGCCACCAACCTCATCGGCCCGGCCAACGTCTGCTACTGCGCGGCGCGGCACATGATCGAGCGCGGCGGCGGCCGCATCGTCAATGTCTCGTCTCGCGGGGCGTTCCGCGGCGAGCCGGAAGGGCCGGCCTACGGCGCCAGCAAGGCGGGGCTCAACGCCATGAGTCAATCCCTCGCCCAGCGGCTCGCGCCCCATAACATCTTTGTCGGCGTGGTCGCGCCCGGCTTCACCGACACCGACCTCGCGGCCAGGATTCTCGACACTCCAAAGGGCGACGAGATCCGGGCCCAGAGCCCGCTCGGCCGGGTGGGAAAGCCCGAGGAGGTCGCCCACGCCGTTCTCTTCCTGGCCTCCGAGGGCGCCGAGTTCTCGACCGGCACCATCATCGACGTCAACGGCGCGTCGTATCTGCGGAGTTGATGCTGGATGCGCCAAGATCGTACGCCCCCGGGTTGTCATGTCAATGGGTGGGCGTTCCCCTTTTCTCCTCTTCCTCTCCGCCCTTGGCGCGGGTGGGCCGGCATTCCTAATTCCGAATTCAGAATTCCGAATTCGCCCGGCCTTCGGCCCGGCGCAGGCTTCCCTGCCGATACTCGACCACCTGTGACGCTCGGGCAGCGAGGTCGCGATCCGGGGTCAGCCAGATTGCGGTGCGGCCGACCGAGGCCCGCACCACGGCGGAGCGCCACAGCTCACCGCGCACCGCGTTGACCCACGGCATCGGATCGACGACAACCACCACGTGATACGACGACGGAATAACCCGCGCGGCAAGGACCAGCAACCGGTGATACGGCGACAACGGGCTGCCATCCGCAGCCAGCGGCCGGTCGCCGAGCGCCGTCACGACCTCGTTCAGCGAGCAGGCCTCGCGCAGCGCAGCCACCTCGCCGCGCTGAAGCGGCCTATCACAGAGAGCCGCGAGATTGCCCACCAGATCGCCGGCGATAAAGGTCTCGCCCGGAGCCACCATCGCGACCAGCCGGGAGCCCCCTTCGAAGGGCGATCCGTCAACCGCGATCTCGCCCGCATGCGGCCCCTTACGAGCCGAGAGCACATCGGCGAGCGCACCGGCCTCGTCGGGCGCGTCGCATAAGATGGCCAGCGAGTCGCCGGCCCGCAGCTCGAGATCCAGGGGCACCGAGCATGGCAGCCCGTCGTGGCCCGCCAGGACAACACCGTCGAGGCTGAGGGTGCCGCGCACCTCACGAGACGGCGGACCCGGGGCCGCGGCGCCGGTCGCCTCCGCGCCCCTCGAACGCGCCAGACGTCGGGCCGCCAGCAACAGCAACGCCGGCGCCAGCCAGCCGCCGAAATCGAGGGCCACAAGTCGCGGCGCCAGCGCAAAGACAACTCCCCAACCGCCAACCGCAACATAGTCCGCGGCGTCGGGCCTGGCGCCGTCCCTGCGCGGCAGCGCGCGCGCCACCGCCGCAACGAGCGCCGCCAGCAGCAACCACCCGACCGCAATCTCCCAACCACCCCGGAGCAGCAGAAAAACCAGCGACGAAAGAGCCACCACGGCGCTCGACCAGGGCTCGGTCGCCCGCGAGCGGTCGACTACCCGGTAAACCACCAACGCCGCCGCCACCATCACCGGCGCCCACGCGGGCCGCCACGCAGCGACCCACGGCAGCGCCGCAAGGACAACCGCGAGATACCATCCAACGATCACAGACCACGGAATCTTCACGAGCCGATGGTACCGCGGCGGCCTGACCGCTCCAAGTCTGCAATGTGCAAACCACTACGTTAATCGGGCGCCGTTGTGGGCCAGGCGTCCCGCCTGCCGGACGGGTCGGCGGCATAAAACCGAAACGGTAACTTTTTCCGCCCTCGTGCGTATATAGGTGTACGGGCCCACCAAAAAGAGGCCCGATGATACGACGGTCAGAAACCAACGACCTCTATCAAACTCCTCCTTCTTGGCTCCTCCCCCGGGAGCCATTTTTTTGACCATCAGTGCCCGGCCAAATCCTCGGACAGCCGAGCTCCCATGGCCGGCGACTTGTGACGGCGTAGCCGAAGGCGAAGCCGTAAGCTGGAAGCGAAGCCTGCAGCTCGGCGTCCCTGCCACTACATAGTGCAACCACAACCCAAGATCGTCACCGCCGCGCGAACCGGTGTACGCTCGGCGGGACGGGCAGCAACATTCGCCTCCGCGGGCTAACCACTCCGACGGTTGGAATCTGCTCATCTCATTTGGAGGAGCCATGGCAGCTGACGAACACAAAGTGATCTTCTCGATGGTCGGGGTCAGCAAGACTCACGACCAGAAGACGGTGCTGCGCGACATCTCGCTGGGCTTTTTCTACGGCGCCAAGATCGGCGTGCTCGGCCTCAACGGCGCCGGCAAGAGCACGCTGTTGAGGATCATGGCCGGGGTGGAGGAGTCGTCGAACGGCGAGGTGGCCCGCGCACCCGGCTACACGGTGGGGCTGCTCGAGCAGGAGCCGGAGCTCGAGCCGGGGAAGACCGTGCTCGCGGTGGTCGAGGAGGGAGCGTCGGTTGCCAAGACGCTGCTCGAGGAGTTTGACGCCCTCGCCGATCGTTTCTCCGAACCCATGGATGATGACGAGATGCAGAAGGTCCTCGATCGTCAGGCCGATGTGCAGGAAAAGATCGAGGCCACTGGCGCTTGGGAGCTGGACTCTCGCCTCGAGCTCGCCATGGACGCCCTCCGCTGTCCGCCGGGCGACACCGTGGTCGACGTCTTGTCCGGCGGCGAGCGGCGACGGGTCGCGCTGTGCCGGCTCCTCATCCAACAGCCCGACATCCTGCTCCTTGACGAGCCCACCAACCACCTCGACGATCTCTCGGTGGCGTGGCTCGAGCGCCACCTCAAGGAGTACCAGGGCACCGTCATCGCCGTCACCCACGACCGCTATTTTCTCGACAACGTCGCCGGCTGGATCCTCGAGCTCGACCGTGGCCACGGCATCCCCTGGAAGGGAAACTACTCGTCGTGGCTCGAGCAGAAGCAGGAGCAGTTGCGGCAGGAGGAGCGCAGCGAGGGCCGGAGGCAGAAGACCCTCGAACGCGAGCTCGAGTGGATCCGGATGGCGCCGCGTGCGCGCCACGCCAAGGGCAAGGCGCGGATCAACGCCTACCAGGAGCTGCTCTCCCACGAGCCGGAGCAGATGGTTCGCGATCTCGAGATCTGGATCCCACCCGGACCACGGCTGGGCGACGTGGTGATCGAGGGCGAGCGCCTCAGCAAGGGTTTTGGCGACCGCCTGCTCTTCGACGACCTCAGCTTCTCGGTCCCGCCCGGGGCCATCGTCGGTGTGATCGGCGGCAACGGCGCCGGCAAGACGACCCTGTTCGAGCTCATCACCGGCGCCCAGCAGCCTGGTTCCGGCAGCCTGAGGCTCGGCGAGACGGTGAAGCTGGGATACGTCGACCAGAGCCGATCCACTCTCGACCCCGAAAAATCGGTGTGGGAGGTGATCTCGGAGGGCTCGGAGTCAGTGTGGCTGGGCCGCGCCGAGGTCAACTCGCGAGCCTACGTCGGGCGCTTCAATTTCACGGGTTCTGATCAGCAGAAACCGGTCAAGTTGTTGTCCGGCGGCGAACGCAACCGGGTCCACCTGGCGCGAATGCTCAAGGAGAGCGCCAACGTCCTGCTCCTGGACGAGCCCTCAAACGACCTCGACGTCAACACCCTGCGCGCGCTGGAAGAGGCAATCCTGGCCTTTGCCGGCTGCGTGATGGTGATCTCGCACGACCGATGGTTCCTCGATCGGGTCGCGACCCACATTCTCGCCTTCGAGGGCGACTCGCATGTGGAGTGGTTCCCGGGGCCCTATTCCGATTACCTGGCCGACCGTCGTCATCGGCTCGGCGACGCCGCCGGTCGCCCGCACCGCGTGACCTACCGGCCGCTGACCCGGAGCTGACGCGAGCGAATAGGATCGGGCGCGAAAAATGGTCATGAATAGCGCGTGCCCGGCGCGATCTCATCCCCAAGGGATGCCGAGCTTCAGCTCGGCAGCCTGGGCATCCGTGTTCCCACACAACGTCAGGTTGTCATCGGTGGCGCCGTACGTTACCTCTGCCTGAAGAAGATGGCGACGCCGAGAAACGCCATGAGACCGATGAAGACCGCTATACCGGTACTGCTCAGGGTCGGGATCGAGATGCCTCCCGGGACATCGCCCGTCGGCGAGAAATAGGTCTGGTGCGAAATGTCCGAGGTGCCCGCGGCAGGCACCGTGACGCTCCAACTGATGCCGGCGCCGTTGTCGATGTCTTCGCTGCAACGGCAGGTGTCGTTGAACGGCAGGTGGGTGCCGATCGCGCTCCAGACCTCGGAGAAGCCCGCCTCGTAGAAGTTGTTGCCGGGAGTGATCGGGACCAGCTGTTCGACGCGCCCGGCGGGTGAGTTGTTCGGGTTTTCCGAGCAGCCCACGGAGGTACCGTTCTGGAGCCCGTAACCCGAGTCAGAGCCCCCGAGATAGCAGTCGAATGCCCGGTAGAGGATCGCGTTCACCGGCGCATCACCGGAGTTCGCCAACTGGACGTCGGTCTGGAAGAACTCCTGTCCGACTATGTAGGAGTCGGTCTGGGTGAGCTGAAGCCCCGTCGTGCCGACATCGACGACAGTGGTCACCCGAAACGGATCCCCCGACGTGCCAGAACCCATGACCGCCGACTGGCTGACCATTGAAAACGGTGTGTAGGTCCCGATGCTGCCGCTGGCCGAGCTGTCGTGGTTTGCGAAGTCGGGTGCGTAGAGCACGTCGGCGACCACCACGAAACTGCCATAATCACCCGGGGCAACGCTCGGCGGGTAGACCTCGTAGACCGTGCCGTCGAGCACGTGAGCAACCTGGGTGCTCGCCTCTGCGCCGACAAAGATATCCGTCAGCGGACCGGCCGAGTTGATCGATATGTTGGGCACGGCGAGCTTGAACGCATTGCCAACCGTTCCCTTGTTCGGGTCGGACCCCTCCGTGAACGACCATGTCGCGACACCCACCACCAGCACGCACGAAACAACAACGAACGCTCGCCATCGAGACATTGGCTCCTCCTTTGTCACCAAGGCCAAACAGGCCAAATTGAAAGCACCATTCCTATAACATATTCAAAACCTGAAGTCTAGCCCGCTTTTCTCACCGGGTTTCGTAGCGAGGGCGGCGAAGGGTGGCCGATGTTGGGGTTTTCGCGGATCGGGCGACGCAGGCGTAGTCGCACTACGTTGCGTCGGCCGCGTCGCACCGCCACCAGCGCGTGGCTCATGGCCTCCTCCTTCGGATGAGGCCTGAGCTCA
>Ga0209013_10004013_pt1 | contig 12977 bp, 12 predicted proteins | sample Cruoilmetagenom2_FD_187291 | JGI IMG/M metagenome (GOLD analysis project Ga0209013, IMG submission 187291) | Oil polluted marine microbial communities from Coal Oil Point, Santa Barbara, California, USA - Sample 2 (SPAdes) (version 2) | ecosystem: Environmental > Aquatic > Marine > Oil seeps ... | reverse complement strand
ACATCCTGCTGACCGAGCGGGGCAGTATGTTCGGTTATGGCGACCTGGTAGTGGATTATCGCAACATTCCGGAGATGCAAAAAACAGGGTTTCCGGTCATTCTCGATTGCACCCACTCACTGCAGCAGCCCAACCAGCCGGGTGGCGTTACAGGAGGCCGTCCGGAACTTATTGAAACCATCGCCAAAGCGGGTATTGCCGCGGGTGTGGACGGTTTGTTCCTCGAAACACATCCCAATCCTGCTGTTGCCAAATCAGACGGCGCTAATATGTTGCCCATGGATTTACTGGACGGATTACTACAGAAGTTGGTGGCTTTGAGGCAAACAGTTAATAAATTTTAGCCTTCCTTGCTTATTTGAGCTAAAATAGACTGCGTCGGGAAGGCAAATTCCAATTTGTTGTCATTAAATCTTTTCAGAATTTGCATGTTTACATCCGTCTGCACTTGCAGGATATCCGCTCCTTTGGTGATGTAGTAAATGAATAAAATCCCGAGTGAAAAATCACCGAACGAATTAAATGAAACCAGCACGTTTTCCTCCGTTCCCTTTGTATTGGCAATAATATCCTTCAGGATGTCGATAGCCAGCTGGATCTTGTTTTCCGGTGTGTCGTAAGTCAGCCCGAGATTTAGCGTAACTTTCCTCGATGGCTCCATGCTTATGTTTTCAATAATACCATCCGTAAATTTCATGTTCGGGACGGTGAGCATGGTGCCTGAAAGTGTTTTGATGCGTGTGCTGCGGATGCCCACTTCCTGCACAATACCATCGTAACTACCGATCTTCACCCTGTCGCCTAATATAAAAGGTTTATCGGTAAAAATAGTGACGCCTCCGAATATATTTGCTACTGTATCTTTGGCAGCCATAGCCAGGGCCAGACCGCCAATCCCAAGTCCGGCCAGTATGGCACCAACGTTAAACCCTACATTGCTCAACGCAATCAGTATCCCCAGTGTCCAGATGGTGTATTTAATTACCTTCCGGGCTATCGGTAGAAGTTGGTCATCCAGATCGCTGTCGCTTTTTTCAATGACCGGGGCCAGATATTCGTCAATAAGGGCAATCAGCAGGCGGGCAATGAACCAGGTGGCAGCGAGAATTACCACAAACCAAAACCCTTTGTCGATATAGTCAGTAATATCGGGTGGAAAAACAAGTCTTTTTAATGCGAACCAAATGCCACCTAAAGCAAAAATGTAAATAATGGGCTCTTCCAGCATTTCCACCAGCAGGTCATCCAGCCGGGTTTCGGTTTTGGCGGACAGTTTCTTTAACACATTTTTGATGAACCAGATGACCAGTTTTGTGGCAATGACAACACCAATAATGATCAGCAGGGCAATCCCCCAGTCTCCTAACGAATTATGATAAAATTGTTTTTCAAAAAAATCCATATCTGCTGGTTTTATTCTCTGATTATATTTTTCAAATTTCCCGTCTGTTCGTCAAACAACAACCGTGTACGGTTCAGGGGGGCAGTAGCCAAAACCCCGAACTGACATACTGGTATATTTGATGTATAATACGTAGTTCCTTTCTGAATTATATGAACAACAGTTGTTTGAGGCACTCTGTAGTAAATATTATCCTGTTTCTCCAGGGGAGTTTCCGGTAACCCTACCGAGGAATCGCCCGGTTGCAGAATAATTTCAATGGAATTGCCGTCCGGATCAGTATAAATGACATCTCTGAGTTTCTCTTTCTGCGGCACATAATAAACCGTTACCTGGCGTGAGGTCTTCACCTCTTTTCCCAGAAATAGTTCCAGATATTTCTGCTCCAGTTCCTCCAACTGTTTGTCCATGTACTTAATGCTTTCACCGTAGTTTACCTCCTGGTATCCTGATATCAGGTGAAACCGGGCTTCTCTGATTTCTGAAATCCGGCGGGCTGCTTCGTTGGCTCTTTCTTCGCTGCTTTTATCCACCCATGAAGACTTGAACAGAAACCTGTTTATCGTAACCGTATCGATAGAAATTTTTCTGACGATTGTATCAATCTTTTTCATGCGATTATAGTCAGCGAAGTACGAAAAGTCCTCGTCCCCCTCCATTAAAATAAAGGTTTGCTCAATATCTGTTTTTGTTTCAAGTTGTGCATTGCCTTCCATGCCAAATCCCAACAACGTGCCCTGTTCTGTCAGCAGAATAGACGTTGCTTTCTCATCTTTCGACTTCTCGGCAGGAAACTGAACGTAATAATACTGTTCGGGGTCGGCTTCGTACAGTGGCGTAATTTCGGCATTGATCAACTGAACCGAATTTCCGCTGTATCTGATATAATCATTTACGCCGAGGTAATTCGTTGCATAGTCAGCCAGTGGACCCGGTATTTTTTTTATTTGTTCAACAGTCAACCCGATCTTAAGAACTGTTTGTGGCAAGGCATAATAAAAACCGTCCTGTGCTGTATTGGTAGCATTTCCGGCAACTTTCTTAACAACGTACTGGCTGTTGGATAGGAAAGGTATAAATAAAAGAAAGAACAGGAATGCGGATAATGATTTTACGGACATAGCTTATGTTGTTTAATGCTTCAAATGTACGAAATAGTAAATTATGTACAATTACCTGATAAATAGAAGTTCCCTGTATTTAGGCAGGGGCCACAGCTCGTCATCAATCATAAACTCCAGTTTGTCCACATGGTAACGGATTCTATCGAAGTAAACCATCACCTCATCGCGGTAGGCAATGGCTTTCTCGTAAGCGTTCTCAATTTTGTTGGCCTGTTTGCGTGCTTCGATCATATTTTCCACATTTTCTTTAATGGCTGAAATATGATCGGAAATGAATTTAATGGAATTAGTCTGGTTCTTGGCCAGTTTCACAAATGATTTCGAATCGATCACCTCTTTCAATCCCCGTGTATTCTCTATCAGCCTGTTTTGGTAAAGAATGGCAGTAGGTAAAATATGATTAATAGCCAGATCGCCCATCACCCGCGCTTCAATCTGAACCTTTTTGATGTATTTCTCCAGTTTCATTTCGTAACGCGAGGTAAGTTCTTTTTTGCTCATCACCTGGTTACGTTTAAACAAGTCAATGGTTTTTTTCGAAATGAAGGCACCCAGAGCTTCAGGTGTTGACCCATGGTTTGAAAGGCCTCTCTTTTCGGCTTCTTTCACCCACTCTTCGCTATACGAGTTGCCTTCAAACCTAATGGTCCTCGATTCTTTAATGTATTTTTTGACGATGCTGAAAATAGCATCATCCTGCTCCATTCCCTTTTCTGTCATTTTTTCCACATCGGCTTTAAATTTTATTAATTGGTCGGCCATGATGGTGTTTAATACGAACATAGGCTTGGCTGTGTTGGCACTGGAGCCCACTGCCCTGAATTCAAATTTGTTACCTGTAAAAGCAAAGGGTGACGTACGGTTTCTATCTGTATTGTCGAATAGAATTTCCGGAATCTTCGGAATATTCAGCGGCACGTCTTTTTTCTGGTTGTTGTTCAATTCCCTTACCGATGGCATCTTTTCGATCTCATGTAAGGTTCGGGTTATCTGCTCGCCGATAAATACAGAGATAATAGCCGGGGGAGCTTCGTTAGCTCCCAGCCTCATATCGTTTCCTGCTGATGCAATACTGGCCCGTAACAGTTCTTCATGATCATGTACTGCTTTGAGTATATTTACCAGGAAAGTAATAAACCGAAAATTCTCTTTCGCTGTCTTTCCGGGTGACAACAGGTTGATTCCGGTATTGGTGGCAAGCGACCAGTTGTTGTGTTTTCCGGAACCGTTCACTCCGGCATAAGGCTTTTCATGCAGCAGCACCTTAAAGTTATGATTGCGGGCTACTTTGTCCAGAAGATGCATCAGTAACTGGTTGTGATCAACGGCAATATTGACTTCCTCAAAAACCGGTGCACACTCAAATTGGCTGGGTGCTACTTCGTTGTGCCTTGTTTTTAATGGTATGCCCAGTTTGTGTGCCTCTATCTCAAGTTCCTGCATAAAGGCCAGCGCCCTGCTGTGGATTGTGCCGAAATAATGATCAGATAGTTGCTGGTCTTTTGCTGATGAATGGCCAAATACTGTTTTTCCCGTAAGGACTAGGTCGGGTCGGGCAGAGAAAAGTGCCGTGTCCACAAGGAAATATTCCTGTTCCCATCCAAGGGTCGGATATACTTTTTGTACATTTTTGTTAAAGTAGCGCACTATGTCGACAGCTATGTCGTCCAAAGCTTTCATCGATTTTAGTAAGGGGGTTTTGTAATCTAACGACTCGCCTGTATAGGCAACAAAAATTGTGGGAATACACAGTGTATTTTCCAGAATAAATGCCGGCGATGTCGGATCCCATGCTGTATAACCTCTCGCCTCAAACGTATTCCGGATACCGCCGCTGGGAAAACTAGAAGCATCGGGTTCCTGCTGGATGAGAGCATCTCCCATGAATTCTTCAACGGCCCGGCCACCCTCCAGCGGGTTGATAAAAGCATCATGTTTTTCGGCTGTAGCACCTGTCAACGGATGAAACCAATGGGTGTAGTGCGTAACACCTTTGCCCATGGCCCACGCCTTCATGGCCGAAGCGATCTGATCTGTAACCTTACGCTCGATCCGCACGCCTTCTTTAATGGCTTTTTGCAATGAGTCGTGTGCTTCTTCCGTCAGGTACTCACGCATGACGGTCTGGTTAAACACCATTGACCCGAAATAATCGGATGCTTTGTTGGAAGGATACCGGACTTTCTCTACCGGTCTGTGCAAGGTTTGTTCCAGTGCGATGAATCTTAAATTGGGCATAATTATACAGTTTTATGTTGTTTTCTTATAAGTAATAATCCTATAAACGTGAATAGTCCATTAATAATCAGCAGCTCAAAACCTATTTCGTAGCCATGGAACATCTGAATTGAATAATGGCTGATCAGCCACGATAATACGGGGGCTACCAGAGCAACAATCGGGATGTAACTGTCTTTTACTTCAATTTTTGTAAACAACCCAAAAGCATATAAACCCAGCAGCGGACCGTACGTATAGCCGGCTAATGTAAATAGTTGAGCAATAACAGCCTGGTTATTAATCAGGCCAAATAATATAATCACAAAAATAATGATTAGGGCCATCATTAGATGGATGGTTTGCCGCTTTTTTTTCAACAAGTTTTCATTAGCGCCATATTTTTTATCGTACTCCATTATGTCGATACTGAATGAAGTGGTAAGTGCAGTAAGCGCACTGTCGGCACTGGAGTAGGCAGCGGATATCAGGCCGATAATAAACACGATGCCTGCAACTATACCTATATGTTTAAAAGCGATGAGCGGAAACAGGTGATCCGATTGTTCAGGAAGTTGTAGGTTGTACTGAGCAGCATAAATGTACAACACGGCGCCCAGAAAAAGAAAAACGAGGTTTACCGGGACGAGGATAAGACTGAGTGTTGTCATGTTCTTCCGGGCATCCTTCAGGTTCTTACAGCTTAGGTTCTTCTGCATCATGTCCTGATCGAGGCCGGTCATCACAATGGTGATGAACATCCCACTCAGGAACAGCTTAATAAAGTTTTGCTTGCTGTTGGCATCGGTAACCAAGATGGTCGACAAATCGCTCTTCCATACTTCTTTGATCATCACCGTTAAACTGACATCCATTTGACTGAGAATTAATCCTATGGTGACCATAACAGAGGCCAGCATAAAAGTTGTCTGCAATGTATCGGTCCATACAATGGTTTTGATACCGCCTTTCATAGTATACAACTGAATGAGGATGATAAAGAATACGACAGTTACCCAGAAAGGAATATGAAAATAGTCGAACACGAATACCTGCAGCACGCTTACAACAAGATACATACGAAAAGAAGCGCCGATGATCCGTGAGATGAGGAAAAATACAGAGCCTGTTTTGTAGGCGCGGTTGCCAAAACGTTTGTTAAGGTATGCGTAAATGGAAGTCAGGTTCAATTTATAGTATACGGGTAAAAGCACGGTGCTGATAACGGCGTATCCAACCACATAACCCAGTACAATGACAAAATAGGTAAAGTGGGTAGTGCCTACCCAGCCTGGAATAGAAATAAAGGTAACCCCCGACAGAGATGCTCCGATCATGCCGTATGCTACAACAAACCATGGCGACTTCCGGTTACCGATAAAAAAACTCTGGTTATCAGCTTTTCTCGATGTAATCCATGAGATGGCGAAGATGACCAAAGTATAAGCCAAAAAAGTTCCGAAAATCAGTCCGGGCGACATACGTTGCAATTAAGTTTACGACAAATGTAAAAAGTCAGTTTGCTTTTATAGCCTTTTTTGGTGAAAAGTGATGAAATATTATTAACAATCCAGAGATTGTTATTCCCGACGGCGCAGTCAGGAGACTGCGCCGAGGGTGAATTTGTGTAAGAAACTGAAGAATAAGGAATAAGAAATATCGAATTAATTTCAGGTTCTATTATCATTTTACATTCCTTATTTCTTATTCGATATTTTGCATTTTATTCGCTAAGGTTGATGTCAGCACCAACAGCAGATTCGTTGGTGAGCCACCAGCGAGGGAAAGAATGGAATATAATTTTGTTCGGGTTCTTTCAGGCGGGACGCCTGAAGCAGGGTACCGTTTAAATTGCCCGGGCAAAAGAAAGTAAATCAGGGAAAGTGGCATTTGCTACACCCTGTGCCAAGGGCTCTTCGTTCGTATCAATGTAAACCGTCTTCATCCCTGCCTTTCGGCCAAACTCCATATCCGATACCGTATCACCGGCCATGATGCTTTTTGAAAAGTCAATCTTCGGAAAATCTTTTTTGGCTTGTTCAGCCATAAAAGTGCATGGTTTTCGGCAGTTGTCTGCGTCTGTTGCCAGGTCAGGGCAGTAATAAACAACATCAATCCGGCCGCCGTGATCCGAAACAAGCTGTTGCATTTTTATGTGAATCTCGTGTACATCCTTTTCAGTCATCAGTCCCTTGCCTATCCCCTGCTGGTTGGTAATCACAATGATACGAGGGAATTTTTCGGACAGTATTTTCAACGCATCCAGAACACCCGGTAAAAACTTGAAATCTTTCCACTTTTTGATGTAATTGCCGGGTGGGCGCTTGTTGATCACCCCATCCCGGTCAAGGAACAAAGTCCAGTTAATGTCGATCTTATATAGCAGGTCAGGCATATGGCTACCTTGGGAACATGGCTTTTTCAATTTCTTCACACAGAATGTGGCCGATCAGGATGTGTGCTTCCTGGATACGGGCTACATTCTCCGAAGGAACCCTGATACATTTATCGGCAATGTCGGCTAAAATTCCTCCGGATTTTCCTGTGAGCGCAATAGTATGTATTTGCTTGTGAACGGCTGTTTCTACTGCGTTTACCACGTTTTCCGAGTTACCTGAAGTGCTGATAGCAATCAGCAGGTCGCCGGGTTCTCCTATTGCCTCGATCATCCGGGCATATACCTGATCGTAACCATAGTCGTTGGCTACGGCTGTAAGGAACGAGGTGTTCACATGCAATGCTTCGGCAGGAAGAGGTTTCCGGTCATAATTAAACCTGCCCGACAATTCGGCGGCAATATGTTGTGCGTCTGCCGCACTGCCTCCGTTGCCGCACAGGTACAGTCTTTTGCCGTTTTTAAATCCATGAATACACATCTGGATTACATGAGCTATTTCTTTCAGCATTTCGTCATTCTGCAGAAGAAGGGATTTAACCTCGATTGATTGCTGTATGGTATTTTTTATGTTCATAAATGCCTTTTTACCTTTTATATTAGCTAACTTTTTATCACTTATTTTCTTATAAAAGTATGAGTTGCATGAGATCGTTGTCCCGTTTACTTATCCCAAAACTAATAAATCGTTGGAAATAAGACATAATATGCCGTTAACGGGTTACCGTAAAATCTCCTTTGCGTAGTTTTCCCAGCTCATATCTTTGGAAGTGGCTGCCACGCGCTCCCTGTTTATTGGCTTTTCAATGGACTTGATCATCGCATCAGCCATGGACTCAACATCTTCTGGCCTGGCCAAATAACCATTATATCCGTCTTTAACCGTTTCGGGGAAGTGGCCTACGTTAGTCGCCAACATCGGCATCTTAAAATTGTAGGCAATAGATTCGATTCCCGACGGAGTAGCTGTCAGGTAAAAAAGCATAATGCTATCGCTTACCTGGAAATACTTATGCACCTCCTCATTGGGCACAAAATCGTTATCCACATATACCTTATCCTCCAGGTTTAGTTCGTCAACGAGTGCCAGCGGGTTGTAATTCCGCTCATCATCCTGCTTTCTCAGAAAGATTTTTTTAGCTACGCCGAAGGTAGCGTTTTTAATCCTTGTAGACAGCTTCTTGGAATCAAGCGTATTCCAGAACGATTCGCCAACGATCAGTAACGATACGTCATCCCTCTGTTCTGCTACACGGGCAAAAGCTTTGATCACATTATGCAGTCCCTTGTACTTCCTGATGAACCCGAAGAACAAAAAGACATGCTCTTTCAGTCTCATTTCCTTTTTATGCCCTGCAACATCAAAATCCGGATCGGGGGCAAACATATCGTAAACAGGGTGGTACAGTTTAAGTACTTTGATCCCTTCACTTTTGACAGCCCCTCCCCTTTCAATAACTTCAAATTTCTTATCCGGAAAAAGGGTTCGGAGTTCATCGGCTGTTTTATATGCGTGTACAATGTAGGCATTGGTGTGTTTGATACCGCGTTTGGTAAATGCTTTGTCCAGGGCGCTTCCTTCTTTCTGGATGACGAAGTGCAAGTCGAAAAACACCTCGGTATTTTTCAGTTTCTTCAACTTTCCTGCAATGTAGCCCAGTGGGATTCCCTGCACGGCAATAGCCCACTGAAAAATAACTTTATCGGGTCGCAGGTTTTTTATGAGTTTGACCGTGACAGCCCAACTTGCCGGGTTGTTGTAATTTGTGATATAGTGCACCTTGATATCCGTGCCTTCCAATTGGTCGACTTTACTTTTCCTGTCGATAAAATCGCGGGGAATGATAGCGGGATATTGTTGTGTCCATGAAACGATGTGAACATCCGTATCTTCCAGTTTATCAAAAGCTTTGGCTAACGAAGTATTGTAGTTAGCGATCCCCCCTTTAAACATGGGGCCGGGGCCAAAACAGACAATCGTTTTTTTCTTGCTATCCTTCACGTTCCGCTCTTTTCCCGGCTGCATCATAAACTCTGCGCATCCCTTCTTCAAGAGATATTTTCGGCATCCAGCCGAATTTCTCTTCTACCAGCGACATATCGCAATAGCGTGAATGTACGCCAACAGGTTTGTCAAGTAAAGGTTTGATGGTCGGGTTATATCCTGCAAACGAAGTAAATACTTTAATCAGGTCCAGAAACGAGGTAAGTACCCCGGAACCGATATTGTATGCAGAACCGTCGCCCACATTATCCAGAAGAATAAAAATCAGGTCGATAATATCATCAATATGCACAAAATCACGTCCTTGTTTTCCGCTTCCCCACACCTCAAAAGGGTTTTCTTTCTTAGCTGCTCTTAAGGCGATGGCCGGAACGGGATAGGACAACTCCTGGTCTTCACCGTATCCGGAAAACGGCCTGATACAGACAATATGAATGCCATAATGACTTGCTGCAATCTGTGCCAGAAACTCACCTGTAAGTTTTGTCCATCCGTAAGTCATGTCAGGTGTTCCCAGGTTCTTTTTAAAATCGATATCACTCTCTTTTAGCTGAATAGCACCTGCCTCCGTTTGTAAACTTGTCGGATAGGCAGCGCTTGAGCTGGGATACAATACCCGTTCGGGTTTATGGCGTGTGATCCAATAGAAGAACTCCGAGTCGATACTCAAATCAAGGCCTACCATCAGCGGGTCGCCGTCAATTTTTAACCGGCCTCCCACAATAGCGGCAAAGTGGAATACATCGCTGAAACGTTCAAAATCCAGGTTGTACTTTTCCTGAATATAATTCGGGTTCGTGCGAAAAGAAAAAAGAAAGTCTCTGAAGTCTCCTTTCCAGAACAGGAACCTTTTGTCGCTCCCGATCACCTCAAGATCTTTGTTCATTTCACTCTCGAAACCTTCAAGCCATTGCGAAGGGTGCCTTCCAATGGAAAGGTCGTCCACGACAAATACATAATCACTGGTTGTTTTCAGCAATCTTTTCACCATGTTTCTGCCTACAAATCCGCAACCGCCGGATACTAGATGTATTTTCATTTACTGATTGTTATTAAGATTGATCTTTGATTTTATTTGATAATTGTTTCTTTCCGGGGCGCTTCTTGAAACCATCTCCGCCAGGAAACCGGTTAAAAATAACTGGGTTCCTATCAACATGGCCAACAGTCCGAAATAAAACAGGGGCCTGTCGGTCATACGGTAAACGGCCATAAAAAATTTGGCGTAAGCCAGGTAGGCGGCAATGAGGAAACCGATCAGGAAAGTCAGGCTGCCGATAGCACCGAAGAAATGCATCGGCCGCTGCCCGAAGCGCGAAACAAAGTTTATTGATAAAAGATCAAGATAACCTTTGATAAACCTGTCAAGACCGAACTTGGTAACGCCATATTTCCGTTTCTGGTGTTGTACCACCTTCTCCCCTATCTTTCTGAATCCGGCCCACTTGGCAATAACGGGAATGTATCGGTGCATCTCACCATACACTTCAATGCCTTGCACTACTTCCAGTTTATAGGCCTTTAAACCGCAATTAAAATCGTGCAGTTTTATACCCGACAATACCCGTGTTGTCCAGTTGTAAAATTTGGAGGTGTTTCTTTTGATGAAGGGATCGTATCTTTTCTTTTTCCAGCCCGACACCAGGTCGAAATCATCTTCCATGATCATTTTATACATGTCGGGAATTTCTTCCGGGCTGTCCTGCAAGTCGGCATCCATGGTGATGACCACATTTCCTGAAGCATGTTTGAAACCTTCGTTCAGGGCTCCCGACTTTCCATAGTTCCTGCGGAAGCGCAAGCCTTTTGCATACGGGTGGGCTGATGCCAGTTCTTCAATGACCCGCCATGAATCGTCGTTGGAGCCATCATCCACATAAATAATCTCAAAAGAAAAATGATTGGACGTCATCACACGATCAATCCAATCATTCAGTTCTTTAAGTGATTCCTCTTCGTTGTATAAAGGTATGACAATCGATATGTCCATCCCGCTTTGTTTTGCTATGCTTCTGTGACCTCTTCTTCTGTAATTTCCTGGGGTTTTTCCCTCTTGACAAAGATAGCAATTATCAACGATAAAATAGTGGCAAAAATAACATTGGCGATAAATCCTATGACCGTTAACATGACAGGTGTAGTGAGTTTTTCAGTGTACGACAGGATCATGTCCAGTTCTTCATCACTGATGTTGGGATTACTTTCCAGCATCTTGTCTTCAGTTTCGATTAGAATCTGTTCGATCATCCCCGGATCAATCATGGTTACGAAAAAATAAGTAAAAACAGATGCCAGTATGGAAGCGAACAAGCCCGTCCAGAATCCAACGCCAAAGGCACTTCCGTAAGATAAAAAGCCACCGGAGTATTTGTCGCGGTATGATATCATTGCCCAAAATAACCCACCAGCCATGATAAGATAGGACAACCACATGATCTTGGAGTCGTGGTCAACATCCAGAAGATACATGAGCAGACTAAACACAATCAGTACGATACCAAGAAACAGGCCGTACATTATTGAAGCATTAACTGTTGATTTTTGATTTTCCATAGAATTTAGATTTTGATAATCAGTAAAAGTAAAAATATCTTGTCAATTATTTCAACATATGCATACAATTTTTACTTTTGCAGCGGGTAAGCCTTATACGACCAGCTCCTGCTGAATTCCCCCAGGCCCGGAAGGGAGCAAGGGTAGGCGGTTGTAGCGGTGCGATATAAGTAGCTTACCCATTTTAATGAGGCCCGGTTTTCACAAGCGCAGCGCAGTGAAAACCGTTGGTCGAATTAATCCCGAAGCGCAGCGAGGAATATCTTTCAAGCAGTCCCTACTCTATTACAAGCGTTGCGCAGCCAATTCCTTCGATCGGATTATGTGTGCGGAGGATAAGTAAAGCACGTCCTGCAAGGCTATTCTTTTCCTTAGGTATTTCCTTCAAAATATCCAATTTTAACGTAATTTTGCACCAGCAAAGCAGTTTGAGAAATGCTGCGTTTAATTATAAATAACATCTGTAATGTTGATAGAGATACATCCCGAAAATCCGGCTCCACGGCATATAAAGATGGTTACTGAAACACTGGAAAAAGGTGGAGTGGTGATCTTTCCCACCGATACGATATACGGAATGGGCTGTAGCTTGTACCAGCCCAGGGCTTTTGACAGGATTGAGCAGATAATGGGCGGAAAGAAGAAGAAAACAAGTTTTTCCATCATCGTTAATAGCTTGAGCATGCTTTCGGGGTTTGCCAGGCCTCTGGAGAATTCTGTTTTCCGGTTGATCAGACGCAACCTGCCCGGACCGTTTACATTCATTTTAAATGCCAACAATAAAGTGCCCAGGATTTTTCAGAGCAGAAAAAAGACCATCGGTATCAGAATGTCGGAGAACCAAATATTATCTTCCCTTGTTGAGGAACTGGGACATCCACTGCTTACCACGTCCATACACGACGAAGATGAGGTCATTGAGTACACAACTGATCCCGAACTGATTTATGAAAAATACCGGGATATGGTTGATTTAGTGATCAACGGAGGTTATGGTGATAACGAGCCTTCCACTGTGGTGGATTGCACTTCCGGCGAGCCGGAAATTATTCGCCAGGGAAAAGGAGTTTTGGAAGAATAATTTTTTTCAATTGGATTTGATTATTTAAAAAAAATAGTACTTTTGCACTCCCAAAACGATGATTCGTTAGCTCAGCAGGTAGAGCATCTGCCTTTTAAGCAGAGGGTCCGGGGTTCGAGCCCCCGACGAATCACAGGGCAAGCCTTCTCAGAAAACTGAGGGGGCTTTTTTCATAGGGAATTTTCGGCAGGTAGCGCATC
>Ga0209013_10004012_pt1 | contig 12977 bp, 12 predicted proteins | sample Cruoilmetagenom2_FD_187291 | JGI IMG/M metagenome (GOLD analysis project Ga0209013, IMG submission 187291) | Oil polluted marine microbial communities from Coal Oil Point, Santa Barbara, California, USA - Sample 2 (SPAdes) (version 2) | ecosystem: Environmental > Aquatic > Marine > Oil seeps ... | reverse complement strand
CCTTCTCCTTTTCTTTATGACACAGAGATATTGACGACCGATAATATTCGTGATATCTACAAAGAGTTAATTCGGGAAGCCATCTTTGAAAACCTGAGTGATGAAATTCCCTATGAGAGTGATGTGCTGATCGAGCGTATTGAAGAGAGTGATGAGATGGATCGAATCCATGCTACTATCGTTGTCGAAAAAGAGACACAAAAAGGGATTATTGTAGGCAACAAGGGGGAGACGATCAAGCGTGTCGGAAAGAGTGCCAGAAAGCATATGGAGTTTTTCAGCGGTAAAAAGATATATCTCAACCTTTTTGTATCAGTGAAAAAAGGATGGAGTAAAAATAGGGAATCGTTGGAAGAATTCGGCTATATCGTATAAGAATCATATCAATAAATGTAAAATTGTAAATATTCCCATTTCGGATAGACAAAGTAAATTTTTTTGTGCTATAATATAAAGAACAAGGGAGTAAGTTAAAAATGAGTACTAATTCAAAAATTAAAAGTATTGTTACTGTTAATGCTTATGGCAAGAAGTATTATGCATTAAAAAATCAGAAACTCAAGCCATTGAAAAGCTTGACTTATAACAGTTCAAACTTTGTCTCCTCCTATCTGAGCAATAGGGACATGATCACTGCGAGCATCGAAATAAGTCGTAGTATTCCAAACGAAGATTTAGGGGACATTATTGATATCAGAGCCTATGAGGAGCTTGGGCTTGATCAGACTAATGAATATGTAATCAAGTATGCCGAAAGAGAGAGTACCGGAGATATACGGAACTTTGATCTGTTTGTTGCTGAACCGGCAGTGCTGGAAGAGACCTTTAAAGAGACTGTTAAAGAGACAAAATATATTGATCTTCTTCTTCCTGCTCCTCTGCTTTATCGATCACTTTACAGTAGAGAGATGCTGGCAAGCGAGGGTGTTCATTGCTTTATTTACTTTGGGCAAAAGGATGCATTTGTTACATTCTATAAAAATGGCAAGCATCTCTATGACAAATCGATCGAATATTCCCTCGAACAGATTTATGATAAATATTGTGAGCTGAGTGGCAATAGAGTCAATGAAGAGGAGTTTTTCGGTATCCTGGAATCAGAAGGGCTGAAAACGATTCATACCGATTATCAAGAAAATCTTAGGAATCTCTTTGGCGATATTTTCATCACCATCAACGATATTACCATCTATGCAAAAAGAGCTTTTGATCTCTCTTCAATCGATCAAACGTTCATTGGTAGTGCAAAGGGACCCATAATCGGGCTTGATGAGTATAGTGAGAGCTATCTTGGACTTCAGTCATCGGAGTTGAATTTTGATTTCAATTTGGATTCGGATGAGCGGTATACAGAGCAGTTGCAATATATGCTTGCAGTTGCTTCTATGGAGTATATGGAAAATAGCGAAGGATTTACAAACCTTACAATATTTGAGCGTGCTCCGGCATTTCACAAGCGTGCAAGCGGTCAATTTATTATTGCTACAACCATGGCTATTATGGTGGGTATGGCCTATCCACTCTATTATTTGGTAGGCTCCTATATGAATGATGCCGCTAATCTTGTACTTGCGAATCAGGAATCAAATCTCAAAGCAGAATCCGGAAAATATAAAAAAATATTGGGTGCCAAGAAAAAAGAGATCAAGAAGCTGGATGGATTCATTGTGGATAAATCAAAAATTTATCATGCCAAAGAGAAGACACTTACTTCGATTTATGATAAAAAGGTCAATTATCATTTGAAATCAGAACTTCTTTATAATTTTGCCACCGATATTAAGCATTTTGATGTCAATATCAATGCACTGTCCAGCAGTGACGATAGCTTTACTCTTTCTCTTTTGAGCAAGGATGAGAAAGAGATTACGAGGCTGATCAAACATATCTCTGAAATTCACTTCGACGAGATCAGCTCAATAGATATTGAGATGATCTCAAAGGATCCAAAAAGCGAATATTACAATGGTATACTAAAGGTTGATTTACGATGAGAGTACTTGCAGACGAACTGGAGAAAATGGATAAGTACTTTTCTGGTAAAAAAGAGAGTGATAAGTGGCTGATGATAGTGGGAGTTGCAGGAATTATCGCTTTTCTTGCTTATAACTATCTTCTTCCTTATGCTGAAAACCTGTATAAAAGTAGTGAGGCAAGAAAGAATCGTTTAACAAAAAGTATCGCGGCTGAGAATACTTATCTCAATTCTATCACAGTAAATGGTGACAGGAACTACTATATAAAAAAATATGACAAGGATATTCAAAACAAAAAGAAGCAGATTGCTTCTTTGAATGAGAAGATTGCCTATATTAACAGCAGCCTCAACAAGCTTTCGGGTATGTTATTCAATGAAAGAAGCTGGGCAAATTTCCTGAACTCTATTACAGAAAATGCCACGACACATAATATCAGTCTGAATTTTATTAAAAACAGATATGTTGATAGTAAAGGAAATTTCGGACATATACTTGAAATAGAAGTGGATGGTACGGGAAATTTTAAGGATGTAGTTGGATTTATAAATGAATTGGAGCAAAATACTTTGGTTACAGATGTTTATAGCAGTACTCTTCAGGGGAATGATGAAGGCATCAGCGCTGATATCAATATATCTGTATGGGGGATCAATCACTAATGAAAAAGTTATTTATAAGTTTTGGAATTATGACGACTGTTCTATTTGCAAGTGTGGCAACTCAGGAGATCGACAGAATGGTTGCTGAGATCAAAGAGCCGAGGAGGGGGATAGTGATGAAAGAGTTATCCACCATATCCAATCCTTTTGTTACAGTCAAAAAGGATGTCAATATTACAAAGGTTTTTGTACCCAAAAAGAAAGAGGAGAGTATGGCACTTGGCGGTATCATTAATCATAAAGCAAATATCAATGGGGCGTGGTATAAAGAAGGAGATGAAGTGTCGGGGTATACATTGCAATATGTTGGAACAAAAGGCGTTGTTCTTGTAGATGCAACACGTGTCAAGAGACTTTTTCTGCATGAGAAGATAGAAGGTATAATTACGATAAAGGAAGGTATGTGATGATAACGCAAAAAAAATGGGGAAGAGGTGTTGTTTCGCTGTTTTTACTGATGGTGATTCCTGTATTGCTTAGTGCCGGAACTTGTTCCTCGAAGCTTTTCACGGTGACAATCGATAGTAAATTGAGTATCGGCGATGCCATCGAAAATTTGGCGGATACTTGTGATATGACGGTGATTGTCAAAGATGAGTGGGCAAAGAAGAGACTTGACAAGAAACTCTATTTTGTTAAATTGAAAAACACGACATTGAAAGGATTTTTGAATACTATCCTTACGGATAATGATTTGAATTATAAACTTAATGGGAATAAGTTGACGATATCCTATCTGACTACGCGTACATTCAAGGTTCACTATATTGCGGGCAATAGAACAGGAACGAGCTCTGCTGAAATTTCTATTTCAGGTTCGAGCTCTTCGGGATATCAGCAGGGTAATACGAATGCCGGTGGTTCGGGAAGTGGCAATGAAGGCACACAAAGTAATATCAAGATAGAGAATAAAGACGAGTTTATCTTTTGGAAAACTGTAGGAAGAGAAGTACAGCAAATTTTGTCCGGAGCAAATGATGATGGATTGCATTATACGCGTGCTGGTGACTCATGGATAGGGCCTGGTGGAAAGAAGTGGGAGTACAATCCGCTAGAGCCGATCGTAAATCCTGTTGCAGGCATGGTGACTGTGACAGGCACCTATGAACAGTTGGCAAGGGTTTCACGATATGTTAAAACCTTGGAGAAACAGCTGAAGACACAGGTGTTGATCGATGTTCGGATCATTACAGTAGTATTTGATGACAGTACTACTACGGGAGTGGATTGGAATCAACTCTATAAGCTTCAAAATATGACAATCAATACCTATGCCATGGGACAGCAAAATATGCTCAAATGGGAGAGTGATGCACTCGATGGCATTACTGGCGAAAAGGAATTTTACCCCGGCACTGTGCCGAAAAGTGCCGGCCTGATTGAAATGACTGGTACGACTGATGTTCAAGATGTTGTCAAGTTTTTGGCAACCCAGGGCGAAGTGAAAGCAGTTTCAAGCCCCAGGGTGATGACGCTCAATAACCAACCTGCTTTGATTAGTGTAGGAAAAGATCTTTATTATAAGACAACATATAGTAATGTTTTGGCTGGTGGTGCTGGAGTCGGCAGCGGTTCTTCTACGCAGGGTGAAAATATTAATTCAGTATTTGAAGGCGTGCTTTTGGATATTACGCCAGAGGTTGGTGTTAATGGTATAATCACATTAAAAATTAATCCCACTATTTCAACAACAGATGATCCGAAACCGCCTGAGGGAGTGACACGGACAATGCCGCCTGATATGACCAAGAGACAACTTTCTTCTGTGATCAAACTCAAAGATGGTCATCACGCTATCCTGGGTGGTTTAATTACTACTCGGACAGGAACAAAGATCAATAAAGTGCCACTTCTAGGTGATCTTCCACTCTTTGAGTATGCCTTTAAACATGAAGAGAAAATTGATAGTGTGATAGAGATGGTAATTATTGTCACGCCGCATATTGTTAACAACTCCAAAGATGTATCACTGAGAGATTTGGGGTATAAAAGAGTCAATGGAAAGTAGATACAACCCTGCAAAAAATGTATTCATCGACTCAATCGATGTCGAGGATTACATCAATCTTGATTCTTCTCTCAATGCCTATGATCAACTTCTTCATAGCATTGAAAAACCGCTCAAAATGATATTGCTTTTTGGCCGTCCTGGAACAGGAAAAAGTATCCTCCTTAATCATCTCTATCAAAATCAAAAAGAGCAAAAAGAATTATACTATTTTGAAACACCGACAACCAATGAAAAAGAGTTCTTTCAAAAAATTTTTAAAATCATTACCAAAAAAGATCTTCCTCCCGACTCACAAGTAAATTTCTCGACACTGGTAGATTACTGCAGAAGCCTGCGAGGGGAAAGGGAGATTATTGTATTGCTCGATGAAGCTCAGATGTATTCACAGGAGATGATGGAGCGCATCCGCCTCCTTTCTGATACACGCTCTATGAAGTTTGTTGTTTCCTTGCACAAGACAGAGAATGAGGATCTGATAGCAAAAGAGCATTTTCAGTCTCGAATATGGGAAGTGATCGAACTTACAAATGGAACTCAAGTAGATATCCAAAGCTACATACATAAGAAACTCCTAAAGAAAAGTCTCTTTGAGGTAGCCAATGCTATCAAAGGCAGTCATATCAAACTCATTCATACACTGACTAAAGGAAACTACAGGGAGGCAAATAAGCTGCTTTTTACTGTTTTTGAACTCTATGAATATTATGACAGAAATGACCCATCCAAAATCCGCTATGATCAACTCTCTATAAAAATTATAGAGATGGCAGGAATCAAACTGGGGTATATTCATGTATGATGTGGAGGGGCTGGAAAAAGAGTGGAAGAGATATAAGTCCAAACAGCGTACGCCCTGGATTGTCTCTGCTATTCTAATTATACTGATTATTATCGCTATCGTTTTTAGAGCAGATTTTTCGGCAATACTCTCAAAATATTCCAAAGATGATAACAGCTCAATAAAGAGAGAAAAAATTAAACAAGAGAGCACACCTCTAAAACCTTATGTGCCGACTATGGCCCCAAAGAGTGAGTCTAACCATACTGTTCAGAAGACTGCTCCTCTCAAGAGTGAATCTAACCAAACTGTTCAGAAGACTGCTCCTCTCAAGAGCAGCGAAGAGGTCAATCAGAGTGCAGAGAAAAAGAAGGTTCCACCCATGACTATCGAAGTTTCTGATTTGGAAGCAGAGCCTGTGAGAGAGCACAAAAGGAAATATCTGAAGATAGAAGTGACAGATAGATACCCAGCCAAGAAAAAACAGACAGAGAAGCCAAAAAAGACAACGAAAAAAAAGAAGAAACAGACAATAAAAAGTGTTGAAAAGAATTTTTCAAAGTCCAGAAGTTACTATGATTCACTCTATCTGGCACGTGCCTATTATAAAAAGGGAAATTACCCCAAGGCACAGAAGTGGGCACTCGTCACCAATGACCTCAACAGTAAACTGGAGGAGAGTTGGCTTATCTTTGCCAAGTCAAAGGCTAAACTGGGAGAACGCAGAGAGGCAGAACAGATTTTATCTGCCTATATAGGCAAAACCAATTCAACAAAAGCAAAAGCATTGCTGCGAAAGATCAAAAAAGGAAAATTTTAAGTGTTAGCGCTATGAGAATAGAGCAGTGGCAGACAAAGCATAATATTCTAAAATAAACCTAACATAAAAGAAGGAGGAGAGATGGTCAAACTTATTGAGATGATGTTGGACGAAAATATCATTACGAAAGAGGCTATTTCTGCACTGGTCAAAAGCAGGCCGCCCAAGAGAGTTTCTTTTAGTAATCTTTTACTTGAAGAGATGGTTGACCTTGATACGGTTGAGTCCTATCTGGCAAAAAAGATCAGGCAGGGAGTGATTACTTTAGACCATCTTGAAAAGATAGAAGGGATTGATATCGTTCCTATTCTTAAGATGGTAGCCGAAGAGCTGCATACCCAATATGTTGATTTGGATGATATCGATATCGATATGCACCTTTTTAGTAAAGTGCCTTATCGACAGATGATCAGATATAATGCAATGCCCATCGAAGAGACAGATCTGAATATCCTTGTGGCATTTTCGGATGCACTGGATATGGCCGCCAGAGATGCCCTCCAAAGAATCTTCCCCAAAAAGCCGATCAATATTGCGATTGCCAAACCATCACAAATCAGAAAACACCTTTATCAGCTTGAGATGACCGAGAGTATCAAGGGCCTTGTTGAGGAGATTAGAAAGGATTTGATACAGGCTGGAAGTGATGAACAGGATGATGAGTCTCCTGCTGTATTGAAATTGATTGAAATCATACTGAAGTCAGCTATTGTTGCCAGGGCAAGCGATATTCATGTGGAAGCAACGGAAAAGAACTGCATGGTTCGCGTCCGGATCGATGGTATGCTGAGTCAAAGTCTTGTCTTTGACAAAGATATCTTTCCACCGCTCTCTTCGAGACTGAAACTCCTCTCCAATCTTGATATAGCGGAGAAGCGAAAGCCTCAGGACGGCAGGTTCAGCGCTACCATTACCGGAAAAGAGTTCGATTTCAGGGTTTCATCGCTCCCTACACTTTTTGGCGAATCGATTGTTATGAGGATTTTGGATAAGACAAAAGTTTTGATCAAACTTGAGGATGCGGGCATGAGCACCTGGTGTTACAATAAATTTTCTGAAGCGATCAAAGTACCCTTTGGAATTGTTCTGGTTACAGGACCTACAGGAAGCGGTAAGACAACAACCCTCTATGGCGCCCTCAATGCAATCAAAGATGTAAAAGACAAAATTATTACAGTCGAAGACCCCATTGAGTACCAGATGAATGGTATTCAGCAGGTACAGGTCAATGCTCATGTGGGATTGGGATTTGCAGATGCATTGCGCTCGATCCTTCGCCAGGATCCGGACAAGATAATGATTGGTGAAATTCGTGATCACGAGACACTGAGGATCGCTATCCAGGCTGCTCTGACAGGGCACCTGGTTCTTTCGACACTCCATACTAATGATGCGATCTCGGCAGTGAACAGGATATTGGATATGGGTATTGAGAGTTATCTGGTGAGTGGTGCACTTGTCGGGATACAGGCTCAGCGTCTGGTTCGTAAAATATGTACACATTGTAAGATTGAGACACTTCCTTCTGAAAAGCTCCTGTCGGATATCAGGGAGTATTTACCGGAAGAGCCGGTATTTTATAAAGGTGAAGGCTGTAGGGAGTGTCAGCAATCAGGCTATATGGGACGAGAGATGATCTCTGAAATTCTACCTATCAGTGAAACACTTTCCCGGATGATTGCTGCAGCTGCCTCAAAAGAGGAGTTGGCAAAACAGGCAATCCAGGAAGGTTTTGTCTCCATGTTTGAAGATGGTATCAATAAAGCTTTGGCAGGTGATACAACCATAGATGAAGTCTATAGAGTAGCGAGGTTATAAATGAAACACTTTAATGTAACAGTAATGGAAAGGGGCCGCAGGCGTGTTGAATTATTGCAGTCAAACAATAAGATATCAGCCGTTAACCTTGCAAAATCGAAGTTTCCCGGAGCGATGGTTATCAAAGCCGTAGAGACATCCGCGCCGATGGAAGAGACAATCGGAAATTTTACAAAAAATCTAAAGAGGTCTTTTAAGAAGAAGATTGATATCAATGATAAAATTTCAACTATTCGCCAGATCGCTGTTATGACAGATGCCGGAATTGCGATCAATGATACTTTGATCGATGTGGCAGAGAGTACGACCAACCCACAATTGAAAGAGATCTATTATGTGCTCAGCAATGATATCAATGCCGGAAAGAGCCTCTCTGACTCCTTTGACCAATTCAGTGAAGAGTTTGGGCATGTCGCTGTGGCAATGACGAGGCTGGGAGAACAGACAGGCAACATCCCCGGATCCTATCATAAGTTGGCAGATATTCTTGAAAATCTGAGGGACAATACGGCCAAATTTAAAAAAGCGATCCGCTATCCGCTGATCACTTTGGCAGCTATGGCGATTGCCTTTACAGTATTAATTATAGTCGTTGTCCCAAAATTTAAAGAGATATTTGATAAATTCAAGACAGAACTCCCCGTTCCGACAAAAATCCTGCTGAGTATTGAATATGTGATGAGTAACTATGGACTTTATGTCATAGTAGGATTGATTGTAACGATCTATGCAGTGATTTATTTCTATAAAAACAGTGAAGATTTCAAATATAAAATAGATAAAATGCTAATTCATCCACGTTTCTATCTTATCAATAAGGTTATTTTTTATTCTACCATGTATAGTTATACATTGGTCTTTGGGGAATTGGTCAAGGCTGGTATTCCGGTATCTGAGGCACTCGATACGGCTGTCGGAATGGTGAATAATAGTGCCATCAAAGAGCAGTTGCTCACGGTCAACGCCAATATTGGAAGAGGTATGAGCCTTGCTGAAGCATTTGAAAAGACTGGTCTATTTGAAAATATGCTTCTACAGATGATTAAGGCTGGAGAGGCGGGTGGCCAGCTGGATGCAATGCTGGGTAAAGTGACAGAATACTACAATATGCGTTTCCAGGATCTTATCGACAACCTCTCTACTTATATTGAACCAATAATGATGTTTTTTATTGCCGGCTTGGTGCTCTTGATGGCTCTTGGTATCTTTTTGCCGATGTGGGATCTTGGAAAGGCAGTTAAGGGATAGAATGAAAAGGGAATGTGACAATTTCCAGGTCGCCTGAATAGTTGTAAGCTTACGTATATTTTAACGGGGCTGAAGCCTCCGATTCCGTAGATTTTGCAATTCGTTTTCAGGGTATGAATTTAATTGGTATTGTTTTTCTCTTTAGAGTGTATGGTGCTTGATGGCTCTTTCTAAATCTTCCAGCGTATCGATACCAAAACTTTCTGTTTCTACTTCGGTCATGGCAATTTTGTATCCGTGGTAGAGGGCTCTGAGCTGTTCGAGTTTTTCGATATCTTCAAGGGGTGCAGGGTGCAGTGTGCAAAAGTTTCTCAGTGAAGACATCGTAAATCCATAGAGTCCAAGATGACCTTTGTAACGGTCGAAGTGATGGTCTCTGGGGTAGGGGATCTTGGCTCGGGAGAAGTATAAAGCGATATCTGACTCATCGGTAACAACCTTGACTATATTGGGATCATCTGCCTCAGGGTTGCTGATATACTTATAGGCAGAGTTCATCATAATTTCTGGATTATTCTGATTATTTTTTGTCAAAGTGTAGATCTTTTGAACTACTTCTGATTCGATGAAGGGTTCATCTCCCTGCACATTGATGATAATTTCTTTTTCGTCGAGACCGAGTATCTGTGCTGCCTCGAAGATACGATCAGTTCCGCTCTGATGATGATCGGATGTCAGAACCGCCTTGATGTCATGCTCCCTGGCGATAGTGACAACTTCCGGTGCATCGGTGGCGATCGCAACTTCATCGATCCCCTCAACAGTCATTGCCGTTCGTATCACCATAGGAATACCTGCAATATCAGCAAGGACTTTGTTAGGAAAGCGACTGGAACCGATACGGGCAGGAATGATAATCATAGGAATCCTTTTGGTCTAAGTGGACTAATTTTACACTCTCTATGCTAAAATACCGCAACCAATTTACAAGCAGGCATACAAAACGATGAAACAAGCACTTTTTCTTCTCAATATGGGGGGAGCGAACAATCTCGACGAGATCGAACTCTTTTTGGAGAATATGTTTGCCGATAAAAACATACTGCCGACCAATCGATATATGCGTCGCCTGATCGCAACTATCATCATCACGAAGCGCCTCGATGATGTCAAGGAGAATTATATTCTGCTTGGTGGAAAATCACCGCTGCTTGGTTTGACGCAAAAGCTCATTAAAAAACTCGAGAGTAAACTGGACCTGCCGATCTATCCAGTGATGCGCTATGTACCTCCTTTTGCGGATGATGCACTCTTGGAATGCAAGGAGCATAGGGTTGAAGAGCTGTTGCTCTTTCCTATGTATCCGCAATATTCCACGACAACGACACTGTCATCTCTGGAAGATATAGAGGAGCGATGTAAAGCGATGGGATATCATCCCAAGATTACTTTGATCGATCCCTATTATGATGACTATGACTATATCGCCGCAAGTGCTCAGAAGATTATCGAAGCGATCGAAGGTAAAGAGAGTCAGGAGTATGATCTCATCCTCTCGGCACATGGGTTGCCTCTCAGTATCATTAAGGCAGGAGACCCTTACGAGAAACAGATCGAAGCCAATGTCTCTGCCCTGAAAGTGTATCTCCAAGAAAGGGGCGTAAAATTTAAAACGATTAAGCTGGCATATCAATCCAAAGTGGGATCTGCTGCATGGCTGACACCCAATTTGGCGGATGTCTTGCGCAATCCTACTCATATGAAAGTATTGATCTATCCGATTGCCTTTACAATTGATAATTCAGAGACACTCTTCGAGCTTGACATTGAACATCGGGAGATTGCAGAGAAGATCGGTTATGAGGATTATATTGTGGCACAATGTCTCAACGATGATGATCTGTTTGTAGAATTTATAGCCAAGTCTATCTGTGCACTTTAGAAAACATCATAGTGTCAAATTACTCTTTTGGCTGGCATTGATCAGCAGCTATGTTCTGGCTGTGCTGCCACAAGAAAATGTACCTGAATTGACACCTTTTAATGACAAGGGCAATCATTTTCTTGCCTTTTCCGTTTTGACACTTTTGCTTCTTCATGCGTATCGCGTCAAGTATTTCACTGCATTTGTTCTGATGATGCTGTATGGTGTTTTGATCGAAGTGTCACAGTTGTTTGCTGTCAATCGTCACGGAGAGCTGTTGGATGTATTGGCGGATACCATCGGAGTAGTCATTGGGATACTACTCTATTGGCTGATCGAAAATTTTTTATCTTCGGATAACGACCGCTGATTAGAGCGCGTCGATATCTTCTTCTCCTGTACGGATACGAAGGACATGGTCTATGTCGCTGACAAAGATCTTGCCATCACCGATCTTGCCGGTTCTGCCCGCTTCGCTGATCGCTTTGACAGCGAGGTCTGCAAATTCCTGTGAACTGACGACGATCTCGATCTTAATCTTGGGGATAAACTCTACGACATATTCAGCACCTCGATAGAGCTCTGAGTGTCCCTGCTGTCTTCCATAGCCTTTGACTTCGGAGACTGTCATTCCTTCGATACCTGCGGCAACAAGTGCCTCTTTGACATCTTCAAGTTTAAATGGTTTGATAACCGCTTCGATTTTTTTCATTTTTTCATTCCTTTATATGAGACTTGAATTATACAATAGAATCATTCATTTTAGATGGTTCGTTTAAATTCCGGATATGACTCGATACCACACTCGACAGTATCGAGACCCTCAAACTGCTCTTCGTCATCTGCCCTGAGTTGAATAAGCTTGTTGAGGACATAGATTGTGATGAAAGAGGCGGTAAAAACCAATACACCCACTACTGCAATGCCTTTGAACTGAAGGAGAAGTGACTTCTCGGTAAAGATACCTACGGCTATGGTTCCCCATATTCCATTGATGAGGTGTACAGAGAGTGCACCGACGGGGTCATCAAGACGCAGTTTATCGAAGAGCGGAACGGCGAACACAACCAATGCCCCACCAATACTACCGATCAAAATAGGGGTATAGATGTTGTAGAGATCGGGTCCTGCCGTGACAGCTACCAATCCGCCCAAGGCACCGTTGAGGATCATCGTGATATCGAATTTTTTATAGCGCAGATAGATGAGGAGCCAAGCGACGATAGCACCGGAGAGGCCAGCCGTGTTGGTATTCATGATCGTCAATGCAACGGCATCTGCATTCTCTTTGCTGGAGATCGCACCGACACTTCCGCCATTGAACCCGAACCATCCTATCCACAGGAGGAGTGCGCCCAGTGTCACCAGCGGGATATTGGAAGCAGGGATAACTCTGACTTTGCCATTTTTGTATCTGCCCCGTCTCGCTCCCATGATCAAGATCGCAGCGAGCAGTGCCCAGCCACCGGTAGAGTGGATGACGGTTGACCCTGCCAAGTCATACATACCGGAAATATCAAGGAAGGTGCCTTCCAGAAAGTTTGCTCCCCAGGTCAGGTTGACGATCGTAGGGTAAATGAATGCCCCCATGATTGCAGTGAAGACAGTAAGTGGCAGAATACGGGATCGTTCGCTCACGCCTCCACTCATAATATTGACGGTTTTCCCGACAAAAGCCATTTGAAACATAAAAAATGCCCATTTGCTGACACCATCCTGGTGATCCCAACTACCAAATGCATAGGTGTATCCGATCAGCAGGAATGCTATAGAGGCGACTGCATAGATCATCACATTGAC
>Ga0209013_10004011_pt1 | contig 12978 bp, 13 predicted proteins | sample Cruoilmetagenom2_FD_187291 | JGI IMG/M metagenome (GOLD analysis project Ga0209013, IMG submission 187291) | Oil polluted marine microbial communities from Coal Oil Point, Santa Barbara, California, USA - Sample 2 (SPAdes) (version 2) | ecosystem: Environmental > Aquatic > Marine > Oil seeps ... | reverse complement strand
AATTAACTATTCGTTAATTGTTATTTTACTCCTTTATCTTTTTTAATGCAAGACAATTATCCGTTTATTTAGTTTATTTCGGGGCCACACACTAATTTAAGTACCTATAACCCCTTTGAAATCAAGCATTTATAGATTTTGTTTAAACTTCATGCTATAATAAGACCATTGTGAATTTTAGGAGGTACTACCATGATTGCAGTAAGTAATGTGAGTCTTCGTTTTGGAGATCGTAAACTATTTGAAGACGTGAATATACAATTTAATTCGGGTAACTGTTATGGGTTAATCGGTGCAAATGGAGCAGGTAAATCAACATTTATTAAAATATTAGCTGGTGACATTGAGACGCAAGAGGGCAATGTAATTATGAACCCTGATGACCGTTTGGCTGTATTAAAACAAAATCACTTCGAATATGAAGAATTTAGCGTTTTAGAAACAGTTATGATGGGACATAAACGTTTATATGAAGTAATGAATGAAAAAAATGCTATTTATGCAAAAGAGGACTTTTCAGATGAAGACGGTATGCGTGCCGCTGAACTTGAAGGAGAATTTGCCGATCTTAACGGATGGGAAGCAGAATCTGAAGCAGCTATTCTTTTACAAGGATTAGGAATTTCAGATGATATGCATGATAAGAAAATGGCCGAGTTAACAGGTTCTGAAAAAGTAAAAGTATTATTATCTCAAGCATTATTCGGTAAACCAGATGTTCTTTTACTAGATGAGCCTACTAACCATTTAGATATTAAAGCTATTCAATGGTTAGAAGACTTCTTGATCAACTTTGACAACACTGTAATTGTTGTATCGCATGACCGTCACTTTTTAAACAAAGTATGTACGCATATTGCGGATTTAGATTTCAGTAAAATTCAAGTGTATGTTGGAAACTATGATTTCTGGTACGAATCAAGTCAACTTGCCTCGAAAATGGCATCTGATCAAAACAGTAAAAAAGAAGAAAAGATTAAGGAACTTCAAGCGTTTATTGCTCGATTTAGCGCAAATGCATCTAAATCGAAACAAGCAACTTCTCGTAAAAAAATGTTGGATAAAATTGAGTTAGATGATATTAGACCATCTTCACGAAAATATCCATTTGTAAACTTCTCTATGAAACGTGACATTGGAAATGATGTATTACAAGTTAAAGATTTAAGTTATTCATTAGAAGATAAACAACTATTTTCTAAATTGAACTTCACGCTTAACCAAGACGACAAAATCATTCTACTTGGCGATGAGTTGGCAAAATCTGCTTTACTTCGTGTACTTGCTGAAGAAGAGGAAGCACAAGAAGGTTCTATCCGTTGGGGTGTAACAACTACTCGTGCATACTTCCCTCTAGATAATGCAAAATATTTCGAAGGAGATGAGCCTTCGTTAGTAGATTGGTTACGTCAATATTCACCTGATGATCAAAGCGAAACATTCTTACGCGGTTTCTTAGGTCGTATGCTGTTCTCTGGAGAAGAAGTGAAGAAAAAACCTTCTGTACTTTCCGGTGGAGAAAAAGTTCGTTGTATGCTTTCTAAAATGATGCTTTCTGAATCGAATGTATTATTACTAGACGAACCTACCAACCACTTAGACTTAGAATCGATTCAAGCACTAAATAATGGTTTAACTATTTTTAAAGGTGCAATGATTTTCACATCTCATGACCATCAGTTCATCCAAACAATAGCAAACCGTGTGATTGAAATTCGTGAAGACGGATCTATTTTAGACAAACAGTTAACGTATGATGAATTCTTAGAATGGCGCGATAAACAGTAAAAAACAAAAGCGTAAGCGCCTATGTCTGCCCCGACAGGCAAATGAGGAAAAGCGAGGAGGCAGCTTCTCAGCCACCACAGCTTTTTCACATTTGACCCCGAGGGGCAAGGCGCTGGAGTCTAGACGGAGAATCACTTGTAGAAAGTTGGCCACATGCCATAGACTTTATAATTTCCTAAAGCAAAACAAAAGCGTAAGGCTACGATAGCCTTACGCTTTTTTTGATGTCTTTATAAATCGTCCAAGTAATGATCTTGCTGGAAGTTTTCCAAGCAATGTATCACTAGTTTCAGATATTTTTTTAAGTGCAGTTAATAATTTTACATCGCCTGCCCAATGCTCTTCAATAATCTCAGGTGAAAATTTATTTAGTAGCATATTCACAACAAAAGCAGCTACAATAATATCATCTATAAATCCACCAGGACCAATTAGCCCTTCAGGTAAAATATCAATTGGTGTAATAAAATATAAAATCCCACTACCAATCAGTGTTTTGCTTTTCGTATCTATTCGATTATCCAACATCGCTTTCACTAATAAATGAAATAAATCTGGAGCAAATAATAAATAAGGAGAAAGTTTACTTGCTTTTCCTGTTTTACTTTCTAAGTAATTAGTAATTTTCGAACGCAAATTCACATAAAAATCCTGTTGTTCTTTTATAGCTGGTAGTTCTTTTTTAAGTTCTGTATTCATTTAATTCTCTCCTCTCCAATCCTCTATCTAACTACTATACCAATAAAAAATTATTTTGAAACATAATTACAGTTTAAACGTCAAATGCATAAATAAGATAAGGAGGTAAAAGTTCATGAAAAAGTTAGCTATTTTAGTTTTCCCTATTTTCTTTCTCTTTGCTTGTGCAGCAGATCCATCGATTGACAATGATCCAGTTGAACCAATAGCAGAAGAGACTCCCACATCAACAGTTGAGAAACCTGAAGCTGAGCCAGTAGTACCAACAGAAACTAATTTAACCCAATTCTTCTTAACAGATGGTTCATCAGCACAGTTTCTAGGAGATGGCAATGAGTATGCCTCTTACTCCCTAAAAACACAGTGGATGAATGAAAACTATGTTTCAACATATGAAGATAATGGCGGTACTGTTATGCAACGGATTTATCGGATTTCAAGTGATAATATTAGTTTACTAGCTGAGAATGGAGAAGCGTATGACGCACAGATGCCTTCTTTAGAAGAATTAGAAGCCATGCCAGAAATTGGGATTTACTTATCTACTCCCCTTGAAGTTGGAACAGAATTTAACGACTGGATTATTACTTCAACAAGTGAGACCGTTGAAACTCCTCTTCAAATGTTTACAGATGTAATTGTTATCGAGAAAAAGGAAGAACAAGGGAACTTAAATCGAAAATATTTTGCAAAAGAATTTGGCGAAATAAAAAGAGAGTTTATCATGCATCAAGGAGACCAGGAAATTATTATTTCATCAACGATAGAAAAAGTGATGTAAAAAAAGAAGCTGTCTCAGTGTGATACTTTGAGACAGCTTCTTTTCGATTATTATAGTTTCGTTACGTTTTCAGCTTGTGGCCCACGGTTTCCTTCTGTTACTTCAAATTCTACTCTTTGTCCTTCTTCAAGTGATTTGAAGCCTTCTCCTTGAATTGCAGAAAAATGTACGAATACATCATTTCCACCTTCTACTTCAATAAAACCAAATCCTTTTTCCGCGTTAAACCATTTTACAGTACCTTGTTCCATTCTATTACCTCCAAAAATTTAATCAATACGTGAAAACAAAAATATTCACATATTCCATGGAGTACCGATATCACATCGATCACAACATAGGATATGTGAATAACTAATACTGTTTTCTCTTGTAATTGTTAATATAATTATATCATTTGGGTAAATATTGTCAATAAATAATTTAATTATTCTAAATCGTTTACTCCACTTCATTCCATATGATTCCGTGATATAACTGTAAATCCTCGTCACATGAATCGCAAAAACACTGTTCTTTTTCAGACCAAAACGCCCAATACTTTTCATCTTTCCCTTTTTCTTTAGGGAACTTTTCTCGAAATTCAGTAAGCAATTCATTTAAATAAACTAGGGCCTCTTGCTGATTATCAAATGTTGATTTTTTTATGATATGTTCTTCCCAACCTTCAAAAGCCCACCAAGGTTCAAAATCCGCTTTCATGTAAATAATCTCAAACATATTAATCGCCTCTTACCTTTATTATTACTTCATATTTTACATTTAAAACATAAAAAGTCTAATTATCTGCTTTGTTTTGCAAAATCATATGAATGTCCTTCAATAAATAGATAAGTTATAATAAAGATATAATAGTTTTCAAGAGAGGGCTCGAGTTACTTGAAGAAAAGAGTGCACATTCAAATGCACGGAGATGTTCATGGGGTCGGCTTCCGTTTTCTTGTCAAACAAAAAGCACAGTCACTAGGTTTAAAAGGAGTCTGCAAGGTTATGGATAATAATGGTATTTCTATAGATGTTGAAGGAAATGAAAATAGCTTGGATGAATTTCTAATCTATATTCAAAAAGGAGTCTCCCCATTAACGATTAATAATGCTTTCGAAATTGAATTTTTTGAAGAGTTACAAGGTTACACTTCCATGGAATCTGATGTTGTATAACTTATACTCTATTCCAAAGTGAAACCTTCTTCCCTTTCATTCGTATAATGTAATGTAGCAACATAAGGAGGTAACTAATAATGAGTGGTATAATTCAAACATTCATTCGACATATTATCAATATTCCAGTAATGATTACATCTTGGTCTATCCTCTATTTTATGGTGAATACAGGATTTTGGATAAGTTCAGGATTAGCTATAGGGATATATGTTATAACAAATTTTACTATCAAAAAAATACAACACCGACGTATTATGAAAAAATATCAGTTAACTCCATCTGAATACTTTCATATTCGAAAACAGCTAAAAGAAGCTAATACCAAAATAACCATTCTTAACAAGCACTATACAAAAGTTAGGTCATTCAATTCATTTAAACAACTTTTTGAAATGAATAGACTTGCGAAAAGAATTGTTTCTTTAGTGAAATCGAACCCACGTAAATTTTATCAAGCAGAGAAATTTTTCTATGCGCATTTAGACTCTGCAGTTGAACTGACATCCAAATATACTTTACTAGTATCACAACCAGTTAAAAATGCTGATATCAAGATTGCTCTACAAGATACACGAGACACTTTACAATCTATTAATTCCATTATGGAAGAAGATTTAGAAGGGTTACTAGCATCAGACATAGAACAACTTAAAATGGAGCTAGACTTTGTAAAACTATCTACACATAAGAAAGTACAACCTTTATATCTAAAAGGAGAATCCGAAGATGAGCGAAAAGTTATCGAATACAAATGATGATTTACTAATGGATGAATTATTAGCCAATCCATTTGACCTTAATAAGGTCTCAACTAAAACGATCGCTCCTGCAACTAGTGAACCTATACCAACTAAGCTGATTGATCGATTGTCCGAAACAGAACAACAAAAAGCACGCCAATTGGCTGAACAAATTCCTGTTGGAAATTACGAAGCCATTTTAACATACGGAGCTAATGCGCAGACAGAACTTTCCCGATTCTTGCATCAAATGTTAGACCATGTGCAGAAAAAAGATATTGGTCCTGTTGGGGATATATTAGGTGACTTGATGAAAAAGCTATCTGAAATTAATCCAGAAGAGCTATCCATGGAGAAAAAATCTGGTATTAAAAAACTCTTTAGTCGAGTGAACCGTTCCGTTCAAGAACTGATGACGAAATACCAAAAATTAAGTACACAAGTGGATCGAATCGGAATTCAATTAGAACATTCTAAACGAGGTCTAGTAGAAGACGTTCAAATGTTAGATAAACTATATGATCAAAACAAAGCATATTTCCAAGCACTTAATATTTATATTGCAGCTGCAGAAGTAAAAAAAGATGAAATAATCAATGTTACAATTCCTGAACTTCGTCGCAAAGCTGAAGCCTCAAACGACCAAATGGCATACCAAGAAGTAAATGATATGGCTCAGTTTGTGGATCGTCTAGAAAAACGCATGTATGATTTACAACTATCTCGACAAATTACGATTCAAAGTGCTCCGCAAATTAGAATGATTCAACAGACAAACCAAACACTAGCAGAGAAAATACAGTCGTCTATTATGACATCAATTCCACTTTGGAAAAACCAAATAGCAATTGCACTTACACTTAATCGTCAACAAAAAGCGGTTGAAGCACAAAAACAAGTGACAAGAACTACCAATGATTTATTACTAAAAAATTCTGAAATGTTAAAAGTGAATAGCATTGAAACAGCAAAAGAAAATGAACGCGGTATCGTAGAAATTGATACACTTAAGAAAACGCAAGAAAATCTACTACAAACAATTGAGGAAACCATGCGCATTCAAGCAGATGGTCGAGTTAAACGTAAAGCTGCTGAAATTGAAATTGGTCGTATGGAAGAAGAACTAAAACAAAGGCTCCTCCTTATTGCTGATCAATCACAAAACCGCCCTTCTTAATCGAAGAGCGGTTTTTTAGGATAAAAGAAAGTATAATTTTTTTACTTATAACTGTCTAGCGTAAGCAGCCTTTGCCTCTCTTGGTCAAATATGAAATCGCTGTGGAGCTACCTCTTGAGCCTACACGAAGCACAGCAGACCCATCCCATCCCGATTTTCCTGCCTTACACACAGACAGGCGCTGCCGCTTTTCTTAAAAGATAAGAAAGTATAAGAGTTTTCTTGATTCAGAACACACATTTGGTACGATTTTTTTCTAGATTACTTTGGACAGGTTTTTAGCTTACAAAATTACTAAAAGGAAAAACAATGACTGAGAAAGCTTTGGTTAATAAGAGAGGAGACGCATGCTGACCTAAAGAGGGCGCCGAAGATGATATTTCGGCTGTCATATCACGCCTTACTTGGATGAATGCTTCTCCATTCTTTAGAGACACTCCTAGACAGAATCCTATTTTCTTCTAATAACTTATGTAGGAAAGAATCTCTTCTTTAAAATAAGTAAGAATTATTTTGTAGAAAAGACGATGGAGCCTGAAATTGTATCTTCAGGCGTTGGTCATTAGATAGAAAAGAATCTCTTCTTTTATTCCCAAAAGTATTTGCCCTTTTTCCTTCCATGTTTTAAGTGAGCGACGGACAAACAACTGTAATAGGATAACCGAAAACAGTAGGGGAGCTACGTGGCTGCGTCACGTAGCTCCTCATTCTTTTTCTCGTTTATTCTATTACCATAAGTTTCGTCCAAAGCGAACCAGTAACGTTCATGTGAAAAAGGGTGCTTTAGCGATTTTCTTAAGTACTTTTCACAACATAATGTAATATTTTTTTCAACATGCGCAATGTCTCGTCAGAAAACTTTTCTAAAGAAGAAGCAGTTGCTGTCCTTTTACCAAATATTAGTTGGAAGAGTTTTAATTGTTCTTCGCTAGCTTCTGTATCATTTAAGAATAAGTGTAAAACAGAAATCTTTTTTTGCTCGAGCTCAACAACTGCTTCTGCAGTATCCATTATTCCATTTTGAGCATATCCAAAAGCAGAAGGTTCCCCGTCTGAAAACATTAATATAAATTTATGTTCTTCCGGCCTGTTAACTAACCTTTTTCCCATCCATCTTAACGAAAAGCCATCGCGGTTATCTTCATGTGATTCAATCGATAATATCTCTTGACCACTATCTTTTGAACCATCTTCTAATTTATGAATCCATTCGAATGTATTCGGTTGTTTTTCTTCTGAAGCTTCGAATGCATCTTCATAATGTAGGGCAATTTCATGCGCAATTTTTAACTCACTTAACACATCATGAAATAACAAAACAGCTTTCCTTGTTTCCACTAATTTATCTTGCATGGAAGCAGATCCATCTACTAATAGCCCAAATACGGCATTTAGTTGCTGACTTGGTGCATTTTTTTTATAAAAAGGCTTTGGTCTTTCATCGGTCCAAAGAACTGTTTGCTTAGAGGATAATCTGCCCTTCGTTAAATTGATTCGTTTATCAACCTTTTTTTGTTCCATTCTTTTTTTCATTTCTTGAACAAAGGATCTAACAAAGGGTGCTTGTTCTTGTCTATATTGCTGAAGCAATTGTTTATTTTGACCGTTAGCTGATACTTCCATACGTTTTTCTTCATAAACAACATTTACATGTTCCTTACCAAACTCTTTTCCAGCTTTTTTCATCGAATCTGACTTTTTGTTAGAAACTTCGGTCTGATTTATTTCTCTCGAATCTCCGGAAGATTGTCCCTGTCCAATTTCTGTAATCTCATGACCTTCTCTTCCCTCTTCAGCTGCCCCATCTAAATCCGCTTTGCCATCTCGGCCATGTTCAAGCTCATATTGCAAATGAACTCCAGTTTCCTGCTTATTTTCTCTATGCCAACTTCGAAATACTTCTTCTATTGTATCTTTCTTCTCTTCTTCTCCAAGTTCACTTTCCTTCATCCCTTGATGATAATGAAAATCAGTGTTTGGTATAGAGGAAGCCGATAAAATAGCATAATATTGTAATTTCGTATCATGCAGTAGAATATCCTGCATTAAATAGTACAGTTGATACACAAGCTCGGTAACAGATTCTGTGCTCTTACACTCATATACTTTCTGTATCAAAATGTCAGCCTTATCAAAATCCCTTGGCCCAGTTGTGTGCATCGTCCCTTCATACATTCCAATAAAAACATAATTCAAAAATGCATCAGCGAGGAACCCTTTTTGACTATTTATGCGTAGCTGTTGCTTGTGAAAAGCCAAATATGTTTGAACTCTCACTTTAAAAAGCTTAACAGTCCCAATTCTCTTTTTCTGAATAAGCTCCATTAATCGAAACTCTTCCATTAGTAAAACGAGCTGATCCAATAGTTTAGAAAGTATTGGTGATCTTGTTGATTGGAAACCTTCCCAGGCATGAACGTCAAAGCGTTTCCAAAAGCCTTCCATTAATAGGTAAATATCAGATAACCTACCAGCATGCATAATATCTATTTCACGATGTCTCCAAAAAACACTAATGGCAATATTTTGTTCTACAGGTTGAAACTCCATTAGCTTTCGTTCATTAATAATTACATGGTTGTTTTTAGAAAGTGCCCTTGCAAGGTTTTCATAATGCATTAATTGTCTTGCATCAATCGTTTCATTGTTAAACTGTATAAATCTATTAACAGAGGTCATCTATATCCCTCACTTCGCCCAAGATGAAGCTAATTCCAATACTAATTTTTTCTCCTGCTCATCTTCTAGTTTTTCGGCAATCGCATATGTAATTGCTCGCATTGGTTCCATATACTGTGCAAGTTCTGTTGCGTAAAGTAAACTTCGGATAGAAGCAGCTTCTTCAGAAAGCAACCCCTGCTTTACTTGATCCATTAGATCTTCTGCTAAGTTTAACATGAGGAAATGTAGTTCATCCGGTGCATTAGGGAACAAATCGCTCCATAAACTTTTTAGTAAATCGCCAGTAATATAAGGGATAGAAAAAGAAACAAAACGGTTTTTTAATGCTTCATTCATCGGAGTAGTCCCAATATACCCTTCATTAATAGCAGAAATTACGGAAAAATCGGGGTGCGCATATATCACTTCACCGGTGAATGGATTTGTTAGCATTCTTCTATAATCGAGGACGCTATGTAAGATAGGTAAAGTCTCTGATTTCGCCATATTAATTTCATCTATATACAAAATATGTCCTTTTTTCATTGCTTCAATAACGGGGCCCTCTACAAACTCAATAGAGTTAAGTCCATCTTTTAATACAATTGTCTTAAAGCCCAGTAATGCTTCTGCATCTAGATCAACAGAGCAATTTATACTTTGAATAGGCTGCTTGAAAAAAGCTGAAATTGTTTCTGCTAGTTTTGTTTTTCCAGCACCAGTGGGACCTTTTAATAGCACAGGTTTCTTTAGAGAAACTGCAATTAGTACATCGTCCAATAAATACTCAGTAGGAGACAGATACCCTCCAGCACCGATTAATCGGTTATCTTCGTCATTATGGATTCTATCCAATCGAATCTGTTGTTCTTTTTCAACTAAATCTGTCATGTAGATACCTCCCTATAAGAAAAAGCCGATAAAATTCATCGACTTTTTACTGAAAATATTCTTTGTAAAATCCGCCAACTTTACCTGTATTGTCAACTACAAATATAAACTCTTCTGTTTCATTTTTTACTTCATATGATTTCCCAACTGTTAATACATTGCTTACTAAGAACTTTTTAGCATCTGTTTGTGTGCATGTAACTGTTTTAAGTGTTGGTGTAGTTACCCAATTCGTATGTATCATCTAAACACTTCCTTTTCTTATTAGTATACGGAAGTATTCAGTAGATTTCAATCAAGAAAAAAATACAGACACTCAATTTATGAGTGTCTGCATTTATATAGTCTATTAAGATTCTAGTAATAAATCTTCTGGGTTTTCAAGAAGTTCTTTTACTGTTTTTAAGAATCCAACAGAATCTTTCCCATCGATTACGCGGTGGTCATAAGATAAAGCAACGTACATCATTGGACGAATTTCAACTTCGTTACCAACAGCGATTGGACGTTTTTGAATTGTATGCATTCCTAAGATCCCAACTTGTGTACCGTTAAGAATTGGTGTAGAAAGTAATGAACCGAATACGCCACCATTTGTAATGGTAAATGAACCGCCTGACATATCAGAAAGTGCTAATTTGTTATCACGAGCTTTTTTAGCAAGTTCTCCGATATTTCCTTCGATTTCAGCAAAGTTTTTACGATCTGCATCACGAACGATTGGCACAACTAGTCCACCATCAGTTGAAACAGCAATACCGATATCGTAGAAATTATTTTTCACGATTTCGTTTCCATCAATTTGAGAATTTACGTATGGATATTTTTTAAGTGCAGAAACTACTGCTTTCGTAAAGAATGACATGAATCCAAGACGAACATCATGATCGTCGAAGAATTTATCTTTTTTACGAGAACGTAATGCCATCACGTTTGTCATATCAATTTCGTTAAATGTTGTAAGCATTGCAGTACTTTGTCTAACTTCTAATAAACGAGCTGCAATTGTTTGACGACGGCGAGACATTTTCTCACGAGTGGTACGTCCATCATCTTCTTTTGGTGCTGTAGCAACAGGTGCCTGTGGTTTTGCAGCTGGTGCTGGTGTCGAATTATGTGCTGAGACATCTTGTACACGAACGCGACCCATTGGATCAACTGGTGAAATTTCACTTAAGTTGATACCTTTTTCGCGAGCTAATTTACGAGCTGCCGGGCTTGCAATTGTACGATCTTGTTCAGTTGAAGCTTCTACTGCAACTGGTGCAGCAGCTTTAGGTGCTTCTACTGCTTTATCAACTTCTGGTGCTTTTTCTACTGGAGTTGGTGTTGATGCTTGTGAAGATGACCCAGCACCAACTTTTGCAATTACTTCTCCTACTTGAACTGTGTCGCCTTCAGCAAATAGTAATTCACTTACAACTCCTGCTTCTTCAGAAATAACTTCTACGTTTACTTTATCTGTTTCAAGTTCAACGATGAATTCACCTTTTTCAATTGTATCACCTGGTTGTTTTAACCACTGTGCTATTGTACCCTCTGTAATTGATTCTGCTAATTCTGGAACTATGATTTCTGCCACTTGAATTTCCTCCTCTAATTTATCTCTACATAAAATTCGCCTTGCGTATTTACTGAATGAAGTTAAATACTATTTAAAGCTTCTTCAATAATACGATTTTGTTCTACTTTATAGGTATCCATATCACCTTCAGCTGGGCTTGAACGATGAATACGACCCACATAAGTTACTTTTTTATCATTTGCTAAGTCTAATAATCTTGGAAGTGCATAATACCAAGAACCCATATTTTCAGGTTCTTCTTGAGCCCAAGTAAGTTGTTTTACATTTGGATAACGCTCTAAAATCGCTTCCATTTTCTTATCTGGGAATGGGTACAATTGTTCTACACGAATTATGTGTAAATGGTCCAAACCAGAACCATCTTTTACTTTATCCGCTAAGTCAATTGCTAATTTACCACTAGCAAATACAATTTTTTCAACTTTATCAATCTGTTGCCCTAAACCAGGTTGCTCAATTAAAGGTTCAAATTTCCCTGTTGTTAATTCTGCAACGTCCGCTCCAACTAATGGATGGCGTAATAATGATTTTGGTGAAACAATTAATAAAGGACGAATTGACTCATCTTTTAATTTTATAGCTTGTCTACGTAAAATATGGAAATAGTTTGCTGCACTTGAAAGATTCGCAACTGTCCAGTTATTCTCTGCTGCAAGTTCTAAATAACGCTCTAAACGGGCACTTGAATGCTCTGCCCCTTGCCCTTCTGCAGCATGTGGTAACAACATAACAAGTCCTGATTTTAATCCCCATTTAGCACGTGCTGAACTGATGAAGTTATCAAACATCACTTGCGCCATGTTCGCAAAATCGCCGTACTGAGCTTCCCAAATGGATAACGAATTATTATCTTCTAAATTGTATCCGAATTCATAACCTAGAATTGCCGATTCGGTTAAAGGACTATTATGAACTACGAAAGATGAATTTGACTCACTAATATGATGAATTGGTGTCAGTTCTTCACCTGTTTTTGCATCATGTAAAACTAAATGTCTATGGGAGAAAGTTCCTCGTTGAGCATCTTGACCAGTTAAACGAATGGAATTACCATCTTGTAAAATAGTTGCAAATGCAAGTGTTTCTGCATGACCCCAATCCACTTTACCTTTTCCATTAAACGGCTCTTCTCGACGTTTTAAGATTTTTTCAAGCTTTTTAAATGGTGTAAATTCATTTGGCCAAGTTAATAATTCTTCATTAACTTTTGCAAGTTTACTTTCTTCTACACCTGTTTGTACATCTGGCATACCATTTAATACTGCTGCCGGAATAACAATATCATGAACAGTTGATTGCGGAAGCTCTTTAACACGGTCATATGCTTTTTGCATTTCGTTAAATACTGACTCATCTAATGTTTGTACATCATTCGATTCAATCATTTTTTCATCCACTAATTGTTGACCATAAATTTCACGAATTGTTGGATGTTTATGAACTGCATGGTACATTACTGGGTTTGTCACTAAAGGCTCATCCATTTCATTAT
>Ga0209013_10004010_pt1 | contig 12979 bp, 12 predicted proteins | sample Cruoilmetagenom2_FD_187291 | JGI IMG/M metagenome (GOLD analysis project Ga0209013, IMG submission 187291) | Oil polluted marine microbial communities from Coal Oil Point, Santa Barbara, California, USA - Sample 2 (SPAdes) (version 2) | ecosystem: Environmental > Aquatic > Marine > Oil seeps ... | reverse complement strand
TGGCTTTTTTGCCAGCTTTCATCCTGTTCCAGTTCCCTGGCCAGGATACGGGCAACCTCAGGAGCTATTTCTATGGCAGCCCTGGCATCAAGGAACAGGGCTCGCTGCCGTCTTGCCAGGATATCTTCCACAGTGCGGGCCATTTCATAGCGTGCCGACCAGATTATTTCAATAGGGGTGTAGGGCAGTCGCGGGTGCAATCTTTTGCCCAGTTCCGGGTGATCGGAGACAAGATCACGCATGTAGTCTGCGTCTGATCCGTAGTAATAAAGAGGATCGTTGTAATCGACATTGGTGAGCCAGCCGTGGATCGGCATGTCCTCGGTGCGGCATTTTTTGTTAGCAAGCCCTCCGACCATTGCCGCCTTGTCCACGGTATCCTGGGCCATCCTGCGATAGGTGGTCCATTTGCCGCCGGTGATGGTGACAAGTCCTGAAAGCGATACCCGTAGATGGTGGCTGCGGGAAATCTCTTTGGTACTGGTCACTTCACTGTCCTCTTTGGGGGCGGCAAGAGGGCGCAGTCCGGCAAAAATTGAGAGAATATCTTTTCGTTGCGGTTCGCGGGTCAGGTATTTTTTTGCCGTGGACAGGATAAACTCGATTTCTTCCTCCAGTGCTCTTGGTTCCAGGGAACACTCGTTAAGCGGGGTGTCAGTGGTGCCGACCACAACCCGTTCATGCCAGGGTACGGCAAAGAGTACCCTGCCGTCCGAGGTTTTGGGGATCATGATAGCTGAATCGCCTTTCAAAAATTCCTTGTCCAGCATGATGTGGACCCCCTGGCTTGGCCGAACAAGCGGCGGGGCATCAGGTTCATCCATCCGGATAATCTCGTCGACAAAGACACCGGTTGCATTGACCACGCTCTTTGCCTGCAGTGTATAGGTGTCACCCTTTTCCAGGTCCTCGGCCGTTACGCCACAGACAATGCCCTCATTGGTTTTTACCAGCCCGGTTACCCTTGCATAGTTGATAACTACTCCGCCATGCTCGGTGCAGGTCTGGGCGATATTGATGGCCAGGCGGGAGTCGTCAAACTGGCCATCGTAGTAGATGACACCGCCGCGAAGCCCCTCGGTTTTGAGGTTGGGGATGGCACGCAGGACTTCCTCCCGGGAAAGAGACTGGGAGGGGCCAAGGCCGAGTTTGCCGGCCATCATGTCATACACCTTCATACCCACCGTGTAAAAGGGACCATCCCACCAGTCGTAGTTGGGGATGATAAAGGACTGGTTCTTTACCAGGTGAGGCGCATTGTGGCGCATGAGACCACGTTCATGCAGCGCCTCGAGGACCAGGGAAATGTCGCCCTGGGCAAGGTAGCGAACCCCGCCATGGACCAGTTTGGTGGAGCGACTCGATGTGCCCTTGCTGAAATCGGACTGCTCGAGCAGCAGGGTGTGGTAGCCGCGTGATGCCGCATCGAGTGCCGTGCCAAGGCCGGTGGCACCTCCGCCGATAACAATAATGTCCCAGGGGGTATCGCCCTGTTCTTTAATGGCTGTCAGCATTCGTCCGCGTTTCATATCGTTCTCCTGTGGTCCAGTATGCTGGTCATGCGTTGCGGCCAGTCCGTGATAACGCCCATTCCGGTCTGGAGCATTTCTTTTGCCCGGGCAATATCGTTGACTGTCCAGCAGTTAATTCTAAATCCTGCCTGCTGCAGTTCATTAATCAGCCTGGGAGTACAGAGAGCCTTGTCCGGATGATAGGCCGCTGCCGAAAGTTCATCAAGATAATTGCACAAGTTGGCAGGGTGCCGTCTCTCTGCCAGTACAGCCAGGGGGATGGTGGGGTGCAATGCCCTGGCCCGCAATAAATATTCATGTCGAAACGAGGAGAGCAGGACGAGGTCCGTGGTTGCTGTTTGCTGGATCATAGCGATGATATTATTCACTATGGCAACGTTACCAGGAGGCGTGTCAAGAGGTTTGATCTCCAGGTTGACCGGAAACCGGTGTGTCCTGGTAAACTCCAGGACTTCCTGGAGAAGGGGGATTTTCTGTCCCTGGATAGCCGCTCTCTCCTCTATTGTTATCTCGCCGGAAGCAACAGTGCCAAAGGGATCATCAGCCAAAAACCAGGAACCGGCATCCAGGTCCTGCAACTCGACAGCGGTAAAGTGGTCTGTTCTCCAAGGCGTTCGGTTTTGGTGGTCTTTACGGCTGCTGACATCGGTGGTCCGTTCCAGGGTCTGGTCATGAAAGATGATCGGTTCACCGTCTCTGCTCAGTCGAACATCGGTTTCCCAGCAATGCGCTCCGCACTCTTTTGCCCTGTGCATGGCCAGCATGGTGTTTTCCGGGGCAATGGAGCGGGCCCCGCGATGAGCGCAGACAAATCCTCCCTTTGGCAGGTTATCAAAAAACAAATCAGTTCCCTTTGTTGCTGCAAAAGAGGGTGGTCTGTTCTTTTTCCGGGCTATTTTCATTCAGGCTGCAGGCAATAATAAAATTGCCTGACCAAAGTGCCGTTGCACCGATGGCGAAAAGATAGCCGGAAAACATGTTGTTATTTTGCAGCCGGTTCATCTGTGGTGTTATAAACCTTTGCGGTTGTCAGCACTCCTCAATCTGTTTTCTGGCCAACTGCAACTGCCGGGTCTTGATTTTTTCCATGTTGAGGTGATAGATGTTCGGTGGAAAGAGAAATTCCGCCACTCCGGTGTCAAAGATTCGTTTAACCTCGTACTCATCGTGGGCCACATCCCGCTGGTAGATATAGTTCAGGTAGGACGTATTGGTGTGGATGATGAACTCCACCCGCATGCCGCCCAAGCGGGCAAAGAATTTGAGCATAGGGGTTTTTGCGGAGCTGCCTGTGGCAGTCCCCTGGTACCGGCCGCCGGTTAAAGTGTCGGAAATATCCTCCAGGGTCATGAACGAGTTTGCCTGCACTGCACTCCTGGTCAGGTGGCGGAGAAAGCGTTTGACATCTCCAACCGTGTTGAGAACAGCCATCAGGCCGAGTTCATCGTCAACGGCTGTTGCCGGATTTTTTTGATTTTTACGGAGCAATTTGAGTACTTTGGCAGCAGGTGGTTTTTTGCGGATGCTGACATAGATAGGGATTTCCTGCCCCTGGTCCATGAAACTCCGCCTTTTGATTAAAGTCAGCTTTTCACCCGGGCTCAACGCCATTGTCTGGGCAGCATCCTCGTTCAGTATCTTCACCTCCCTGCAGCTGAAATCCTCCGGCCTGTGCTGTGAGTACAGGTAACTGATTTCCAGATCGCCTATCTTCAGGCTGGGACTCCACACATAGTTGTTTAGAAAATTTAAAAAACCGGCAAATTTTTCTTCAATATCGGTTTCCCGTTCCCGCTGGTCAATGGAAGCAGCTAGTCCCATGAGCACCAGTTTGCGTTTGGCCTCAAAACGGGCCTTGCGGTGGTATCGCTCATTAAAGAGGATAAGGAGCAGGTCCACGGGGTCTACAGTGGTTTCGATCTCGTTTGTAATTTCAATGTGTGATCTGTACGGGGCTAGGACCTTGCTGCGCAGTGAGTTGACAACATCGTCTGCTGTGCGGGCGTAATCACGCAGGCATCGTTTGATTTCTTCCGGGCTGCCGCTGATGGCAAACATGTTGTTGAGCAACTGGTGCGAGCGAGCAATAACCGTTTCACGTAGTTCCCGGTCATGAATAATGGACAGGATCTCGTCAAAGCTGCTGATGTCCAGGAAATCAAAGATCTGGCCGCGTACCGCCCGGTATTTTGTTTTCAAAAGCTGGTCATTTTGCAGAGCAGCCACCCATTCTCTGGTGTTCCGTGAAAAGGGGTGATGGAAAGGAGGCTCTTCACCAACGGTGAAGGGGCCGTCCTGCAGCATGGAGGTAAAGATGCTTTTCTGGTTCAGTATGTTCATAATCCTGTTTCAGCGTCTGGGGACAGGCGGATATTAACATTGCCATTCCATGGTCAGCGGGAACATTGTCAACGTATCCAACAGGAGGGGAAAAAACAAGGTGTAACAGGGGAGTTCAAGATGAAACAGGTTTTAATTGACATCATCTTGTTTCCATTGGTATTCTTGAAAAGGAAAGTTTTTTTCCGGCAAAAAGGATTCTGCAGGTTCGACATCATGCCGAGGCCATAATGCTGCAGTGCGGCTGTGCCGATTTGTATATGGAGAGTTGATGACAATTCGAGAAGACGCAATTGCTGGCAACACCACGGAGTTGTTCAAGACCTGTGCTGCCTGTGAAAATATGGGGATTGATGACCTCATGGCCGGGGTCGCCCGGGGCACAATCGCCATTACAAAAAACGGCCACCATGATTTTGACCATATCATGGCCATCGGCAAGGGCACTTCGACCAAGGTGAATGCCAATATCGGTTCTGCAAAAGATATTGCCGACCTGGACAGTGAGGTTGAAAAACTGCAGGTGGCGGTCAAGGCCGGTGCTGACACGGTTATGGATCTCAGCATGGGTGGTGATCTGGATGAGGTCCGCCGGCTGATACTGGCAAACTGTCCGGTGCCGCTGGGAACGGTGCCCATTTATCAGGCCGTTGCCGAAACCGTAGAACAGCAGCAGAAAGATATTGTAGATGTAAGCGAAGACCATATCTTCAAGGTTATTGAAAAACAGGCAGTGGACGGAGTGGATTTTATGACCATCCACTGCGGCATCAACCGTGCACTTCAGGAACGGCTTTCCGGACAGAAACGGCTTGTGGGGGTGGTGAGCCGGGGCGGTTCTTTCCTGCTTGAGTGGATGAGCCACCATCGAAAAGAAAACCCGCTTTATGAACGTTTTGATGACCTGTTGGCCATCCTGAAGGAGCATGAGGTGACCCTCAGTCTGGGCAACGGTATCAGGCCCGGTTGTCTATCCGATGCCACGGACCGCAACGGGATCCAGGAACTGATTAACCTGGGGGAACTTACCGAACGGGCCTGGGATGCCGGAGTGCAGGTAATTATCGAGGGGCCGGGCCATATGCCGCTGGATCAGATAACGGCCAACGTGCTGCTGCAGAAAAAGATATGTAAGGGTGCACCCTTTTATGTGCTTGGGCCGCTGGTCACGGATATTGCCCCGGGCTATGATTATATTACCGGTGCAATCGGCGGTGCCATTGCCGCGGCAGCAGGGGCGGATTATCTTTGCTATGTGAGCCCTGCCGAACATTTGAAGTTACCGGGTGTTGATGATGTACACGAAGGGGTCATTGCCTGCAAAATTGCCGCCCATGCGGCAGACTTGGTTAAAGGTGTTCCCGGAGCCCTGGAACGTGACGACGAGATGGCGAGGCGGCGCAACAGCCTGGACTGGAAAGGCCAGGTAGAGCTTTCATTGGACCCGGCCAGGGCGGCCAGGTTCCGTGAAGAGGTTTGCGATTAGGGGACAACCTGTTTCAGGTGCGGCTCGTGCTGCGCCATTCAGGTGTTTAATCGGTCGCAGCATAACGTAAAAAAGGAGTAAAAGTTCACCAGCACCCCATCTTCGTCCGATCAGACCTCCTTACATAGACAGGCTATAGTTCGTCGGCCTGCTTGAACGAATATGGAGTACTGGTAAACTTTTTACAGTACGGTGAGATAGCCGGTTTGAGATGCCCTGCTGAACTATTACAAAAAGGAGTAAAAATATGCCGGATGTGGGAGCAGTTGCAAGCAGCCTGTCAGATACTGCAGGGTCTTTTTTTTCCAGGATCGGCGATCTGATACAGGCCACCAACCTTCCTGACCAGGTAAAAGATGTCGACTTTGCCGGCCTTTTTACCAATCCATGGTTCATGGTACCCTTTGTGGCCCTGGTCGGTTACCTGTTGTATAAACAGGCGTTTCGGGACCTGATCATCATTGTCATTATCGTCGCTATCTGGTGGGTTTCAGGAACCGAATACATGCAGACCCTGGTGGTAGGTGATGAGTTGCAGATAAACAAGATACTGCCGGTGTTATTTGGCGGTGCTACAGTGCTTGGGTTTGTAATTTATTTGTTTTTCGGTCGTTCCTGAGTATTTATCTGTAATGTCTCATCGGAATTGGAAGATATCGCGCTTGTCCGAAATTTATTTTTGCTGCCGGTAATAAGCCGACTGGAGGAATATGGAATTTCGTAACGCCATTTTTATTGTCACCGAAGAACACTCCTGTCCGATTTATAATGTGGGTGAGGAGTTTCAGGTAGAAGATCTGGTACTGTCGGTGGCATCGGACAAACCGGTTTGCCTGAAGATGGTGCGGGAACTCCTGAAGGTGAATGTCGACACCCCGGTTTTGGAACGTTTCACCCAGCAGGGAATGCAACGAGCCAAGTTTGAGTGCGGCGGTTGTTCCGGCCTGATTCGTTTTGAGTATAAAAAGGAAAAGGAATTTGCCACGCTGCAGATGAAACTGCTTGCGGTTACGGAACGGCGGGCCAAAATGAGTCATGTTGAGGAGTTTTTTGATCTTCTGCGTGGGCTGGAAATTTTTGAACCTCTTGGAGATAATGACCTGCGGGATCTTGCAGCCATGTTGGAGCTGAAAAAATATGGAGCCCATAAGGTCATCATCAATGAAGGTGACCGGGGAACCCATCTGTATATAATTTTATCCGGTACGGTGGCCGTTGTCAGGGACGGCAATGAGGTACTCTCCGAGTTGGATGAGGGGGAGGTCTTTGGTGAGATGAGTCTGCTGTCAGGGGAACCGGTGACTACCTCCGTGTATTCACGGTCAGAGGTTCAACTGGCAACGCTCAGTGTGAAAAATTTTAAGCATGTACTGAGCAAGTATCCAATCCTGCAAGTATTTTTTTACCGTATGCTGGTGAATCGCAGCCAGGCAAATTCATTACGCTCCGGTAAGATCAGCTCGGGCATGACCGGTGATCTTGCCGAGATTAACTCGGTGGAACTCTTCCAGTTGATCAATTCCAGCGGCAAAACCGGCAAGGTTGATTTGCTCTATTCCAGCGGCCGGGCCATTATTTTGTTTAACGAGGGAGAAATTGTCCGGGTAAGTTACGGGAACCTGGATGACAAGGAGGCCCTGTTTGCCCTGCTTGCAAAAAACAAAGGGACCTTTACCTACACCTCGGGGTTGTCGGAAATGGATAAAGAGTTGCCGGTGATAGGCGGCTTTATGGGGTTGATTATGGAGGGGCTGCGCCGTATAGACGAGGAGGAAGAAGAGTAGCACCTGTCCTAATATTGCTGTTTATCTGCAAATTCCTGCCATTTTTGCATGCCTCTGACGGCTTGGTTCCGTCCGTGTTGTCTCATGGTGATTGCTCTCTGCTTCGGCTGCAGACAGATTTCATTATAGATCAGGGCATCATCAAAACCGATTGCTGCGGCATCATCACGGGAGGCCCCAAAGGTGAGCTTTTCTATCCTGGCCCAGTAGATTGCAGACAAACACATGGGGCAGGGCTCGCAGTTGACGTAGATTTCAGCACCTTCAAGCCAGTAGCTTCCCGTCCGGCTGCAGGCCTCCCGGATTGCCGTGACCTCGGCATGGGCAGTTGGATCATTGGTTGCCAGTACCCGGTTCCAACCCCTACCGATAATCTCTCCATCCCGGACAATAACAGCACCAAAGGGGCCGCCGTCCCCTTTGGTCATCCCGGTTTCCGCAAGCCGTATTGTCTCGTCCATGTAGTCTGCTGTGTCCATCATTAATCCACTACATCCACCAAAGGCGGCAAGCTAAAGCTAATTACTAACCCCTATTTTAAATAAATTTTCGAAAGATCAGGCAGGCATTGGTGCCGCCGAAGCCGTAGCTGTTGGACATCACGGTTGTCAGTTTTTTCTGCAGCGTCTCTGTTACAATGTTCATGTCCGCAGCTGCCGGGTCAAGGTTGTCTATATTTGCGGAGGCGGCAATGAAATCATGTCCAAGCATCAACAGGCTGTAGATGACCTCGTGTACCCCTGCTGCGCCCAGCGAATGGCCGGACAGTGATTTTGTGGAGCTGATCAGGGGGATGTCACTGCCGAAAACGTTTCGGATCGCCTCAAGTTCTACCAGGTCACCGATGGGTGTGGAGGTGCCATGTGCATTGATATAATCAACTCTTTCCTCAGCCATGTCCATGGCCATTTTGATGCAGCGAACCGCACCTTCCCCTGACGGTGTTACCATTTCATGGCCGTCCGCCGTGGCTCCGTAGCCGATGAGCTCACCGTAGATTGTTGCGCCACGATTGCGGGCATGTTCCAGCTCTTCGACCACTACCAGTCCGGCACCGTTGGCAACTACAAAGCCATCCCGGTGGGCATCATAGGGGCGGGAGGCATGCTCCGGGGTGTCGTTGAATCTGGTTGACAAGGCTCCCATGGCATCGAACATGGAGGACTGGGTCCAGTGCTCTTCATCACTGCCGCCGGCAAAGACAATGTCCTGTTTGCCAAGTTGAATCTGTTCCATGGCCGCGCCGATGCAGTGGGCACCGGTGGCGCAGGCCGAGGAGATGGAATAGCAGGTGCCCTTGATTTTAAAAGGTGCGGTCAATCCGGCTGATACCGTGCTGCTCATGGTTCGCGGCACCATGAATGGGCTCAGGCGGCGCAGTCCCTTGTTACGCATGACGTCGGCGGCAGCGACCACATTCTCAGCGGAGGTGCCGCCTGAGCCGATAATAAGGCCGGTGCGGGGAGAGGAAACCTCATCTTCCTGCAGGCCTGCATCGCGTATGGCCTGTCGCATGGCAATGAAGGCATAGGCTGCCGCATCACCCATAAAGCGGAGGTTTTTTTTGTCAATATGTTTCCTGATGTTGATCCGGGTAAATCCGCCAACCCGGGAGCGGAGACCAAGTTCTTCGTAGGCGGGCTGGTAGTGGATGCCTGAGATACCCTCTTTCAGGGACAGGAGAACATCCTCTATGGAATCTCCCAGAGGGGAGACAATGCCCATTCCTGTTATGACGACTCTACGCATAGGTATCGTTACGATGCATCCCGGTGAATAACAAATGGGCCACAACTCTGGCAGACCGGCATGACCTCCACCGTATTGATGTTGACATGTGGGGGAACAGCGCTGACCCAGTGGACAATCTCGGCAATATCGTCACCGGTGATGGGCTGGGTGCCTTTATAAATTTCGTCAGCTTTTTTCTTGTCACCATGCAGGCGGACAATGGAAAATTCGGTCTGGCAGAGTCCCGGTTCAATGTTTGTTACCCGGATCTTGGTGTGGACCAGGTCGGTGAGCAGGTTTTTGGAAAACTGTTTAACAAATGCCTTGCTGGCACCGTACACGTTACCTCCGGGATAGGGATAGTTGCCGGCAACCGAGCCTATATTGACGATATGACCGCAATTACGTTCAACCATGCCGGGCAGGACAAAACGGGTAAGGTTGCAGAGTCCTTTGATATTGGTGTCGATCATGGTCTGCCAGTCGTCAAGGTTGGCTTCCTGGGCTGGATCTACACCAAGGGCCAGGCCGGCATTGTTGAGCAGGATGTCGATGTTTTTGAATTGATCCGGTAGGTTGTCAATCATGGCTTCGATCTGCCCGCGGTCACGAATATCGAGTACAACCTGGTGCATGGGGGTATCCGGGAATTCATCGGCAAGGGCCTGTAGTCGATCAGTCCGACGGCCGGTAATGATCAACTGCCATCCTTCGGCTGCAAAACGTCGACCGCACGCAAGTCCGAATCCGGAAGTGGCTCCGGTGATAAGAATTGTCTTCATGATGGTTGTCCAGAAGTGAAAGGTTTGTGAAGCCCAATCAGATAGCTGTATGACAAGAGTATACAAACCTAGGAAAGCAGGTTTATTACTAAAAAACAACATTTTTCCAGGTGAGTGTGGAATTTGTTGTATAGATGATTATAATGACATTTATTATCAGGCCGAATCATTGATATGGTGGCCTTTACCTGTCAAAATTATGGAGATCGTCAATGTTGAAGAAAAAGATGCTCAAGGGGCTCAATGCTCAGATCAATGCAGAAATGTATTCCGCTTACCTGTACCTGTCCATGGAGTCCTATTTCCAGTCAGTCAGCCTGTCCGGATTTGCCAGCTGGATGCGGGGACAGGTACAGGAAGAGCTGTTCCATGGAATGAAGTTTTATGATTACGTTAACGAACGCGGCGCTAAGGTAATCTTGGATACTATTGACAAACCTGATTCGAACTGGAAAACTCCGTTGGCCGCATTTGAGCATATTCTCAAGCACGAACAGATGGTGACCTCTCTTATTAACGAATTGATGGATCTGGCCATTGCCGAACAGGACCATGCCACCAGAATTTTTCTGCAATGGTTTGTTTCTGAGCAGGTTGAGGAAGAGGCATCTGTTGGCGAGGTCGTGGATAAACTGCGGTTGATTAAAGAGGATTCTTCAGGTCTGTTTCTCCTTGATGCAGAGATGAACAAGCGGGTTTTCACTCTGCCGACAAAAGAATAGGGAATAGGGAAAAGAAAAAGGAAAATGAAAAAGAGGATAGAGTTGTTTCAAATTGTCTTTTCCTGTTCCCTCTTTCCTCTTCCCTATCGGTTTAATAAATGAGTACGCGAAAAATTAAAAAGAAGGTGTTGGCTTTGCTTGCCGGGCCTGACCTGAACAGCATTCAGGCTGAGCTTGCCCGGCTGCCGGCTAAGGACGTGGTCAACACCCTGTTCTTCGGTATCTGCCGTAGTGAAGAACTGGTGCGATGGCATGCGGTCAGCGCTATGGGAACCGTGGTCTGCCGGCTGGCGAATGACGACATGGAAGAGGGGCGGTTAATCATGCGCCGCCTGCTCTGGAGTTTAAACGATGAATCCGGCGGTATCGGCTGGGGTGCACCCGAGACCATGGCCGAGATCATGAGTCTTCATGACGGACTTGCCCGGGAGTATGTGCACATGTTGATCTCGTACATGCGCGAAGACGGCGAGGAAATCTGGCAGGACGGTAATTTCCTGGAGCATGAAACGTTGCAGCAGGGACTGTTGTGGGGCGCTGGACGGCTGGCGCTTTCCCGCAGGCAGTTAGTGCTGAATGAGGGGATGGAGCAGGATCTGCCGCCCTACCTCGATTCCGCTGACGGTACCGTACGCGGACTTGCTGCCCGGGCAATTGGCTTGTTAGCCGTACCGGTCCGGATGGATCGATTGGAAGCGTTGCGTACCGATGACCATCCTGTCCGGTTGTATGAAGACGGTGTGCTGGTTAGAGTTTCGGTGGGTGAACTTGCGGGGCAGGCCCTGCAGAGGCTGGCAGACTGATGGCCCTGTTTTCCCGTGCATCCTGTCTGCAGATGGAGATTCAGTCCGGAGATGTTTCGGCCAATCTGGATCAGTTTGAATTGTTACTGGCTGGCCGGCAACCGGCTGCTGACACCTTGGTTGTTTTGCCTGAACTCTGGGCCACCGGGTTTGATTATCCCCGTGTTGCAGAACTTGCCGGCCAGACTCCCCGGGTTCTTGCCGACCTGCACAAGCTGGCCGCTGAATACAAGGTCTGGTTTGCGGGTTCCCTGCTGGAGGAAAGGAAACATGGGCCACCCTGCAATACCCTCTTTCTGACCGGGCCGGGAGGCGTGGTCGGCAGGTATAGAAAACACCATCTCTTCAGCTTTTGGCAGGAGAACCGGTATTTACAACCAGGGCTCGAGCCGCAGCCCATTGATACCCCTTTCGGACCGCTTGGAGCCCTGGTCTGTTATGATCTGCGTTTTCCGGAAATAAGTCGGGCCCAGACATTTTCCGGCTGCAGGTTGATCGTTGTTTCCGCTCAGTGGCCCATGGTTCGGCTTGATCATTGGCAGTTGCTGGTTCAGGCCCGGGCTGTGGAAAATCAGGCATTTGTAGTGGCCTGCAATGGTTGCGGCCAAAGTGGAGTTGGTGATCTGGCCGGTCATTCCATGATTGTCGATCCTGCCGGCCGGGTGCTTGCCCGATCAGGTGAGACGCCGGCAGTTATCAGCGCCGAGCTTGTGGAAGAGGGCCTGGAGACAGTACGTTCCCGTTTTTGCACGGGTGGCGAGCGGCCGTGGCCGGGCAATGATCGGAGTAAGGTTGTCGAGGTGGACCAACTGCGACAGCGCTTAGCCATGATCCGCAGGCAAGGCAGTCAGGTCGTTTTTACCAACGGCTGTTTTGATCTCCTCCATGCAGGTCACGTCAGTTATCTTGAACAGGCCCGCCGCTGTGGTGACTGTCTGGTGGTTGGACTCAACTCAGACCGTTCCGTGCACGCCTTGAAAGGTGATTCCAGGCCGGTAAACAGTGAACAGGATCGGGCCCGGGTACTCGCAGCCCTTGGCTGTGTGGACTATATAGTCATTTTTGATGAGGATACTCCCCGCAGCCTGATCAGCAGTCTGTTGCCTGACATACTGGTAAAGGGGGCGGACTGGCCGGAAGAGCAGATAGCAGGGGCTGCCGAAGTCAAGGCAGCGGGTGGAAGGGTGGAGCGGATTGTTTTTGAACACCAGGTTTCCACCAGCAATGTAATCAAAAAAATTCGGCAGCAGGAAAAGACTCCAGCCGGTAACAGAGGAGAGTGATATGGCAACAATAAAAGTTCAGGGGATGAAATGCCAGCACTGCGCAGGCTCAACCAAAAAGGCCTTTGAGGGAATTGATGGGATTTCCAATGTCCGGGTGGATCTGGATAAAGGCGAGGTAACCTTTGACGGCATCGCTGACATGGAGGCCATTAAGGAAGCGGTAAGCAAGGCCGGTTTTCAAGTGGTCAACTAAGCCGTTATTGACAAAGTCGACAAATAATAAAAAATTGTAACTTATTCAGGTTGTGCCCCATAATTAGCAAAAAATCCCCTGCCGGTGATACCGCAGGGGATTTTTTGTTTGAAGAAAGTCGATGTATCAGTCTTCTTTCCAGTCAGGCCTCAGGTGGAGCTCGGTCAGCTGTTTTCTGGCAACCGGTGCCGGTGCTTCTGTGAGCGGACAGGTCGCCTTCTGGGTCTTTGGAAAGGCTATGACGTCGCGAATGGAGTCGGAACCGGTGAGGATCATCAGCAACCGGTCCACACCAAAGGCAATGCCCCCGTGGGGCGGAG
>Ga0209013_10004009_pt1 | contig 12980 bp, 9 predicted proteins | sample Cruoilmetagenom2_FD_187291 | JGI IMG/M metagenome (GOLD analysis project Ga0209013, IMG submission 187291) | Oil polluted marine microbial communities from Coal Oil Point, Santa Barbara, California, USA - Sample 2 (SPAdes) (version 2) | ecosystem: Environmental > Aquatic > Marine > Oil seeps ... | reverse complement strand
CGACCTGCCGGCAACACCCGTAAAGATTGGAGATACCTGGACCTCCCAAGATACGGTTACGGAGAAAAGCAGCACCGGCGAGTTGATCATTCAGACAAGCGGCACAAATACCCTGGAAGGATTCGAAAGCGTTGACGGAATGGAATGCGCCAGAATCACAGCGACATTTACAGGCACGCTAAAGGGAGAAGGAAACCAGGGTGGCATGGACCTGGTGACTGAAGGGGACATAGAAGGCTCGGATACATGGTATTTCGCCTACAAGAAAGGCATATTTGTCAAATCGACCATGAACGGTAAAGCAAAAGGCACTATCACCGGAAGCGGCCCCCGGACTATTACGATTCCCATGACACGGGAGTTCACCATGGAAACCAAACTGATCCAGTAATCACAGAGGAAAACAGAGAATCCCTCTGCTGCGGAGAACCCCTCTGCTACGGAGAACCCCTCTGCTACGGAGAACCCCTCTGCTACGAAAACCCCTTTACTCCAGATATCCTAATTTTTCTAACTGCTCTTTTGTCTGCCTGTCCAGACTATCTTTTGGAGGCCTGCGGACAATGGTCTGAAGGGCGTCGTATTTCTCCATGACGGTTTTCAGCTCTCCTCTGAGTTCTTTTGCCACGGCACGCTCGTCATTGATCAGATTCCGGGTTTCGCCTGGATCACGGGCGGCATTATACAGCTCGTCCTGTCTATTTAAGAACCGTATATACTTCCATTGATCCCGGATAAGAGAGAACTGGGTGGTGGAAAATTTTTTGTCGGCCAGACCATGGCGTCGGTCGAACTGTTTGCTGGCATATTTCTGGCTGAAGACTTCTCTATCCTCTTCTCTTTTTCCTTCCGGTAAGGGGCGAAGGCTTTTTCCTGCAATCCCCGGGGGCCATGGGACGCCTGCATAGTCCAGCAAAGTCGGCATAATATCTATGCCGCGAACTCTGGTTTGAATGACCGAACCCGGAGGAATCCGGCCGGGACAAGAAATTATCAGCGGTATGGATAGAAGTTCCCCATACCGGTCTTTTTTTTCAGATCCATCCCGAATATCATAAAATGATACACCTGCTTTTAGATTTCATTTCGTAAAATAATGGAGGTTCTGCCGGAAGTAAAGCCTTTTCTGCCAGGTGGGAGTGCCTAAATCCACCAGACGTTATGTGGATTTAGGGGTCGCCCTAAATCCACCAGACGTTATGTGGATTTAGGGGGGTTCCTGGGATTGATTTTCCGCATCAAGAATGATATTTTCAACTGTTGATTTTAAACAGTTAGAACCACTTACGAACAGCTAATTTTATGAGTTTTCGCAGGAAACTTTTTCCGCTCCTCGGTATATGCGTTGGACTTCTCTTCGCGCTGATTATATGCGAGATAGCGCTGCGCATCATCGTAGACTTTGAATTGCTGGGAAGCGACAACGCATTCATCACGTTTATGCATCAGGCTGAAGAAGTGAAAAAGAAAGGCCCTCTTTTTCTTCCAAGCGAAGACCCTCAGCTCGGCGTGGAGTTGAAACCGAACAGCCGCCGGGGACACATCCGCATCAACTCTAATGGATTTCGTGGCAGGGAATACGACCGGGAAGTCCCGGCGGGTGTGAAGCGAATCGCCATCATCGGTGATTCAGAAGCATTCGGGGCCTTTTTAAAAGACCATGAAACCCTTTCAGAATCCCTCGAGTTACAGCTCAACCGGATGTCCGGCTCTAAAGCATACGAAGTCCTTAATTTCGGTGTGCCCGGATACAATACCGCGCAGGAATTTGCCCTGTTGAAGAAAAAGGTGATTCATTACCGCCCTTCCCTGGTGATTCTCTATTATGTGTTCAACGACCCTATCATGGGTGACCGGACCCTGTTTCTCAGCAGAATGCCTTTCTCTCGATCCTATCTCTATGTGTTCATCACATGGGCCATCAAATCCTATGAGCCGGTGCTCAATGTCAAACAGTTAAAGAAGCGTACCCCCGGCATCGTGGAATTTTATCAGGAGCTCCATGGGTCAGAATATTTTGAAGCCACAAAAAAGTTGATTCAGGACATAGGAGAATACCTGCATGAACGAAAGATCAGATTCATAATGGTCATCGCTCCTGAAATCATTGGTTATGATCAATTTAAAGACTATCCATATAAAAATGTGCATAAGAAACTGGGGGAAATTGCCTCCGAAATGATTGAAGTGGTGGATCCGCTGACCGGCCTTATCTCAACCGGCAAAAATCCAAAAGATTTCTGGGTCTATCCAAAAGACTGTCATAAGAACCCGGAGGCCAACCGGATCATAGCCAACATGCTGGCGGAATATATTCTTGCAAATCCCTCCGGCATGGGTAAAGATATGTGAACAAAGGAAATAATAATATGCCGGTTGCGATCAAAAAAGTGGAATCGAGCGTTGCGGATGCCGTGTCATCCGCCATGGATGCCGCATCTTACAGGGATTTTATTCCAGGGGATTCGAACGTTTTCCTTAAGGTAAACCTGGGATGGGATCTGTTTATCCCCGGATCCGTGACCAATCCGGCGGTTTTCGAAGGTGTTGTGAAAAAACTGAAGGGATATGCGAAAAACATCTATGTTGTGGAATCAAACCAGGTGCTCGAGAATATTGAAAAGGCCTATCGCAGGAGCAAAATCAGTGAAATCGCTAAACAGAATAATGTGCCCTGGATAAATCTTTCATCCTGTAAAAAGATCACCCTGGACATCCCTGAAAACCGGATTATAAAAAAAGTCACGGTCCCGGAAATATTGACCCGGGGCGTGATCATGACCCTGCCTGTGATGAAGACCCATGATAAAACGACCATCACCATCAGCCTCAAAAACCAGTGGGGCTGCATTCCCAAGATGCGTCACATGTATCACCTGCATCTGAGAGATGCCATATCGGATGTGAACGCAGCCCTGGGGGTGAAGTTTTCCGTGGTGGACGGTACGATTGCCATGGAAGGCAATGCCCCGAAAACAGGTATTCCCAGGGAAGTCGGCATTATCGGCGCCGGGGGCGATCTCGTGGCAGTGGACGCGGTGTTCGCCTCCCTGATGGGGTTTAATCCCCGGGATATCCCCCATATTGTTGAAGCGGAAAAGCGGGGTCTTGGAAAAATAAGCACCACATTTATCGGCGACGAAATCGACCCGATTCCGCCGTTTAAGCCGGCAGGGCATAACCTGGTTTCCAGAGTGGAACTCTTTTTTCGCCATTCCCGCCTGAGCGGCCTGGTTTTCAAAACACCCCTGTTTCTCGTGATGCTCGCGGGCGCGAAAGTGTATTATTACTTTTTTGATTTTTTACAGGGACGTGCTATAAGAGAGAAGTTCAAAGGGCACCCTGTATACGGAAAATATTTTGATGTACCAGGATTTTGAGAAGATCTATCACACCCGTTTCTCGGCAGACGAAAGGGCGGAAAAAATAAAGCTCTGGGATTGCCTTGTCAAATCCTACCTGCAAAAATTCTTTGGCAAAGACAAAGTTATTATAGATTTCGGCTGCGGCTTCTGCGAGTTCATAAACGCCGTATCGGGAAAAAAGAAATATGCCTATGATATCGAGCCCGCTTTTGAAAAGTTCGCCGGCCCGGATGTGGAGTTTATCAAAGGGGAAACCGCCAGGCCCCTTCCCCTTGCCGATAATTCATGCGACTGCGCTTTTGCAAGTAACTTTTTTGAACATCTGCGCTCCCGGGACGAGGTTGTCTTTATTCTGGGCGAAGCATTCCGGATTCTGAAACCCTCCGGCAGAATGGTCGTGATACAGCCGAATATCGCGCTCCTGGGGGGAGCCTACTGGGATTTTTTTGATCATATTCTTCCCTTTACCGACAAGAGCCTGCTCGAGGCGATGGCGATCATCGGTTTCAGGGAATGTTATGTAAAACGCCGGTTTCTCCCCTACACGACAAAGACCCGCGGGCGTGCCAGAACATCATGGCTGAAACTGTACCTGGCTCTGCCCTTCCTGCAATGGATCTTCGGTAAACAATCTTTGATCATAGTAGAAAAACCCGATGTCTGAGCGAGTAGCAGTTATCGGCGGCGGCATCAGCGGTCTTACCGCCGCCTATTTTGCCCTCCAGAAGGGATTTTCCGTAGCCCTTTTCGAAGGCACAGAGCAGCTGGGGGGGCTGGCGGGCAGCTTCGATTTCGGCGGTGTGCGGATTGAGAAATACTACCATTTCATTTGCGGAGGGGATCATACGCTCCTCTCCTTCGCAGACCGCCTGGGCATAAGCAATGAGATACGTTTCGTACCCACGAAAATGGGGTTCTTTTATCACGGGAAATATTACCCTTTCAGTAATCCGTTGGACCTCATGCGTTTTTCTCCGCTTCCCTGGCTTTCCCGGCTCAAATTCGGAAAGAATGTCATCTCTTCAAAATATTCTAAAAGCTGGGAGAGTCTCGATGGCATAACCGCCAGGGATTGGGTGACACAGCGTATCAGTGAGAAAGCGTACCAGGTCATCTGGCATCCTCTGTTGAAAGTCAAGTTCGGACAGTGCTATGACAGAATATCCGCAGCCTGGGTCTGGCACAGAATTCACCGCGTCGCTTCATCGCGGAAAAGACTTTTTGCAAAGGAGAAGATGGGCTATTTCCACGGAGGTTCCGAGACACTCATCACAGCCGTGGAAAATAAAATAAAGGAAATGGGCGGATTGATTCACCTGCGCTCCAGGGTACGGAAAATCGTGAGGGATAACGATAAATTCAAGGTGTATATTGATCCGCAAGAACATTACCAGGCGGACAGGGTTATGCTCGCGGTTCCTCTGCCCATTGCCTCGGAACTACTCAAAGACCTGCATCCGGAATTCAGCCGCAAACTTTCGTCCATCGATTTCATCGGGATTGTTTGCGGCATATTTCGCCTTAAAGAGAAGGTTACGGATGCGTTCTGGGTCAATATCAATGATCCGGAAATTGCCGCCAACGGGTTGATAGAATATACCAACCTGAATCCCCTGGAAGAGATTTCCCCTGACAGCATTATTTATGTACCATTTTACGTGCCGGTGGAAGATCCGTGGTTTTCCATGGATGTACAGTCTCTGGAAAAGTCTTTTTTCGATATGCTGAAAATCGTGAATCCCCGCCTGACGCAGGAGACCATTAGAGATTTCAAGGTGTTCAGGACAAACTACGCACAGGCCATCTGCACTATAGACTTTAAAGACAGGATGCCGCCCGTCAAAACACCTGTAAACAATCTGTTCCTGCTGGATTCCACACAGCTCTATCCGTCAGACCGGACGCTGAGCGCGCTTATCGGACTTGCGGAAAAGACTGTAACGGGGTATTTTTAAAGGGAATTTATGGAAAATGTTTCTAAATCCCATCTTTTTTTCCTTGTCTGGGCCACGCTGCTCGTTTTCATAGTAGTCCTCTGGTTTTTTTCACCCCGATTCGTCCTCTGGAAGGGGCTGGACATTCCAATGGCGGCCTCTAAAAACCCCGAGACGGACCGGGCCTCATGGACGCTTCTCCAGCTCGAAGACCCTTTCATGTCCATTCCGGATGAAGGCAACAGGCCGATACGTTGGCGCCTGCTCTTTCCGTTGTTGGCCCATTACCTGCACTTCCCGAGAATCCTTTTCCTGATGCTGCCGCACCTCGGGGCATTGATCGCTATAGGGATGATGATCCATCTGACCATGCGCGAATTAAACCACCGGATTCTCAGCATCGTCACGGCGGCTTTGATGACTACAGGCTCCTGGTTTTTTGTCTCGACAGGCTGGCTGACCTATTTCGATTCGTGGTATATCATCGGGCTGCTTCTGGTTTCCTTTATCAAATCACGACGGGCGCTGGTGCTTACCTGTTTATTCATGCCCTGGGTGGACGAGCGCTTCATTTTCGCATTGCCCATCTGCATGACCGTCCGGGCGGTCTATTTTGGCTGGATCGAAAACAATGAAGTCCGGAAATTCTGGCAGGATTGCCTGATCTGCCTGATTACATTACTTCCTTACGTGGTGCTCAGGATTCTTGCAATGCACTTCTATGACGCGGAGGCAGTGGATTATATGGGCCGTCGCCTGGCACATCAATATAATGTGGCGAAGTGCATTTCAGGAACATGGGAAGGCATCCGGACCGCATGGGTATTTGTTGCGCTTTTTATGCTCCTGTCTTTCAGGAAAAAGAAGTTCTGGTGGAATCTCCTGATCCTGCTCGTGCCGATCTGCAGTGTCATAGGAATACTCCCTCTATCCGGGGATTACAGCCGGAGCATGTCCATGGTTCTGCCGGCCGCCCTGCTAGGGATATGGCTTCTCTTTCGCGCGGGACGGGCCTACCACCGGCATATCCTCCTGGGCGCCCTGGTATTGAATCTGCTCCTCCCGGCCCATCATGTCGTCGGGAGGTTTACAAGGCCTATCTATTATTTTTATCATGAAGTCTACCGTTACAGGACGCCTCCCGATTCTTTCACAGGGATCGCCCAGTACCGGCGCGGAACGGAAAAGGAAAAAACGGGTGATTTAGAAGGCGCGATTGCAGCTTACAGTGAAGCCATCCGGCTTGATCCTGAAAATGCAACCGCCTATGCCCAGCGGGGCATTGCAAAATCAAAGCTCGGCCTGTGGCAATCCGCCGTCGAGGATTATCACAAGGCACTCTCTATGGCGCCTCCGAAGTGGGAATACCGGCCCCGCATTGAAAAACGGCTTCAGGAGGCCTTTGATCACCTGCCCCTGCAGAATCCAAAAGACGATTGATATAGGTGCCGTGGTGAATTTTTTACGCTAACGCTCTTCCGTAATTTTTTGAAAATAGCGGATAAAGGCGCCGAACTGCTGGATTTTATTGAATTGAGTTTCCATGAGACGCCGCGCATTGCGGGACATGATCTCGTAGGCTTTCTGGTCCGTCCACAGCCGGGCTATGGCGTCCACGAGCCCGGGCACGTCTCCCGGTTCGACCATGTACCCGGTTTTGCCATCCTGCACCACCTCAGGGACACCGGCGAGCCGGCTCGCCACCACCGGTAATTCCATGGACATGGCTTCCAGCAGTACGTTGGGCAATCCCTCCTTATACAGGCTGGAAAGAACCAGGATGTCTATGACCTCGAAAACAAAAACCGGCTCCGGTGTGAAGGGGAAAAAGGTCACGTTCTGTTCCAGATTCATTTCCCGCACGGCCTTTTTTAATTTCTCCTCGTCCGGTCCGTCCCCGACCAGCATCAGGTGGATGGCAGGCATTTGCTTCCTGGCTTCCGCCATGGCCTGCAGGAGGATGATCTGGCCCTTCCGGTCTTCAAATGAACCGGCATTGCCAAGGATAGGAGCTGCATTTTCCGGAAGAGGGTACCGCTTCTGCGCTTCGGCCTGCCGCGCGGCGCTTCTGGTGAAAAGATCTATTTCCGTCCCCTGATAGATAAGCGCCGTCATTTCAGCCGGGATGCGATAGGTGTTGATAAGATACTCCCGGGTGAAATCAGTGATGGCGATGACCGCGGAACGAATCTGTTCATCGGGGAGGTAGAATTCTCTTTTGTATTCCGGCACGATGGTGCCCGTCTTGGGGAGCAGGATGGTCCGGAGCCCGAATCTTTTAATCACCCCGGCCGCAAATACGGAGCAGTGAAATCCCTTTCTTGGCGGATGCACGGTGCACACCGCCACATCCGCATCACGCAGGGCTTCCGCCCAGATTCTCTGGTTTTCATCATCTTCGCCGACCACCCCATCGAAATCATAAGAAACGACCCTGGCCCCGATGCCGGCGCATTTGGGACCGACCCACCCGTTCGCCGGCGTGAGCACGGTCACCTCCAGTCCGGCATCCAGAAAATGCCGCGTCGCCTCGGTCACCCATATCTGCGTGCCGCCATGCAGGTGTGTGTCTTCAATAAAACATACGTGCATAAAAAGATCCTCCAGCGGTTCTCCGGACAGATCGCCTTCCTTACCCGCTATCAGCCGGGTCGGCAGATCTCTCCAGGACGCAGCAAAAATCGCTCAAATGTTTTTTTCATGGCCTCGATCCCGTATCTTCCCCTGACAGCCCGCCGGTTATGCCCTGCCCGTGCGGCAATGCGGTCCGGTTTAAAGATCAGGTCCGTCAGTTCGCCAAGCGTGTTGTTATCAATAGCGCCTTCAGGGAACAGGGTATACTGAATCCTCTGATCTTCGGGCAGGTGCTCTCCCACCACCGCGGCGAACACTTCTTCAGGGGAATAACGGCTGCTCACAATGGGTATGCCCGCAGCGCCGGACTCCACCAGCGGCAGGCCACGCCCCTCTGTTTCGCTCGGAAAGACGACCAGATCGGCGAGCTTGTATATATCTTCGATGTACAGGCGCTCCAGCCCGTTTTCGGAGAGGGCCGCATGGTCTTCATGGCCCACGGAAAAAGCCAGGAACAGGCGTTCGGAAAGTTCCGGCACATTCCGGATCACGGTTTTGTATGCTTCCAGGACCTTTTCCAGGTCCGCCCGGTGCTCTATGGGCACAGGGCCGGTAATGTGCAGTGTCAGCGTTCGGGCCGGATTATTTTCAAATTCGCTCCTGAACGGCGGATAGCGCAACAGAGCTTCTATGAGCTGCCAGTTGCGTTCGATCCGCTTCCTGCCGATGACCCTGGTGGGCTGCAGGAAGTAGAGCGCGGAAGGCGTGGCGATGTCGAGCTCCAGGCCCTCGACTGCCCCGCATACGACAGGCGCCTGCTGTTTCATCCATGCATCCAGATCCGCAAGATGGGTATCCACTGCAACCGGACTTATGTTGGATTGCCCGTCAGCGAGGATGCAGGCCATGGATTGACGCCGCTGCATTTTTTCCTCTTCTGACAGGACTGTGAAAAATGCCTCGTCTATGGATGTGCCGATTTCAAAAACGCGGCTCCTGTCAAAGCCATACCGTGTGACCAGGCAGTCTGACTGGCGTTTGTTTATGTTGACCTGCAGCCATCCCCTGCCGTTCCACGGGTAAAGCCGCTTGAAGAGGGAGAAAAAAGGAGGGTTATTGCAATTTCTGAAAAAGTGGTCCCGCACGCCGGGGGCCTCGTCCCGGCCGCGCCCGGAAGCCGGCTTCCCGCCCTCCCAGTAAAAATCATGGTTCGAGTTCAGGACGTGAATACCCGTCAGTTCTGACGCCAGTACGACCGCAAGGCCGCTTGCCAGGTTACCCGGGTTGGAATTCACATTCACCGGGATGAGGAGGGCAATGTTGTGCTCCCTGATATAATCACACAGGGTATCGGTGAATGCCACGGCCTGCCGCCATATCTCCTGTGCCATCCGCCCGGACTCCTCGCTCCCTTCGGGCATGTCCTCATGGAATAGCTTTTGAAACCAGATCCCCCCCTCCCACTTGTCCCAGCCGTCGAAATTCGGCAGAAGGCACCGCCGCCAGTGGGGCTTGAGAACCGTGTCCGCCTCTCTGAAAAAATTTCCGCCCATGAAGTGAAGGGGCCCCGCGCCGGGTCTCTCCGGGAAGAGTTGTTCCAGGCACCGGGCATACTTGGCGATTTCAATCGATACCCCGTCGATGCCGTAATTATAGGTAATGAACGCAGCGCCCCGTGAGAAAAGATCCATGCCGTCCCCGGAGGAAGGGTCTGCCATCATGGGATTCTGCTCCACACAGCGGTCAAGAATTGTGCTGATGTCTTCCCATGTTGTTACGCAATGATCACGTAGCTCAGTCATTCGGCTTATTGCTCCTTTGATTGCTCAGATACATTCTTCGCCCTCCTTTGCGTTTTTAATCAGGAAACCGCATCACATACGCAACGTGTATAATCGTTGAGGTCCACGGGTTAGCCGAATATTTTTTTCATCAGGGATTTTACGGCGCCCTCATATCTCTTGACCACCAGGACGGATGTAGAGGAATAGCGGGCCACCTTTTCCGGGATATCTCCCAGCAATGTCCTCCGGAAGAACGGTTCCCGGGCGGCGCCGATGACAACGAGATCATAATCACGGCCGGTCCTGGCGATCCCGCCGGCCACGGACTTCGATTGAATCAGCTTTTTCTCGATCTTCAGCGATTTATCCACATGGGCCAGCGTTTTTTTGATCCACTCTGTGCCTTCCGCCATGACCTCGGCAGGCGCACCGGGCGGTACCACATAGCAGGCCGTTATGACCATGTCCAGAGGGCCGGCAAACAGATTCAGGAAATTCACGGCAAGCCGGGCATGGGGGCCTCCTGCCGTCGGCAGGAGGCATTTCCTGAAGCTCTCCCGCTGGACTATTTTGAACAACATGAGGTCGCAGGGCACATGGCGGATGACAAAATCCGCCACTTCTCCGAAAATGCGTTCCCGTGTATTGGAGTGCCCCTTCCACCCTATGATCAGAAGGTCGGCCCTGTGACGTTCTGCGGAAGAGATGATCCCGTCATGAGGGTGATGGGCGATGACGATATCGGTATCCAGGTTGACCTTGTGCTCTGCCGCATAGTCCCGCGCTATTTTGAACAGCTTTTCCTTGTGATGCATGTACTGGAGTCCCTCGTGAATCGGCAACTGCCTGGGGACCGTGACAACGGTCATGGCCACCACCCTTCCTCCGCGGGCTTCCGCAATGGGGCAGGCAATGTCCAGCAGAGGTTTTATATTGTCAGGATTATGCAGGGATACGAGGACCGTGTACGGCTTCTCCCCGGGCTCTTCCTCGCGGCTGGGGACCAGTACCTGGGGCTGTTCGGCTTCCGCCTGCTTTTCAGAATAGGCGTAATAAATCAGAAGGCCCAGGACGATCCAGCCGCCGGTGACATACCAGGCAATGGGCTGAAACTTGAACTGGTAGAGGGCCAGAAACACGTTCAGGCCGATGCCCAGAACCGGCGTAACAGGATAGAAAGGCACTTTATAGCGGCGTTTGATCTCCGGAGCCTTCCGGCGGAGCACGATAACCGACAGGTTGACCATGGCGAAGGTCAGGAGAAAAATGAGGCTCGCCGCAGATCCTATCGCTTCAATGGGAAGGACCATGGCCATGGCCAGCAAAATGACCCCGGTGGATACGATGGCGATGTGCGGGGTATGGCGTTTGGGATGAATCTTCGATATGGCTTTGGGAAGCCACCGGTCCCGTCCCATGGAAAAAGCCACCCTGGAAGACGCCATGACCGTGGCGTTCAGGGCGGACATGGTGGAGAGCAATCCGCCGAATATGATGACCGCTACTCCGAATTTGGGCATGAAGTCTTCCGCTGCCCGGACAATAGCGGTCTCTTTATACTGCCCCAGAAATTGCCAGGAGGGCCCGTCAGCCCAGCGCACCGCGCCCAGGGACACGAAAAGGATAAGCAGATACATGGTAATCGTTATGCTCAGGGCGATAAATGTGGCTCGGGGAATGTTTTTTTCCGGTTCCTTGATCTCTTCCGCAACCGTAGCAATCAGGTCATACCCTTCGAATGCAATAAACGTGAGCCCCATGGCCATCACGACACCGCCCAGACCCTGGGGAAAGAAGGGGGTGAAACTTTCCATGGACTGCGCCGGTTCCACGAAAACCCGCTTCAGCCCGTAGAACACGAATATGCAGAGGATCACAATCTTGGACATGGTGAGCATGTTTTCGGCCTTGCCCGTCACCTCAGCACCGCGGACATTCAGCCGGATAAACAGAAGCCCCACCAGTATGGTGACGATCAGGACGGCGCCATGTTCACCGGTGATTCCGATGATCGGACCGGCAAAACCGGGAATATACTTGAAGAAGAATTCCCAGAAGTAGCCGGCAAATCCGAGGGCGTATAAACTGCACGCCACCGTGTAGGCGAACCAGAGAAGCCAGCCGGCCGTGAAACCGACAGCGCCCGGGAAAGCCCGGGCTACAAAAGCGTATCCTCCCCCGGCCCGGGGAATCGCTGAAGCCAGTTCCGCATACGCAAAAGCGGTCAGCAGCGTCACGGCACCATTCAGGGCAAAGGCGAGAATGGAGGCGGGACCTGATACGCCTGCCGCGATGCCTGTAAGGACGAAAATGCCTGCCCCGATCATGGCGCCCACGCCGATCATGGTGGCATCGAACAGTCCCAGGTCTCGCGCAAAACTGGGTTCAGGGATTTTAGCGTTCTGTTTCATAAGATAGAAGTGCGACTATGCTCTTATACCGCGCCCGTCATCCAGAAAATGAACTGGAAGAGATCGTCCATGTCAATATCGTCGTCTCCTTCGAAATCACTCAAAGAAACAGGAAATGGAAGCGAGGCAGGTCCCTCACCGGAGAAGCCGGTTTGCAGCACAGCAAAGTCGGCCATGTCGAGGTCCCAGTCACCGTCCGTGTCGCCCGGTGTATCCAGGATCAGAAACGGAACATGTTCCGCCTGGTAGAAAGTGCCTGTCCCCTCTTCTACATTTATTCGCCGTACCAGATCGGAATTCCCGTCCACTTCATAAATGGTTTTATATTCGCCTCCCGTGATGAGCGTATTTCCCCCGGGGAGCCGGTCGGCATCGCCCCAGCCCTGGCAGAAAACCGGATCCCCCGGGTCATCCACCAGAGCATATTCCCAGACGATCCAGGCCTCTGTCGGCCAAACCGGGTCATCGAAGGCCAGCTCGATCGCTTTCGTCTGGCGCGGGTCTGCGAGGGGCTCGCGAAGGTTGCCGTTATCGTATACCATCATATTGCCGCTGGACAATAATTCCGGTGCATGCTGATAGGAAAACAGGTTGTGTCCGAAATCCGTATCTCCTGAGGGCATATCCTTCCCCATATTATAGATAATATCGCCCGTGTCATAATCAATGCAGGTAATTCGGCTGAGATGACGGGAAGACAGATACACCCGGTTCAGTGCTTCGTCATAGACCACTGCGTTGCAATGGGTCCAGTCGTCCGGGTCATGGGGCCATTCCTCGGGCGTGCTGTAGTCTTCGACCGACCAGTGATCAAAGGTCACCCAATCCCAGACGACCTCTTTTGTATGCAGGTCGAACTCCAGGATAACATCTCCCACATAATCTCTGGGTTCGCCGTGAACCATGACGGTA
>Ga0209013_10004008_pt1 | contig 12980 bp, 5 predicted proteins | sample Cruoilmetagenom2_FD_187291 | JGI IMG/M metagenome (GOLD analysis project Ga0209013, IMG submission 187291) | Oil polluted marine microbial communities from Coal Oil Point, Santa Barbara, California, USA - Sample 2 (SPAdes) (version 2) | ecosystem: Environmental > Aquatic > Marine > Oil seeps ... | reverse complement strand
GGCGGTTGGGGTGGCGTCGGTAGCGGCGTAGGATTGCATCCTTATGTCGAAGAAGACCAAGCGTAAAAAGGCCAAGATGCGCCGCTCGAAGGCGAATCACGGCAAGCGCCCCAACATGGGTCGCTGACGCCCCAGATCATGTGCATGCCGCTTCCCACTTCTCGTGCAGCGGCGAACGAAGATCGCGACTGACGTGACTCAGGTGAGCGACGTGGATGCCAAGGTCGAGTGGCTCACGATCGCGGGCGACATCGAAGTGTGGCGATCACTCGGGCTGACGGTTCTCGACGACGGGACGATTCCGCTCTTCGGTACCTCGCTGCGCGTTGTCGCCCCACCCCCAGAGGCGATTGGTGCAGATCATCCCGATACCGGCATTGTCGGTTGGGCCTTGAGCGGGATCCCCGCGCAGAGTTCGACCGAGAGCGCAAGCCTGGTGATTGATGGACTGCCGACCGAGATCGTTGACGCCGCGGCACCGGTGTTCGCGTCTCACGAACTGGCCGCATCAGCGCTCGATCATGTCGTCGTGCTGACTCCCGACCTCGAGCGCACGAGCGCGGCGATTGCGGAGGTAACCGGATGTGAATTGAAACGCATCCGCGAGGTGGGCTCGATGCGCCAGGGATTCCACCGCATCGGTCGCGGTGGGCTCATTGTCGAGCTCGTCGAGCGCCCGGATATCGCCGATGGGCCTGCTGAATTCTGGGGGCTCGTCCTGATCGTCGACGATCTCGATCAGGCCTATGCCCAGCTCGGAGGTGACTGGGTCTCCGCGCCGAAGGACGCCGTGCAACCCGGGCGCCAGATTGCAACAATCCGCGGTGATGTCGGTCTCGGCCTCCCGGTCGCCCTCATGACCAGCTGAAGATCCCGCCGCAGGAAGGCCGATCGGCGACCAACCCGCGATTGCCTCAAACGGGTGGTGCGTAGGGAAGAGAGGGCACTAGTGCCGACCACTCCTCGGCGGTGATGGGGTCACCCACTGCGGTTCGCAGAGCACTTCTCGCGGCGGCCTCGTCGAGAATCCAGCTAAAGATCCGATGGTGTGGGCCGGCAGCGAAGAGGTGATGGCCGTCGGAACTGAACGTAAGGGCGTAGACCCCGCCCCCACCGGACGGAACGTTCGCGTAGACCGATACCGATTCATGGTTCTCGGTTTCAAGGTTCTCGGTATTCCAGATCCAGACGTTGCCGTCGGTGAGCCCCGCGGCGAGCCGATCTCCGGAGCGATTGAACGCGAGAGCCATCACATGGCCACCCGGTCCGCTGAGTCGCTGGATCAGCCGCGGCGTGGCTGGCGATCTGCAGTCCCACAGTGTCACGGATCGGTCGGCATTCCCCGCTGCGAGGACGGGTATCAGTGGGTGGAACTCCACGCTGATCGCAAAGCTGTCGCCGGCCTTGATCACCGCCGTCGGGTCGGGAGCCAGGGGATTGCTGACGTCGTACAGATGCACGTTGCCCGACTCCGAACTCACTGCGAGCAGAGAGCCCTCGGCGCTGAAAGCGATCCCCAATGCGGGGGGCTCGACGTCAACCGTGCCGGCACGCGAAGCGTGACCGGACATATCGAAGGTCCAGAGCTGCGCCTTACCGGTGTCGTCGACTGCCCCGAACATCGTGCCGTCATCGGAGAACTGCACGTGTTCGATCAGGCCCTCGAGTGCGTCGAGTCGCTCGACGGGCGAGCCGCGTTCCGTCAAACGAGAGAGGATCAATGGCCCCTGCCGTGTTCCGGAGACGAAGACGCAGCCGTCTGGAGAAATGCAGCTTGCGCCGGAGAGGATGAGGTCGTTCTGAGGACTTGGAAGTTCGCACCCCGCGGCAATGTGCCCGTCGTCCAGGACGCTGCACACGACCGAACTCTTGCGCGAACCGGCCGTTAACCGTTCGCCGGATTTATCGACTGTGAGTGACCAGATGGTGTCGTTCGAGTTGCCGTTCGCGGCGTCGTCGAGGGTCCAGGTCCGCGCGGCGCCATCCTCGGCAGTCGTGAGCAAAGTGCGCCCTGGGGTGAACTTGACGCTCGTTACGACGGTGGGGTGGCGCAGGTCGGGCCGGACCTCGTGCCAGGTGGACGTGTTCCAGCAACGAACGTGGCCATCGGAACTCGCGGCAGCGATGAGCGGGACGTCGTTGGCGATGTCGACAGCGTTGACCCATGTGGCAAATGGAGCAGAAGACAGGACGACCTCCTCGAGTTGGGTAGGGCTGAGGACGTTCCATACTCGAACGACGCCGTCGCGGAAACCGGCGAGCAGCATCGAACCGTCGGCCGAAAGTGCTGCCGCGCTGGCGGGGCTCTCGACGTTCGTCTCAGTGGCCCATGTGGGTGTGCAGGGCTTGGCGAAGGAGCGGAGCGTGACGGTTCCATCGAGCGCTGCTGTGGCGAGGAGTCCATTGTCACTGGCTGCGACGGACATCGTCGTGCCGGCTGCCGGAATGACCCCGACGGATTGCGCCGTCGGCCCGCATCCGACTTCCCAGTGGCCTACACCATTCGCCTTACCCGCGGCGAACAGTTGATTACCGGTGCTGTCAAACGTGATCGACATGACCGCTCCATGAAAGGTCAACTGCTCGTTTTCGAGGATCATCGAGACACATGATTCATCGGGCCGCCGCTCGGCGACCGCATCGCTGGCGGAGGGATCTCCGCCGATCGCGTCAAGATCGACAAGCGTGATCGCGCGATCACTTCCCCCGGCGGCGAGGAGGTGGCCATCTGGTGAGAGCGCCAGCGCGTTGATTTCGGTATCCGGTGCGGTGCACTGAATCAATCGTGAGCGGCTGAACGTTTGCGGGGAGGCGTCGCCTGGCCTGCCTGCCAAGTCGAGCAGGGTGATCGTGCCGTCGACAGAGTTACTGAACGCAGCGCGGCTGCCGTCGGTGCTGACCGCCAGTGCTGTCGGGCCAGGCCCGCCGAGGAATCGGTAGCCGGGCAGGGGAGACGTTGCGCTCAGCAGGCCCGATCGCGTTTCGATGGTGGAGGCCGTTGAGTGAGCAACCAGAGCTATCTGGGCGCTGAGCGATGGATCAAGCTCGCGCATCATCGTTGCCTGCATCGAGAGTTGCCGGGCGAGGATCTGGGCGTCGCGGATCAATCGCTCCGCATCGGCGGTGAGGCTCTGTTCCAGGAACTGTTGATCGTCGTCGCCGAGTCTGTGTCGAGCCGCGGACGCGAGCAGCTCGCGGGCTGTTTCGAGGAGTGGTCCGCGCAGCAGAGCCTGTGGGTCGCTATCGGCGTCGCGCCACGCGGCCGCGGCCGACCTGAGCCGTCGTACCGTGACCAGTGCATCGCGTTCGTCGGCGATCCAATCTGCGAAGAGGGGCCAGGCGGTGAGGAGGGCCTCGTGGCTGATGATCACGGTCTCGAAGTCGACAGTCAGCAGCCGGCGGCTCGCGAACTCGGCCAGTACCGTGTCGAATTCGAGTGAGCGCTGATCTTCGGTGAACTGCTGCAGGCGAGCGGGCCGCCGTGTCGGTAGCGAGTTGGTGCCGAGTTCGACCAGGTTGCCGAACAGAGCCTGGCAGGCTTCGCATTCACCAGCGGTGAGTGTGCCGTAGGCACCGTCGGCGCTGCGGCCCAGAGCGTGCTCGATCCCACCGATCTCCTCGTATCGGGCCCGCGTGAGTTCGTCTCCGTCGGGTGATTCGGCGAGTAGGTAGAGCACGTGGGAGAGCAGCGGTAGCGCTTCAGTTGACCCGCGGGTTGCGACATGGTGTGCGAATTCGTCGATCAACTCCACGAGCAGCTTGGGCTCCACCGTGAGTGCGGCTTGCTCAGCTGGCCGAACGATGCAATCGGTTGCTTCGTCGGTGGTCATCGGGCCGACGACAATTGGATCGGATTGAAATCCTTCGAGGAGGAGCGGGATAGTTGCGGCCCGATGAAAGAAGTCAGCCCGCATCCCGATGACGATGGTGGTTCGCGGGCTTCGGCGTAGGTGTTCAAGCATGTTGATAGCCGCGGCGAGATCCTCTTCACTGACCGTCGAGGCGAACAACTCCTCGAACTGGTCGATGATGATCACCCGCTTGTTGTCGCTCGCCGAATCGGACGAAGCGAAGGAAGCGGCCATCAACACAGAAGCAATGCTCTTATCCACATTTGTGTTCGGAGTGAGGTAGCTGACCGTTACGTCGGGCTGTCCCCGCAGCCCCGCGTGGAGCCCGGCACGTAGCAGGGATGTCTTTCCTGAACCTGATGCTCCGATCACCATCAGCGGCACGGCATCGCGTGAGGCAAGGCGTTGGTCGACGAGTTTGCTCAGGTGTTCTGTCAGCTCGGTACGGCCGTGGTAGAGCTCGGCATCGTTCTCGGTGAATGGCTCGAGGCCGCGATATGGATTGACCATCGCGGCGGTACTCGAACGGGTTCGTAGGCCGGCTAGTACCGCCACCCACTCTGCGGTGTTCGCCACGCCGAAGGCTCTCAGTAGGTTCTCGAACACCTCGTTGTCACGTGGGTACGGCAAGTGGCGCCCGGTGCACCAGCCATGCACAGTGGAGACCGGCCGGCCGACCTTGACGCTCAACGCCTGATAGCTGAATGACGATGAACCCTTCAGCGCGCCCAGCGCCGAAGTGAAATCCTCCCGCGTCGTGGGAGCTGTGACGGTGGCGTGAGCGTGCTGGGCGAGGGCCTCATCATTTTCAGCCCCGCTGATTCCCACAGCGGGGATCCTAGAACCTCGCGGTGGGTGAGATCCCAGCGAGCACTCGCCGCCGATGGAGCCGGCGATCCACTGCTCCCGACGACAGGTTTTGTGTCAGCAGCTACCGCTGGCGCAGCGATATGCGCTGACACAGGTCGCGGAATCGGCGACGGCGGGGGAGCGGACTTGCCGGCGTGACGAGGAACAGGGCTCCGCCCGCGAGCACGAGCAAGATCGCCATCAGCTGAACCCTCCCTGAATCACTACCGCCGGTGCGGGGTAGTTGAGGGGGCGGCGCGGTGATCGTCGGAGGCTCCGGCCGCGGTGGTGCAGCTGGAGGTGCCTGTGAAATCGGCGGTGCCTCTGCTGCAGGGGGTGCGGAAGGCGTAGGTGGACGATCTGGCGCCCGTGCCTCGAATGATTCAGCCTCCACTCTGCAGCCGAACCGTTCGCTTTCCCAGGTCGTGCCGTCGGCAAATGTCACGACGAACCGGTTGTCGTAGGAGTACCAGCCGATTCCGTGACGCTCCCCCGGAGAGCGATAGTCGCGGTCTGTGTCGACGCCTAGGGTGAATTGAGCGACGCGGTTGTCGAGGTCACATACCCACTTGCTTCGATCTGGTCCGGTGTGGCGGTGGAGGGAGCCTTCCACCGTCGCCGTCACGCCCTCGGGAAGTCCGTCGGCGAGGCCCGACACAGTGACGGTGTCGGACATCTCGCCGGCCCCGGTCACGGTCGATTGAGCCGCGGCGGTTTCCATGCCCAGTGTCCACACGGTCTGGCGCTGGTCGTCGCAGTCCTCGTGCGCTGCAACAAGAACGTCGCCGCCACGATCTGTGTCGTCGGGGCTCCCGGCGCCAGCACCCTCAGTAGCCCCGTCGCCGAGGTCGTCGCTCTTCTCTCCAACCCTGTAGATGCGTTCGTATCCGACATAGACACCTGGCGCGGGTGCATTCACACCGGTCACGATGACCGCACCTTGCGGCCCGGTCGGCGTGAATTCCTTCGACGCGACGATGCGGGTCACTTCGCACTGCCCGTCGAGACCGCGCTCGTACAGCGTCAACTCGGCGCGATATGGCTCACCCGGGGCGAGGCCCGAATACGTCACGACGTCGCCAAGCCGGGCTCCCGTAACAAGCATGTGCCTCGCATAGTGGTGCCCAGGCCCAGTTGACCTGTCAGAGTCGCCCGGATCGTCCGAGTCGGTCGAACTGTCCGAATCGTCCACGTCGGCGGGACGGTCTGAGCTAGCGGGACCGCCCGAATCTTGATCCTCAGTTTCGGCGGCGGTGATCTTCTCACCGTGCAGGTCAGTACGGATCGAGGGGAAGAAGAGCATCTGGTCCTCATCGGCCGGGTCGGTGTGCTCCGCCAGGATCGCGCCGGTAGATGTGAGCGTGAGCTTCTCGAAAACCACTGCGACGTGGCCGCGCAAGCTGGACTCCGCTGGCACCTCGAAAGCCACCTCGACGTCGCCACAGGTCGTGCTCGGGACGAATGTCGTCGAGCCGGTCACCCCCGACGGGATGGGGGTGGCGTCATCGGCGATCACTTGGATCTCCCCGCTCACGGCGTATTCGGTTCCAGGGATCAGCCCGCAGTACGACACGACGTCGAGAGCCGCACTAGATCCAGTGGGCCCATCGGTCTCCGTGAGAACTACGAACTTGTCGCCATCCATCGGATCCAATGCTCGAGTTCTGATCTCCACGTCGGGAACCAAGTTCGTGTACGTGATTTCTGCGACAGCAGCGGTGGGGTCGAAGTGAAAGGTAGTCGGCCCGGGGTCGATCAACGCCTCGGCCCAACTCGGGCGAGCGACCTCCACGATCTTGTACTCACCCAGTACGGCTTCGATGAAAGGTGTGAGCCCGTCCGATCCCGTCGTGAATTCCCCGACACTCAGGCCGGTGACAACCTGCGTGATCCGGAACGTGAACCCTGCCATGTCTCGTGCGCCTTGGACGTCAACGTCATCCAACACCTTGCGAACTCGAAAGCGCCCAGTGGAAGCCGTGTTGAGGACTTCGACCACCGTCGGATTCGCGCCGTCGGTCGAAAGCAGCGGCAGGGCTGGCACCGTGATATCCCCGCTGATCGATTCGAGCCCCGGCGCGGCCGACAGCTCCCGCAAGACATACGGCGGTTCGAACACGGCAGGGGAGAAGCCGCCGAACGAAGCCCGACCGTCTGCGCCGACTGTGGCCTGTTCGATCTCATCGCGCGATCCGTCGTACAACCCAAAGACGGTTCCGGTCACCGCTACTGCGGTGTCGGAGGATGTCTTGGAGATGGTGACGAACCTGTCGGGGACAACAAACTGTTCGTACACGGACGCCGACTGCGGGCGCCCCGACCATGTCACCTGACCTTGGATCCCGCTCCCGGCGTACAGGTCGACGTTGCTCGGCGGCGCCTGGACGTGAAACGCCAGCTCCCACTCGGCGCCGGTGATCTCCACATTGAAGCGGGCAATACCGTTGCCATCAGCCACATCGGCCGAGTGGGCATTCGACCCGACAGTGAACCGCCGATCACTGTTGAGCATCAAGTTCATCCCCCAGACCGGCCAGCCACTCGCGGTCGCCGCATTCCAACGGGCGATGTCGGCCGCCGCGTCGACACGATTGTCAACGCGAGCGACAGCATGAGACGACCTGTTGTCGTCGATACCAATGCCAGACAATTGCAGGACCGGCACGAGCCCGACTTGCTTGCCGGTGCCGTCGGTCACGTGGACTTCCAATGGGTAGGTACCTGGCACCGTTGGTTGGGCCCCACCGGGAGTACCCCACACCATCTTCAACCTCACCCCACCGAGGGCGGACTGGCGGTCGGCCACCCTCGCCATGTACTGCGCCACCCGATACCCGTTGCTCAGCGCCGCGAACTCTCCGCCGGCCCCGTTGATCACTGCCGCGTCTCGTGCCAGCTTGCGGCCCCCGGCAACGCCGTGCGGGCTCAGGTCTTCGAGGAACATCCGTATTCCGAAGTTGACGGCAACTTGTCGTCGGCGGGTGAACTCGCCACCTCCGAACAGCAATGGATTCTCCCACTCACCGGTGATGACGTTGAGCGCACCAGCATCATTGATCCCGTATGGAACCACCCGGTCGCCGCCGAACGTCGCCATGAGCGCGGCTGCGCGCGCGGACTCGCCGTCGCTCCACACCGCCGGATCGGGTCGCAGTGAGACGACACCTTCTCCCGTGACGTCTTCCATCACGCAGTATCCGACGCCTCGGGAGTTGTTCGTCCCCGCCGGGATGTTCCACAACGGGCCGTACTGCGCGCCGGCGAACGCAAACGGGCCACCGTTGTTGTGCGAGCCAGTGCCTGGCCACGACTCACCGGTCGGCGATGGGGCAATCTCACCGCCGAAGCCGTTGCGTGCGGTCCCGGCCGCTCCGTGAGAAGCTCGACCGAGTGGAGGCGGCAACGCATCGGTTGTGGTCGGTTCGCTCGTCGCGACGATTGTTGCCAGAATTGTTGCGAGCAGTAAAGAGACCGTCGCTGTCCTTTGCCAGACCCCGCGTGTATGCGCCATGCCTCAACCCGTCTTCCAGGAACCGCAGTTTGTGAAACTCGAGGGCGAGATCGCCGAGGTGATTCGTGCCCGACCACGCCACTTCTTCGAATGCGTGATCTTCTTGCGCACTATGTGCGCAAGAAGATCACGCATTCGGGTTTGGGGAGGCTGCGGCCGGATGTCTTCAGTCCGACAGTGGGTGGCGACGCTGCAGGGCCGGAACGCGGGGCGCGAACGGCGACGATGGCCTGGGATTCAGGTTGCGGCGTCGGGTACTTCGATGCCGGTGTCGCTGGCATTACCCAACGTCGACCGGTCGGTGATTCGAGTGAGCAGCGCCGACGAACTACTCAGCTGGCAGAGGCAACCGCGTCACTGTCGATGCCGCGTAGGTCAGCGTTGGCGTCCTGCTGGGCGAGGAACCAGTCATAGGTACTGCGGATGCCGGCATCGAGATCGATCGACGGTGACCAACCGACATTGCGGAGTTTGGTGACATCGAGAACCTTGCGTGGGGTGCCATCAGGCTTCGATGTATCGAACCGCAACGTCGCCCCGGGACAGACCACGTCACGTACCTTTTCGGCGAGTTCGCGGATCGACAGATCAACCCCGGTCCCGACATTGATGTGTGAGTCGTCTGAGTAGTTCTCCATCAGGAACACACACGCATCAGCAAGATCATCGACATGTAGGAACTCGCGCATTGGTGATCCTGTACCCCAAATCTCGACTTCGGGATCATCGGCGCTGCGGGCGTCGTGGAACTTGCGGATCAACGCTGGTAATACATGGCTCGAGTTGAGGTCGAAGTTGTCGTTCGGGCCGTACAGATTGGTTGGCATTGCGGAGATGAAATCGTCGCCGTACTGGCGGCGGTACGCCTCACACAGCTTGATCCCGGAAATCTTCGCTAACGCATACCACTCATTGGTCGGCTCCAACGGCCCCATCAACAGTTGATCTTCGGTGATCGGCTGCGCCGCCTGCCTCGGATAGATACACGAAGAACCGAGATACAAAAGTTTGCGGGCGCCATATTCGTGTGCAGCGTGCACCACTGTGCCGTGGATCATCATGTTGTCGTAGATGAACTCTGCCGGCCGCGTGCTGTTCGCCAGAATTCCGCCGACCGTTCCGGCAACGAGGAACACGTATTCGGGGCGGTTCGACTTGAACCAATGCGACACCTCGGACTGATCCCGCAAATCCAACTGGGCGCGAGTCGCCGTCAACACATTCGTGAACCCAGCCGACTCCAACCGATTGACGACAGCCGAACCAACCAAACCCGCGTGACCGGCCACGTAGATCGGCGCATCCTTTGACATCTCGATAGCCATAAGTGAACCTCCGGCGACTCAGGGTAATGCCTCGCCACCGGTCTGACCGTGCCATCGGTTCCCGTGATGAGGGACTGCGGCACCGCCAGGCCCCTCTTGCGGTGAGCTTCGGCGCGACCTGTGCGCGCTCAGGCCCATCGGAAGGGCGGGAAGGACCTGTGCGCGCTCAAGCTCACAGCAGGTTCGGTTGGTTGGGTTGCGTGTGTGGCAGCTCGATCGATCAGGCCCGTGTACGGTCGCTGCGTGGTCCGAAGCGCTGACTCCGACGACCCGGTCCGTCGCCTTGGCATCCTTCGGAATGGATCTCGAGCGGGACTGCCCGGATCGACTCCCTCGTCGACAGCTTTCACGCTGCACCGGCTATTCCTCGATGGTGCCACGATCGAGAGCCGCGACATCGACGCGATGGAGCCCGACTTTGCACGTTCGTTGAGCGATGAGGGCCTGATCGAACAGGTTCCGGCGGGGGTGCGAGCGACCGTGCGGATCTCGCAGTGGCGGGGGCTGCTGATCGCTCACGATCCACCGCCGGGTGATCGAATTCCGAGCGATATCGTCCTGCGTCCGTCGCCCACCACCCGCACTGTCGCCGCGCTCACGGTGCGCCGAAGGTGCCGGAGCGCGCTTGACGTCGGGACGGGTTGTGGCGCCCTGGCCCTACTCGCCGCGGCTCACGCCGACGAGGTCGTGGCCACCGACGTCAACCCGCGGGCGCTCTGGTTCACCGACTTGAACGCCCGGCTCAACGGCATCGAAAACGTGCGCTGTGTGGAGGGCGATCTGTTCAATCCGGTGAGTGGTGGCTCGTTTGATCTGGTGATGGGCAACCTGCCATTCGTGCTGTCGCCCGACACCGAGTACCTGTTTCGTGACGGTGCGCGCGGCGACGGAGGTGATATTTCTGAAAGGGCGGTCGCCGCGGCGGCAGACGTTCTCGCGCCAGATGGGTTCGCCACCCTCCTCGTCAACTGGGTGGTCACCGACCATGAAGCGCCCACCGCCACCGCTCTGTCGTGGGTGCGAGCTAGTGGGTGCAGCGGCCTCGTTCTGTCGCACAGCTTGCAGTCCCCGCGGGTATACGCGGCGAAATGGGCCCAGGGTTCGGCCGACAGTGTCGAAGATTGGGTCGACTATCTCCGCGAGCGGGGTGCAGATGCCGTTGCGAATGGTGCAGTCATCCTCCACCGATCTACGCCGCGCAAGATCAGGAGCGCCCGGATGTCGGTGTCGCCCTCGGCTGAGGGTGGGTGGCAGGTGGAGCGAATCTTCGCGGCGTCGGCTCTCGATGATGCCGCGGTGCGCGCCAGCCGGCCGAAGCTCGTGATGCCTCACACCACAACAGCACGTGTTCGCCACGACGCCACCGGCACGACGCGTCAGCCAATCGAGATCCGCCTCGATGACACCGCGGGCGTCGTCGGTATTGTTCAGCCCGCAGTTGCGGAAGTACTCGACCGCTTGGACGGCGAGGTGACGGTTGGCGACGCGCTCGCTGCTCAGCGCGTTGCCTCACCGGAAATGGTTTCGCCAGAGATGGAGGCTGCGGTCGCAAATACGGTGCGGGCACTTGTGTTTGCCGGAATCATGGAGCCCGGCGACGAGATGCCAGTGGCGGCTCACCTCAACTGAATCAGCCGAGGGCGTTCATGCCCCGTCGATGATGTCGGCATCGAGGACATCATCGACAACCCCGTCCGTCCCTGCCTCGACTACGACGTGGTCCACGACCGGCACATCAACGTGGAACTCGGGGCTATCCAGAGTGTCTTCGAAAGCGGGTTGATCGACAGGAGAGCTGATGTCGATCGCCGGAGCCTCAAACTCGGTTACGTCCGGCGGCGATTCGACAACCTCCGCTGCGGCACTCGTTGTGGCATCGGTAGTAGACGTGCCCTCGGGCTCGCCCCACTTCGCTGGCCAAGCATCCAATTCCTCGGCATCGATTGTGATGACTGGCTCGACGACGGGAATCTCTGCGTCCGGAACCTCGACGTTCGGGAGTGCATCGAATCCAACCGGGTCGACGTCCAACGGATCGGCGCTGACCAGCTCATCTTCTTGGAATTCGTCGTCCGGTAGGGGTATTTCGACCTTGATGAAGTCGTCGCCCGGTTCGCCGGACCCGACCTTGTAGAAGTCGTCGCCGGGAGTGAGCGGATCGATTATGGGTTCGCCGTCGGCGCTGTCGATCTTGATGAAGTCGTTGCTCTCGCCCAGCGGATCGGGGAGATCTGGCCCATTGGGGATGCCGCCTGCGAGTTCGCGTTCTATGTCCATGATTTCGTCGAGATCGATGACCTCCTCGGAATCGTCGCTCGAAGAATCGTTGCCCGAGCCGGAGGACGACTCAGCGCTCTCTGTCGTGTCGGTCTCATCCCCACTCGAGGACGCATCGGAGTTCTGATCCGCCAGGCGATCGCGTTCCTCCGGTGTCAGGATCCGTGGCGGGCCGTCGAGAGTAGACGCGAAGGCATCTGATGCGTCTCCGGTATTGCTCGTCGCAGTGAGATCGACGAGCGGATCCTCGACCTGGTCATACAGCTGCGCGTTGCGCGGCTCATCGCCCTGGTAGACAACCTTGCCATCATCGTCGTACTCGATGTACTTCTTGGAGGTGATGTTCCCCTCCGAGTCGTAAGAGGTGCGCACCTCACTCTCAGGCTGCAGGTCGTCGTCGAGTGCACGCACGGCTACATGGCGACCTTCCTCGTCGACCGATGTGGTCGTCTGGGTGGTTGCATTGCCGTCCGTGTACTCGAACTCGGCACTTTCCGTGAGATCGCCCTCTGAGTCGTAGTAGGTCGACTCCGAGTGAATCGGCTGGCCCACTTGATCGCTGACGATTATCTCCCGGTAGGCAAGGGTGCCGTCGTCGCTCACACGGATCGTTTCGCGAGTGACCGATCCGTCGGCGTTCCGCGTGGTGCGCTCATGTTCGCCCGGTCCATAGTCGGTGTGCTCGCGACCGTCTGCGATCTGCAACGTTACCGACATCCCATCACCGTCGTCGTCGTACACGGTCGTGCGCCTGGTAACAGGTGCCCCACCTTCGTCGTACGTCACTTCGACCCGCGTATCGGAGACCCCGTTGTTGTCGTACGTCGTCGTTGTGCGTTCGATGACCGAACCCGACTGGGAGTACGTCTCGCTGCTCGTTGACACCTCGACTCCGTCGACTCTGACTGACGTGTCCGACGACACCGCATGGCCAGTGGCGTCGTAGGTGTTCGTCGTGGTCGTTGCCGACGTGACATTGCCGTTGCTGTCGAAGGTGCGCGCTACTTGGCTTGTCACGTTGCCGTCTTCATCGTAGGTGGTGGCGGTGGATGACACGATGTTGCCGGAGTCGTCGCGGATCGTCTCGTGTTGCGTACCCGCGGCTGGTTGCACAGCTGGTTCCGAGGATGGCTCAGAGGGACTGCCGGGGATTGTCGACTCGGGAGC
>Ga0209013_10004007_pt1 | contig 12984 bp, 11 predicted proteins | sample Cruoilmetagenom2_FD_187291 | JGI IMG/M metagenome (GOLD analysis project Ga0209013, IMG submission 187291) | Oil polluted marine microbial communities from Coal Oil Point, Santa Barbara, California, USA - Sample 2 (SPAdes) (version 2) | ecosystem: Environmental > Aquatic > Marine > Oil seeps ... | reverse complement strand
CGTCGTAATATACTTTTTTACGGTTGTAGTTCTGATTCAGCTTGTTGCTGCCGGTATCAAATACATTGGCGCGGAATATCGATGAGGTGCCTTCAAGGTCGCGTGTCTGAACACTCAGAAGCGCGGTGAAATTTTCGCTTGGCGTCCACATCAACTGCACACGGCCGGCCATTTCAGAGAACTCGCCCATGGCATCTTTTTCTTCCGTAAAACCGTTTGTTATCCAGTTATCACGGGTTTTATAAAGCACAGACATCCGGCCTGCCAGTACGTCCTGGATCAGGCTTCCACCCACGGCGGCTTCCACATTTGCCGAAGTATAAGTTCCGTATGAAGCTGAAGCATACCCACTGGTTTCATGCTCCGGTCGACGACTGTTGAATTTGATAATACCGGCGGTGGTGTTCCTGCCAAACAGGGTGCCCTGCGGCCCGCGGATAACTTCAACCTGTTCCATATCGAAGATCGGGAAGCTCTTGAGTACAACGTTTTCCATCACCACTTCGTCCATGATCACGGATACCGGCTGTGATGCAGCAAGATCGAAATCGATATTGCCCAGGCCACGAATATAAAAGCGTGGTGCAGCGCGGCCATTTGAAGATTCTGCATATAGACCGGGCACACGGCCCGATAATGCCAGCACATCCTCACCACCCGCAAACATGGCGCTTAGATCCTCGCCGGAAAGCGTGGCGATAGATAAGGGAACCTCCTGTAGGTTCTCTGAACGCTTGGTGGCCGTCACTATCACTTCCTCAAGCATACCGGCCGAATAAGCATCGTCGTCCTGTGCATGTGCGAAACCTGAGAGAGATAGCGGTATAAGTGCTGCTATAACAGATAGATATAGTTTTTTTCTAGAACTTGTAGTAACTATTTCATTGTTCATTGAAGTGCCCTTCGTGCTGGTTTTTTACCGGATCCATGACCTTCCGGCGTTACAAACTCGAGGCTGGTTACTATTGCTTGCCCTCATATGGAGCGGGCAATCGGGATAGCAGGCCCCGAGCAATTTTTGACTGTAGCTTTATACCATATTTCAGCCCCCAAAAAAGCAAAGGCCGCTTAAAAACAGAACTTTCATACTCGCTAAATTTTTTACAGCTGACATGTCTTATACTGGATCCGGGCCCGGATCACACAAACAACACTTGGGGCATCGCGTTTAACAGGTCGAAAGCACGGCCTGTGGAGACCAGTAAACCCACCCTGCAGACGGACTAAAAAATGCTGAGCACTTATCAGATACAGCAATACCAGGACAACGGCTACCTGGTACTGGAGAATGCAATTGCAAAAACTGACATTGAAAACCTCAAAGCCGCCGCGTTGAAGATTGTTGATGCTTTCGATATAGACAATCACCGTACGGTGTTCACCACCTCGGATCGCGATGCCGGTCGTGATGACTACTTTTTAAACTCTGCAGAGAATATTCACTGTTTCCTTGAGCAGGATGCGCTGAACGAAGACGGCGAATTACAGAAACCTGCACGTCTGGCTATCAATAAAATCGGTCATGCCATGCACGACCTTGACCCGACATTCAGGTCATTTTGCCGCCAGGCCCTGTTTGGCCAGGTCTTGCGGGATATCGGTTATAGCACTCCGCTGCTCTGGCAGACCATGTATATCTTCAAACAACCACACATCGGCGGTGAAGTACGCTGGCATCAGGATGGCAGCTACCTGATTTCGGATCCGGCCACCGTAACCGGCATTTGGGTGGCCATCGAGGACGCCCATCGCGGCAACGGTTGTTTATGGGTACAGCCCGGAGGGCAGCACTCACCCTTACGGGAAATTTACCAGGTAGACTGGACACAGCGTAAGGGGATTCTGAGCGATCTGGATAAAGCTCCGTGGCCCGGCAAGGAAGGTGCCATTGCGGTAGAGGTTCCCGCTGGCAGCGTGGTGATCTTCCATGACCATATGCCCCATTACAGCTCACAAAACCTGTCAGAGCACTCCCGGCATGCATTTACCCTGCACGTTGCCGAAAAGAGTGCCAGGTGGTCCGACAGAAATTGGTTACAGCGCCCTGCCCTGGGTGACTTTGAGCTTTAGTTCTGTCTTTTCCTGTTCACTTAAGAACGCCATTTCCAAACCGTCGAGCTGGGATTGATAAACCTGCTCGCGGGTCAGGCCAACTGCGGGCGCGGCAATATCATATTCATGCGTGATATCTATCGCGCTGATGCCAGGATCATCGGTATTCAAGCAAAATTTCACACCACGGTCAGCCAACGGCTTTATGGGATGTGAGGTGTAATTTTCGACAGTGCTGGTGTGCAGGTTCGATGTCGGACAGGATTCCAGGCCGATGCCCTGCTCCACAAGGTGATCCACCAGGGCCCTGTCCTCAATGGCACGGAAACCATGCCCGATGCGCTGGGCTCCGAGATCACGGATAGCCGACCAGACACTGAGCGGACCATCAGCTTCGCCCGCATGAATGGTCACCTGCAGGCCGGCATCCCGGACCCGTTTGAAGTGCTCAGTAAACAGGTGAGCCGGATAACGTTGTTCATCACCGGCCAGGTCCACGGCCACAATGTGATCCCGGTGGGCCAGGATTGCATCCAACTCCTTCGTACAGGCCTCCACGCCATAGGTACGGCTCAGGATACCAATGATATTGGCACGCACACCCGTATCCCTTTCAGCAGCACGAATACCGTCTGCACAGGCCTCCATGACCTCTGCCGGATCCATATCGTGCGATTGTGCCATGAACCACGGACTGTAGCGCAGCTCGATGTAATCAATGCCTTCAGATTTCGCATCTTCAACATTTTCATAGGCCACACGACGACAGGCATCCGCATCTACCAGCACGGCGGTCATATGCTCAAAACGGTCAAGAAATGCCATCAAACCTGGCTCCGACTCGTCAATATGAATATATGGTGCAAGGCCGGCCACATTATTGGCCGGCAAGGTGATGCCGTGCTGATCAGCCAGTTCCAGTATTGTATCCAGCCTGATACTGCCATCAAGATGACGGTGCAGTTCAACCAGCGGTAGTGATTTATCAATCATTGTTTTCATTAGCGTCCAATGTGCCGGTTGAATATAACAAGTGCTGCACTTAACAATCCACCCTTTCCTCTCACAACTATTTTTTAGCGGCTATACTTGCGAATAACAATCATTAACAGCTAAAAGAGCCCAGGTAAAATGACCAGACCATTTGCAAACATTCTCGATGCAGTCGGCAACACACCGATCATTAAAATTAATAAATTGTCCCCTGAAGGCATCAACATGTATGTCAAGGCGGAGGGCTTTAACCCGATGGGCTCGGTCAAGGACCGGATGGCGGTTTCTACGATTGAAGCTGCAGAGGTCAGCGGGGAGTTGAAACCAGGGCAAACGGTTATTGAAGCCACCAGTGGCAACACCGGTATTGGGCTGGCCATGGTTTGTGCAGTTAAAGGCTATCCACTGGTGGTGACGATGGCTGAAAGCTTCAGTCTCGAACGTCGTAAAATATTGCGCTTCCTGGGCGCGAAAGTCGTATTGACTCCCGCTGAACTGAAAGGCACAGGCATGTTAGCCAAAGCGGTTGAACTGGCTGAGGCACATGACTGGTTCCTTGTCAGGCAGTTTGAAAACGAAGCCAATGCCGACGCACATAGCCGAACAACCGCAGAAGAAATCCTGGCCGTGTTTGAGCCAAACCAACTGGATTACTTCGTTACAGGTTTTGGTACCGGGGGAACACTTAAGGGCACCAGCCGTGTATTAAAGGCAAAAAGCCCATGCACAAAGATCATCGTATGCGAACCGGATAACGCACAATTACTTGGTAGCGGTATACCCCAGTCAAGAGAGGCTGATGGAAGCCCGTCCGAAAGCCACCCGAATTTCCGCCCTCACCTGGTACAGGGCTGGTCCCCGGATTTCATCCCCAAGCTGACCGAAGACGCGATTGCATCAGGCACGGTTGACCGGGTTGTACCCATAGCCGGTGACAAGGCATTGCAATTCACACGCGAGTTGGCACAAAAAGAAGGCATCTTCTGTGGTGTCTCCAGTGGCGCAACGTTTACTGCCGCCATGGAGATTGCAAAAGATGTACCTGCCGGCAGCAACATCCTGTGCATGTTGCCGGACACTGGTGAACGATACCTCTCTACACCCCTGTTCGATGATATCGTGATAGAGATGAGCGAGGAAGAATGGGAGGTTTCCCGCTCGACACCCAATTACCGCTTCGATGCAGCAACGACTGGTAAACAGGCGACCAATGATGAAGATGCAGAAGAAAAACCACCAGCACTAGACGAACAGGCCCTGGAATTTGTAAAACAGGCAACTTCAGACCCGCAAGAACCCATTGTATTATTCGCCCTCGAGTGGTGTGAATTCTGCTGGTCGGTGCGCAAACTATTTGCAAAGCTGGATATTCCTTACCGGGCCATTGATCTCGACTCCGTCAAATACCAGGAAGACAACCTGGGAGGAAAAATCCGGGCTGTTTTACTCGACCAGTTGAGCTCACCCACCATCCCGCAGATATACATTGGCGGAAAACATATCGGCGGGGCCACAGACCTCTTTGCAACTTACTCTAACGGCAAAATGCGTAGCATGCTGGCAGATCACAACATTAGCCTGAAAGAACAGCCAGAGGAGTTTGAACCTGCCTCCTTGCTGCCTGGATGGTTGCATAAGCGTTGACTATCACAAGCATATTAAAAATTGATTTAACTAATACTTGATAAACGTTCATAATCTCCCCAAATTTACATGGGTGATGCATTCACCTACCCGTTTTATTTAACAATGGAGATTTTCAAATGACACACAAGGTACCCCAAGTCACCTTCAAAACCCGTGTACGCGATGAAAGCGTCGAAGGCACTAATCCCTTTCGCTGGCAGGACATAACTTCAGACGAGATATTCAATGGCAAAAAGGTTGTTGTATTTGCCCTGCCAGGCGCGTTCACACCAACCTGTTCCAACACCCACTTGCCCGGTTACGAAATGCATTACCAGGAATTGCGTGACGCCGGTATTGATGAAGTCTACTGCCTGAGTGTCAACGATGCCTTCACGATGTTCCAGTGGGGCATTCACCAGGGTGTAGAAAACGTGAAGTTGCTACCGGATGGCAGCGGCGACTTTTCACGCCTGATGGGTATGCTGGTACGTAAAGACAACCTGGGTTTTGGTCTGCGCTCCTGGCGTTATTCCATGCTGGTTGAAAACGGCGAAATCAAGCAAGTTTTCAGCGAGGCCGGCAAGCAGGACGACGCACCGACCGACCCGTTTGAAGTCAGTGATGCCGACACCATGCTGGCGTATATCAAGTCGACGGCGTAGGTAGAACTTTCTGATATCACGAAACGCAGAGCCTCCGGGCTCTGCGTTTTTTGTATCTGGAAACATTAACCGGATCACTCCAGAACATAAAGTTGCCACAAGTCCTTGCGGGTCATTTGCAAAAAGGGACGCATGGCCAGCAAACCCGTCTTGCCAATGCTTTTTTCAAGATAATGCATCTCTTCAAACTTGGCCTTTGTGCGCTCTCCAACGGCGGTATCCAAGCCGTTCTCACGCATCATCAATACACCTTTAGCCCGCAATGCCAGCTCTGTATAAAGACGCAAATAACAAAGCATATCGACAACCACGGGTCCGGCAAATTTTTGCTTAAAGTCCTGGAGAAACTGACCAATTTTCGACTCTTTGAATTCTCCGGAGTTGATCTGCTCCAGCAGTAATACATCTTCGTCAAAATCCACTTCTAACCACTCATGCATAGAGCGTGCGCTTTTCTGAAACACGATTAGAAAAATGGGTGGCAATATGACCAGGGTGCCTATTGTTGTCAGGATGGGCGTGCCTGGAAAATGGTTAAAGACTGAATGAATGGTGATTGCAACGATTAAGCCGGGAAGATACAGCAAAGGGTTGATCTTCATGCTGCGCTCGGTCAGCACCTGGGCCATGACACCAAACAGCGCCATCACGCCGCCGTGCATGATGGCCGTTCCAAACCCACGCACAACCCACACTGCGATATGGGCATCGGATGCCATGTACAGATAGTAAAAGTTTTCAACCACGCCAAAACCCGCACCCACCGCAAAACCCAGTATTGCCGAATCTACCAAAAACCCGATGCGGTTGGTTCGGAACAGATAGATCATCACAGTAGCTTTCAGGGCTTCCTCTATAACGGGTGCTACATAACGGGAATAGGTCGGGAAATCCCAGCTCAACAAGCCGATGGCATAACCATTGATCCAATAGCCGGCAAATGGCAATAGTGCACCTGCCAGGGTTACCCACAAGATGGTGCGAAAGCTAACCAGCTTGTAGCTGTCCATATACAAAAGAACAAGCAAAAAGACCAGGACAGGCAGTAATCCTACTGGCGCCCTGCTTAGCACATCGGTCAACATAAACCTGTCAGCACCCCCTCAACAAAGCAATATCAGTTTATTTTGCGGGATTACGCCGCTTATTGCACCAAGGGTTTAGGAATCCAGGGAGCCTCTGATTAATTCGTCATTCCGGACGAAGTGCAGCGTAGATCCGGAATCCATGATCTACAATTCAGTGGTTTACTGGATTCAGGCGTACGTCGGCAAACAAATAAACCAGAGGTTCTCTAGTACCAAATCGTTTTGCTATTGGCCTGGTCTGCGTATTACCACCGTATGAACAAAAAGTTGGTGGCTATTTATAAACGTTTTACAACCGTGGCACGCTCAACTCAGCCTCATGGACCAGGGTATTATCGATAAAAAATTCTAATTCCAATGGCCCGGCTTGCTGCGTAACCGAAGTGCGCCTTAACTTTAATATATAGTTCTGATCGCCATTACTGGTAACTTTGATTGAGCTGTCTATGACTGAAACGATGTCTTTATGATCTTTTTTACGGATAATATCTTCGAACTCCAAACCCTGGCCGGCAAGGTTCACGACTATTTCTGAAGATCCAGCCGAGCTCAATTGCACATCAAGGATTAAGAAATCTTCCAGGTGCCGAAACTCCACCCGGCCATTCAGCGTGTTAGACCTGATAGGTATATTGTCGAGCAACTCACCCTGATCTGCCGCCTGGCTCTTCGCCACGGTGCCAACGAGATTCGTTGCATCTTCACGGGTAATGGGACCGGAGCCCATTTCATATACACCAATTGTCAGCACGGCACCGGCGGCCAGGGCGAACCCGGTTTGCAACCAATGTGTGGGCAACCAGTGTCTGAAAAAGCCCTGTTTTGGTTCAACGCGATTGTCTTGCGCGGGCAACCTGACCTGTCTTTCAATGGATTCCTGCAGATATTGTGGCGGCTCAATCTCAGGCAAGCCATCCAAAAGCCCGGTGACTACGACTAATTCCTCACTGAGCTTTCGCAGCTTGTCTGAACCGGCCAAAAGCCCGTCCAACTCATCCAGCTCACTTTCGTTGAGCTCGCCATCTATACTGCCGTTTAGCAGATATTGAACACGTTGATCAATGCCGGGGTGATTAATTTGGTCTTGTTCGTTCATGACTGCCGCAACCCTTAATCCTGACTTCCGTCATTCTGTAGTGTTTTCTTCATTTGCTGCCGAGCGGAATACAGGCGGGATTTCACAGTTTTCTCGGGCAATTGCAGTATCTCGCTGATCTGCAGGTAACTACAGCCGGAAATATGTTTTAAAACTACCACGGTTCTGTAATCCTCATTCAGTAGCATCAGCGCGGCTTGCACACGCTTGCAAATTTGTTTTGAATCCAAATCCTCCGCAGGGCCCTGCCACGGTGAAACCTGGCTATCATCCAAAGGCTGCTGCTTATGACGTTTTTTGACCTGATTAAGAGATTCATTAATCGCAATCCGGTATACCCAACTGAAAAATTTGAATTTTTGATCGTAATCAGCAATGTGCTCGAATACTTTGAGAAAAACCGTTTGTGTTGCATCCGCTGCATCTTCCGTATTCCCGAGTATGCGATATGCTGCATTGAAAACAGGCCGTTGGTATTGGCTAACCAACTGAGACATTGCCCGCCGGTCACCCCGTTTACAGTCGTCTACAAGGGCAGCATCCCTGTCCTTATGCATAACTACTTCCGGGGGCGGAAAAAGTTGGTAGGAATTTAATAAAAATTTCCATGCTGCATTGAAGCCCGGTTGTCAGTCACTCGAGGCAACGATTTCAAATAGTTTATCGAAACCGGAGTAACGGAATATATCGTGAATGTGGTTATTAACATTGATCAGTTTAATACCACTACCTGCGCCCATCAGACGCTTGTGCGTTTTCAACAGAACACCAAGCCCGGCACTGGATACATATTCCAGTTTCGCCAGGTCCAGCACACACTGGCCTTCGACCCGGTCCAGAAAAGCCTGGGCTTTGACCGCCTGGGCTGCATCCAGTCGCCCATCCACTGCAACGGTGCCATCGTTGACAATTTCAATTTCAAACATCTTTACTTCCTGTTAACAATAAAAGTGATCTTGCTTTGCCGGTTCCGATATTCGTAATGAATGGAATCGACCATTTTCATTACCAGGTATAAACCCAGCCCGCCTGGCGTTCGCTCATGCAAAGGCGCATCCACATCAACAGTGCCTGCACTTGTAGGGTCAAATCGCTCTACATCATAATCTGTCAGGCTAACTTCAAGACCATGCTCATGCGGTGACATCCGGATCAAAATATCCTCTTTGGATTCAGTATTGTACGTTACCATGTTGACAAACAACTCTTCAGTTGCCAGATCAACCACATTGCGCAGGCCCGGCGGCAGTTCTTCTTCACGAAAAACAGATTCTGTCATTGCGACTATATTTCTGAGTTCATCAAAACTGCGTTTGAATTTTTTTTGCATAATTTTGCTTCCTCATCTAATTCCTATTCCGGTAAACGGCGGACAAGTACCAGGGTAATATCGTCCGCCTGTGGCGCTTCACCACCAAAATCCATCACCGACTGGATTAAATCCCCACACAGGCCGGACATCGACAACTTATGACTGGCCCTGAAAACAGAAGCCACCCTATCCTCCCCGAACTCTTCTCCTTCCAGGTTGGCGTATTCGTAAACACCATCTGAAATCAACGCCAGTATGTCACCCGGCTCCAACAGCAGGTTAGCGGATACCTGCTTGTCATCAAGCTCCATGATGCCCACCGGAAAACTGGTGGGCTTAAACCAGTCACAACTTCCATCCGCGGCCCGAAAGTGCAATATAGGACCCTGCCCGCCCGAATGATAATTGACCCGATGCGTCGCAGGATCCAGAAAACCCATAAATGCCGTGATAAACCTGTCATCCGGCAAATCCTCTGTCAGTTGATTATTGACGTGCATATAAGCCTGATCCAGATTCGCACCAAGCCTGAATGAAACCCGTAACATGGCCTGCATCTGCGTGGCCGACAAGGCAGGACCAAAACCATGACCCGTTGCATCTCCCAGTAACATGAATAAATGATCGTTTAGAACCACCAGGTCATACAGATCGCCCCCGGTATGGTCGGTCGGCTGAAAATATCCATGCAGGTCATAACCAGGAACATCAGGCATCGTATCCGGCAGGGTGCTCATTTGTATATCACGCGCAACCGCCACTTCCTTGCTCAGGATAGCGTTGGCGAGCAACTCGTCCGTCATATATGAATGCTGAATAGCCACGGCAGCCTGTGCTGCCAGGGCCGGCCCCACCCATTCATCATGCTCATCAAACTGTCCGGCTTCCGCCCCCAGCCATTGCATCACACCCAGTAAGGATTTATCCGAACCGAGGATAGGGATATTCAATAACGAACGGGTTTCGCCACCGGTAATCTGTACGGGAAATTCACGGAAGAGCCCGTCTTCCCGGCATTCATTTATATTGCTAATAGTATGATCAGTTGCACACTTGCCCGCCCAACCCTCACCGATCACCAACCTTGCAGGTTTATCACTGGATGGAACAACCTTTACGAGTTGCCCGGAGCTCTTCTCAAGCAGCCACAGCACTCCGGTTTCAGCAACGATTGCCACCTTGCCAACCTCGATGATTTCACGCAAAAGTTCTGGCATCGCCTCCGGCGCGGCCAGGCGATGCATGATGTCAAGAATGCTTACCAGGGATTCGCGGGTAATCTCATTGGGGTGGTCAAGGTAATTCATTAACGGCCACTCTTTTCTTATTACCTGATAAATATACCAAAATTACTGACAGGATGTTTATGTACGGGAAAAACCAGAAAAAAGTCAGAGAAGATGAGACCGAGGGAGCCCGGTCAAGAAGCTGGCCTGAGTCATGGGAAACCGGTTGAAACTACGTCTTTCAGACTCGCACAATTCGTCGGGGGGTGGGTGTACCTCCTGAGACCTTCAAAAACAGGGACGTTTTTGAAGAGTCTACAGGGAAGTATTCACGACGTGTCTCAGGAGGTACACCCACTCCCCGGCGAATCCCTGATCGGATTCTTTAGAGCCAGTGCCAATCGATCAGCCGCGACACGGGTACCTTCTCCCGGCTTTAGTTATGTGGATTCTTGTTGGCCCATCAACTCTGGTTTAGTACTGTTTACCTGATTCAAGCACCAGGCGTTTCAATAGTTCTAATAAATAGTCGACGTGTACTAAGTGAGTCCGAAAATGTAGTACCGCCAGTCGCAAAATAAACTTGCCGTCAATCTGCGTTGAGCTGATAAATACTTTTCCATCTGCCTGCACCGCTCCAATCAGACGCCGGTTAAATGCATCTGCATCGCCCTGCTCCGGAACAAAGCGAAAGGTCACGACTGACAGCTCCGGATATGGACCTGTTTCCCAGCCGGGTGTTTGTTCCAGTTGTTCATGAAAATACCGGGCCAGCCAGATTTTTTCTGCCAGGGCTGCACGAAACGGTTTCAGCCCGAATAGCTTCAGGGGTAACCAGAAGCGCAGGCCCCTGAATGGCCGGGTCAGTTCCAACGACAAATCTGCAGGCGAGTAGTGCCCGCCATCGGCTCTGGCATCCTGCATATAATCAGCTTGATATGACTGTGAGTGTGCCAGCCATTCAACGTCCCTGACCAGGACTGCTCCCGATCCATAGGGAAGAAACATGCCTTTATGAGGGTCCAGGACAATGGAGTGTGCTTTGTCCAATCCCCGCAGTACCTGCCTGCCCTCTTCGCACAACAGGAAAAAGCCGCCATAAGCAGCATCGACGTGTAGCCATAAGCCATGTTGCTCAGCGAGGTCTGCAATCCCTTCAACCGGATCAACAGCCCCCGTATCTGTGGTACCCGCCGAAGCAATAACCAGCCATGGCCGCAGACCCGCAGCCTTGTCTTCAAGGATCAGTTGCTTTAACGCGGACAGATCCATCCGGAAACGGTCGTCCATTTGCACCAGGCGCTTTTTGCAATCGGCCAAACCTGCAGCGCGTATAGACTTGTCTATGCAATGATGGGCATTGGCAGTCAGGTAAATACAGCTGTTTTCAACGTCCCGGGCACGGATGGCCATGGTTTCCCGGGCCGTCACAATTGCAGTCAGGTTGGCGATGCTGCCTCCTGAGGTCAGGTCACCACCGGCAGTTGCCGGGTAGCCAACCAGGCCGGCCATCCACTGAACCAATTGCTGTTCCATTTTTACGCCGCCGGGAGATGCGAACGAAACACCGGAATAACAATTGGTGACATCGGCAAGAAAATCGCCCAAAGCAGAGGGATAAATTCCACCACCAGGTATGTAACCGAGATGGCCGCCGGATGCAGGGTTGATACCTTCAAAGTTTACTGCTTTTTTCAGCGTCCCCAGCAAACCGTGCAGATCTTCTGGCGCTTCGGCAAAGGCTTGTTCCAGTAGTTGGCTGCGACCTTTTTCAGGCTCAAAAGTTTGACCGTCGGGCAAGCCATGCAGGAATGTTTCAGCATAATCGACCGTTCGCGCGGTCAGCTCTTTGCGCTCGCTTGCGGATGGCTCAAGCCCGGCAGATGCCTGTTCAAGTTGATTTATTCTTTTCAGCATTTTGAAAACCGTAAATGGATTGATTTCTTTAACCACTATGTGCATAGATATATCATCAACCACATTATTTCAGACTTGAGCCTGCGATGGGATACAGAATGAGCGAACAGGGAATAAAAAGAACGGAAAACGATCGGGAGATCGACCCGGATCATATTGGTGAGTATTTTCGAGGTGAAATAGAAAACCTGATAGATCAATTGCAGCCAGCACTGGCGGATACCATTCGTGGCATGGACGAACGCCCCACTCTTGTACAGGGTGCTGAGGCCGCACTGGAAAGCCTGAAAGAACCACTGCCTGACAGTGGTTGTGGTGCTCAGAAAAGTATCGAAAGACTACTGGAAATGAACGCCAGGGCCGCTGCCAATACCGGTGGCCCCAAATGTTTCCATTTCATCATTGGCGGCAATACACCTGCATCAATGGCTGCAGACCTACTCGCGACCGCCTATGAAACCGTAACCTATACCTGGGACGTTTCACCGGTGGGTGTGCAGATGGAACTACAGGCCCTGAGCTGGCTTAAAGAACTCTTCGGTCTACCCGCCGCCATGTCCGGCATCATGGTAACCGGCGCTACCATGGCTAATTTTGTTGGCCTGGCCTCCGGCCGCCAGTGGTGGGGCGAACAACACGGTTTTGATGTTTCTGAAACAGGCCTGGCCGGCAAACCACAAATGCCCGTATTGACCTCTGGTTTTGTACACGCCAGTTCACTCAAGGTTTTAGCTATGCTCGGAGTTGGCCGTGCCAATGTGCAACAATTTTGCCGAGATGATTTCGGTCGTCTTGATATTGACGCCATGCGCGAAGCACTCGAAAAGCTGGATGGCCAACCGGCGCTCGTTATCGTTAACGCAGGTGAGGTCAACACCGGTGAGTTTGACCCGGTCAGCGACATGATCAAGTTGGCACGTGAACATAATTGCTGGGTGCATGTGGACGGCGCGTTTGGTCTTTTTGCACGTATTTCACCCAGAATAGCCCATTTTGCTGATGGTGTAGA
>Ga0209013_10004006_pt1 | contig 12984 bp, 14 predicted proteins | sample Cruoilmetagenom2_FD_187291 | JGI IMG/M metagenome (GOLD analysis project Ga0209013, IMG submission 187291) | Oil polluted marine microbial communities from Coal Oil Point, Santa Barbara, California, USA - Sample 2 (SPAdes) (version 2) | ecosystem: Environmental > Aquatic > Marine > Oil seeps ... | reverse complement strand
CAATATCTCTGGCAACAAAATGGAGCTTGTGCATGATGGCCCAACGTTCGCAGAGCCGCATGACTGCATCATTGTTCACCGGTCGCTAGTAAATCCGCGCCAAGTGTACGACCGGAAGGACGTTCTTTTCGATGATCTACACAAGCAGGCCAAGGAAGATGGCGTTGTCCTCGAAGAAGCGAAGCATGTCATTCGGGACGGCAATAAGGTGCGCGTTTATATGCACTCTGCCGCACCGGTGTTTTCCTTGGACAAGTTTACCGTCAAGCAGGGTGACGAGGTCACTGTCATCATCACCAACATTGATGATGTAGATGATCTGACCCATGGTTTTACGTTAAGCAACCACGGGATTGCCTTTGAAATCCCGCCACAGGGAACGGCCTCGGCGACATTTGTTGCCGACATGCCCGGTGTCCACTGGTTCTATTGTCAATGGTTCTGCCATGCTTTGCATATGGAAATGCGTGGACGCATGCTCGTTGAGCCGCGCGCGACATGACGTGCTAGCAGGGCGGTTTGGCGTTCGGGATCTGGGAACGATTGCGGCTGGGCTCGTCGGTGCAGCAATCATTGTCGCTCTGGCGCCGGCCGCGGCTGCCGCAACGATCGACGTTGCACCAGGTTCCGGCTCGCTTCAGGCGGCAGTTAATCGCGCCGCGGTGGGGGACATCTTACGTTTGATGCCGGGCGATTACTTCGGTCAGATTACCATCTCCAAACCTATGACGCTTGATGGTGGGGGAAAGGCAACGGTTGTCGGCGTGGGGCAAGGCAGCGCGATTACCGTCAAGGCGCCAGATGTGATGCTGCGCGGTTTGACGGTGACCGGATCAGGTCTCTTACTTGAGACCCAGGACTCCGGGATTTTTCTTTCGAAGGAAGCAATTGGCGCGAGGGTGATCAATAACCGCGTCATCAATAATTTGATCGGCATCTATATTTCGGGTGCTCGCGACGCCGTTGTGGCGTCCAATGGCATCGTTGGTCGGCGTGATTTGCGTATGAGCGAGCGCGGCAACGGCATTCAAGTCTGGAACGCGCCGGGAGCCAGGGTTGAAGGAAACGACATCCGTTATGGCCGCGACGGTATATTTGTGACGACAAGCAAAGAAAACGTTTTCAAGAGCAACCGATTTCGCGATTTGCGCTTCGGCGTGCACTATATGTATACGAATAACAGCCGCGTCGAACGCAATGTTTCAGAGCGCAACCATATCGGTTACGCCATCATGTATTCTAAGACAATTGAAGTCAGGAACAATCGCTCCGAAAATGACCGCGATAGGGGGATCCTCTTTAACTACGCCAACAATGTAACTGTTCAAGATAATATTGTTACAGGCGGGCCGGAGAAGTGCATATTTATCTACAATTCCAATAAGAACGTCATAACCCGTAACTATCTTTCCGGGTGTGCGATTGGCGTGCACTTCACTGCGGGATCGGAACGAAATGTCATTTCCGAAAACGCATTTGTGTCAAACCGCACACAGGTCAAATATGTTGGCACGCGTTGGCTCGATTGGTCATCGGAAGGACGGGGAAACTACTGGAGCGACCATGCTGCTTTCGATCTCAACAGCGATGGCGTCGCCGATAGGGCCTACAAGCCCAACGATCTGACCGATCAAATTCTATGGCGGCATCCTGCGGCTAAGCTCCTGGTGAATAGCCCGGCGGTTCAGATTTTGAAATGGGCGCAGTCCGCATTTCCGGCGCTCCATCCTGGTGGCGTCGTCGACAGTGCGCCGCTCATGACGGTACCCGACCCAATCTTACAAGAGTTGGAGAGCGGGTCATGACGGGTGAGGCGTGTATCGTTATCAAGCGCGCCGCCAAGAGCTATGGTGATATCCGCGCGCTCGAAGGGATAGACTTGGAGATCACGCCAGGTGAATGTATTGCCCTTATCGGACATAATGGTGCCGGCAAGACCACACTCATCAAGTTGATCCTTGGCCTCGTACGGCCCACATCTGGCACGGTGAGTGTCATGGGCCAGTTTCCAGGAACATCCGGATTTGTCTCTCGACGAAGAGACATAGGCTTCTTGCCGGAGCAGGCGATTTTTCAAGGTTCGCTCACGGGCCTTGAAACACTAACCTTTTACGCCCGGCTGAAGAGTGCTCCCACGCAGTCTCTTGATCAGCTCTTTGAAAAGGTGGATCTCGTAAAAGCGGCGGGGCGTAAAGTGTCCACCTATTCAAAGGGCATGCGTCAGCGCTTAAGTCTTGCCCAAGCGTTAATCGGGAAACCGCGTATTCTTGTGCTTGATGAACCGACCACCGGTCTTGATCCAGATTCTCGTGCCCGTGTTTACGCGATCATCGAAGAGAGCAAGGCAGAGGGCGTTGCCGTCCTACTCTCGTCTCACGCTTTGACCGAACTTGAAGCGCGCGCTGATCGGGTTGCTATCCTTCATCATGGGCGGCTGCGAGCTTGCTCCAGCATACCTGAGCTGCGAAAGCGGGCCGGACTTGTTCCTCAGCTCCACATTAGAGCAGGGCGGGATCAAATGTCGGCGCTTGCCCGCCATTTTGCCGAACGCATCGTGCCCGGTCGCTTCGTTAATGGTGTTGCGGTACTCGACTGCCCGGCGCAAGACAAGCTCATCATGCTCAAAGAGGTTCTGAATCTCGGTCTGGCAATAGATGATATCAGTCTCGCGGAACCCGATCTCGAGCAAATCTTTTCCGCCTATATCGACCGGACCCCCGCGCAATGAAACAGATCTTCGTCATTGCTCTGAAGGAAGTGCAAGACGGAATGCGAAACCGTTGGGTTATCTTGATCGCGCTATCCATGGCTGCCTTCGCACTTATCCTTGCGCTCCTTGGAAGTGTGCCAACTGGAATGACCAAGATAAGTTCGCTCGCCGTTACGGTTGTTAGCCTTGCCTCGCTAGGAATTTTTTTCATTCCGCTTATCTCCTTGCTGCTGACTTATGACAGTATCGTGGGAGAGGCAGAACGCGGTACGCTCATTTTATTGTTGTCCTATCCGATCGCGCGTTGGCAAGTGATCGCGGGCAAATTCTGTGGGGCACTTGTTCTCCTGTTTTTGGCGGTTGCTCTCGGGTATGGCAGTGCAGGGATTGCCATTGGCCTTACGGCGGAAACTGCATTTACGGAACAAGCCTGGAGCAGCCTCGCGAAGCTACTCTTGTCTTCGGTCTTATTTGGCGCGGTATTCTTATCCCTTGGCTTTCTTATCTCAGCAACGCTCCGGGAGCGGGGCACAGCAGCCGCTGCAGCGATTGGCATCTGGCTCGTTTTCGTTCTCCTTTACGACATGGGACTTCTTGGGCTCCTCGCAAGCGATGCCGGCAAGACCATAGGAACCGAAACGCTGATCGGTCTGCTCTTAGCAAACCCTGCCGACGCGTACCGTATGCTCAATCTGGTTGGCAATGATGAGACCGCGATTCTTTCTGGTATGGCCGGACTAAGCCTGGAGAGGCAGATCTCAGCAGTCGCTCCCATCGCTGTGATGGTTGCTTGGATCGCCCTTCCTCTTGCTAGTGCGTGCGCAATTTTTCAGAGGAGGCAAGTGTGAGTTTCGTTTTGCGAACTCGCGTTTGTTGCCTTGTTGGCGTTATCGCGGTCCTTAGTGGCTGTGGTGAGCCAGCGCAGCGGCCAGATCCTCTCGGACTTACGCGTGAAGCAAGTGGCTATTACTGCCAAATGACCATTGTTAATCATCCAGGACCGAAGGCGCAGGTGTTTGAGGTTGGCCGCAAGAAGCCAGTCTGGTTTTCTTCCGTGCGGGATGCCTTGTTCTACCTCAAGCTTCCCGGCGAAGCACAGCGGGTTTCCGCCATCTATGTCCACGATATGGGCCGGGCATCGAGTTGGGAGCGACCGCAAGACGATGGCATTTGGATTGAGGCAGCCGCGGCAATCTATGTCATTGGAAGTTCGCGGCGTGGCGGCATGGGAGCGCGGGAGGCCGTACCCTTTGGTCAGCAAAGCGATGCCGAGGTATTCGCCCGTCACTATGGCGGCAAGGCGGTTGCCTTTGATGATATCCCCACCGACTACATCCTTGGCGATATTGGCGAGCATGGGTCGACAGCCAAGCAAGCATTCAAACCAGGACATGATGGGTTTGGTTCGCGCCCAACGCGAAGCAAAGATGAATCGAGATGAACACCAAAGTGACAAGGCGCCGCTTTATATCGATTGTCGCGGCTTTTGGTGGAAGCAGCTTGTTGAATTGCTCGGGAGCCGGTGTCGCCACTGCCGCGCCGGTGGGAGCCTTGAGATGGCGCGGAAGTGCATTAGGAGCCGAAGCGGAAATCCAGCTCTATTACGGCAACCACCAAAGAGCCGAGCACGTGTTTATTGGCTGTCGGAAGGAAATAGCGCGTCTCGAAGCCTTGTTCAGCTTGTACAGGGCAGACTCGGCCATCAATACCCTCAATCGCGAGGGCTCACTCAGCTATCCCGATAGCGACTTCCTCAGCCTTCTGTCCCGGGCCGCCTCAGTCAGCGCAATGACGGCGGGTGCGTTTGACATCACCGTGCAGCCGCTCTGGTCCCTTTATGCATCCCATTTCTCCAGGACGGGCGCCGACCCTGCCGGGCCCAAGCAAAGCGAGATTGCGCGAAACTTAGCGCTGATCGGATGGGACGGAGTGGAGCTATCAACCAAACGCATCAGTTTTATGCGAAAAGGTATGGCCATTACTCTGAATGGCATCGCACAAGGCTTTATTACTGACCGAGTTGCGCATTTGTTGCGCCGCGACGGTTACGAGAATGTTCTGGTTCAGCTTGGTGAGAGCTACGCGATGGGGCGGCATGCTGATGGGCGACCCTGGCGCGTCGGCATAGGCTCGCCTGAAAGGGACGGTGCGATGTTGACGAGCGTGTCTCTGGAAAACAGGGCGCTTGCGACATCTGGAGGTTACGGCAGTCCCTTCTCTAAAGATGGGCAGCACCATCATCTTTTTGATCCGCAAGTCGGGCGGAGTGCCAACTATCACCGCTCCCTTTCTGTCCTTGCCCCTGACGCGACCACGGCTGACGCACTTTCCACGGCCTTAGCTGTAACCCCGCGGCGGTATCTAAAGCGGACCATTGCGAACTTCCCTAATGTGAATGTGTTCCGGTGCGGCATTGATGGGGGGCTAGGATGGATAACGGAGCACAATTCGGAAGACAAAGACATAGAGGCGGGACGCCCTTTGTAGGGGGCAAACCCGCCGAAGAGCTTGCCCGGACTGGGCTACATAAAGTGTGAAATTGGCGGGGATCTTGGCGCTTCGCCTTGCCGCGCTGGCAAGTGCGCTTAGCCTGGTCCTTGCTCGTTCAAGTTGGGAAATAGGGGGATTCCTTCGGCAATTAGGGATACCATGGGGCTCCGCGCAACTCATTGGAGGGAACGATGACCGTCGAAGCGGTCAGACCAGCTTCGCCGAAGCACGAGTTCAACGCGGCAGAGATCGGCGCACTTGCGCATCTTTATCGCGGCGAGGTGTACCGCAGCACAGTCTGGCGTACGCGCCTCGACAACACGACGAACTGGGCTGTCGTGACGCTAGGCATTGCCCTCTCGGTAAGCTTCGCCAGCATCAGCGCCTCGCCCCTACCGCTGGTGCTGGTCGGCATCCTCAGCGTTGTGTTTTTGCTTTTCGAGGCGCGGCGCTACCGTTACTTCAACGTTTGGCGCGCCCGGGCGCGTTGGATGGAGACGCATTTTTATGCCCCCATGCTGCGCGGAGAGGGTGAGAGCGCTGACAGCGGCTGGCCTCAAATACTGGCCCAGGACTATTGTGAGCCACGCCATCACATCAGTCTGGCGCGCGCTATAGGACGGCGGTTGCGACGGACCTACATGTGGATCCTCGGCATTCAGGCGCTCGCCTACTTTGGCAAGATAGCAATTCACCCGGTACCGATTTCAAGCTTTGCCGAACTCGTTCAGCGCGCCGCTGTGGGGCCGATCCCGGGCGAGTGGATGCTCGTTGGCGGTGTGTTGTTTAATTGCAGCTGGATCATTTTCGCGATTGTCACCCTCTACCTAGATCGTATCAAGCGTGCGCCAGGATCTGCCCGCGTCGCCATGGGTTAGGCGAAAGGGAGAAAATCAGAGCGGGAGCCACGCCTTAGCTGTTCCGACCAGCGGTGTGGCTGGGCGGAGCCGTTTTTAGGCGCGTCCAAGTGCGTGCCACCTGAAACTTGCTAGTCCATCGTTCAGCCTTCAAGCGTAAAGCCAACCCTGATCGTGACCTGCCAGTACTTGACAGCAGCCCCCTCAATTTGCCCGCGCGTTTCAGTCACCTCGAACCAGTGCATGCTCCTCACCGTTTTCGCCGCCCTGGCGATTGCCGCACGGATGGCATCATCGCTAGACACTTTAGACGTGCCGGTGAGGTTTATGTGTTTATAGATGTGCTCAGACATGTCATCTTCTCCTTGGGTGCAGACCGATATTTTGCCAACTGAAGTTGCATCAAACTTTCTGTCTAGCGCCAGGGGTTTGGCGGTAGATTTTTCATTAGAGAACTCAATCGAACGACAGTCCGCACGGCGAGATGCAGAAACGTGCCTAATTCAGATGGCGCAGCGTTATGGGCGCCCACTAACCAAGATTATCGTACGACTTACGTCTGGTTGCCGGACTCTAAATCTAACGGCAACATGAGTAGGAATTCGTGGCATGGAGGTTTGTTATGGTTTCTAAGGGCTTTGTTCTATTTGGTGGCTTCCTGGTCTTTGCGTTTGCCACGCCGGAGGCTGCTGCCCAAGTGCCACCACCGCCGGATGGCGAAAAAGCACTGTCCAATGCCTACACCGGCAAGGCCTATTCACCCTACGCTCGGCGTGGGTTTCCGAGCCGACCGTTGTGGGGCGACACGCATCTTCACACATCCATGTCGATGGACGCGGGTGCGTTTGGTAACCGTCTCGGTGTTCGTGAGGCCTATCAGTTCGCGCGAGGTGATGAGGTAAACTCGTCGACGGGCTTGCCCGTCAAGCTGTCGCGACCGCTTGATTTTCTGGTCGTTGCGGACCACTCCGACAACATGGGTTTCTTTCCCGACCTTTTCGCAGGCAAGCAACACATCCTATCTGATCCCACGGGCAAGGACTGGTACGATCGCGTTCAGGCCGGGAAGGGTGTCGATGTGGCGCTAGAACTCATCGGCTTGTTCTCGCAGGGAAAGTTTCCAGCTGCGCTGATGTACACACCCGATTCTAGGCCATACAAGTCGGCCTGGAAACAAACGGTTGACGCGGCTGAAGAGTATAATGACCCTGGCAAGTTCACGGCCTTGATAGGCTATGAATGGACGTCCCTTGATAAAGGAAACAACCTTCACCGAGTCGTTATCTACCGCGATGACGCCGACAAGGCGCTGCGAATGGTTCCTTTTACCACCGTGGCGCCGCAGGGCAGCACCGATCCTCTAGAACTCTACAAATGGCTGAAGACCTATGAGGACAAAACCGGTGGCGATGTGCTTGCAATTGCCCATAACGGCAATCTTTCGAACGGCGTCATGTTCCCGGTCGACGCTCAGTTTACCGGCCGCGAGCTCGATGGCACGTATGTAACCGAGCGTGCAAATTGGGAGCCTCTATACGAGGCAACTCAGATCAAGGGTGATGGCGAAGCCCATCCCTATCTTTCGCCAGAGGATGAGTTTGCCAATTACGAGACTTGGGACATTGGCAATCTAGACGTATCCCAGGCCAAGACGAAAGACATGCTGGCGGGCGAATATGCGCGCGAGGCACTCAAGCGTGGCCTCACCCTCGAAACTCGGCTCGGAACCAATCCGTACAAATTTGGCATGATTGGCTCGACCGACAGCCATACCTCACTGGCCACAGCGCAAGAGGACAATTTCTTTGGCAAGCATTCCGGTGCCGAACCGAGCCCAGAACGCATGAGCCACCCTTTCATGAAAACCGATGCCGGCACGATCAATGGCTGGCAGCAGGTCTCTTCGGGCCTTGCGGCAGTGTGGGCGCCAGAGAACACGCGTGAATCTATTTTTGATGCCATGGAGCGCAAGGAAGTCTATGGCACCACCGGCAGCCGCATGGCGGTGCGCTTCTTCGGCGGGTGGGACTATATCGATGAGGACCTAATGAGCCGAAGCCCCGCGTTTGCCGGATACGAGAAGGGCGTCCCTATGGGCGGTGATCTAGCCGCAAAGCCAGATGGTGCGTCGGGACCCACATTCATGGTCTACGCGCTCAAGGATCCGCTCGGTGGCAACCTCGATCGGATTCAGATTGTCAAAGGCTGGCTCGACGAGGACGGAGAAGAGCACGAAAAAGTCTATGACGTGGTGTGGTCGGGGGACCGCAAGATGGACGCGAATGGCAAGGTGCCTCCAGTCGGCAATACAGTAGATGCGCAGAAGGCGACCTTTACTAATACAATTGGCGCTGCCGAGCTGGGCAGAGTGTGGAGCGACCCGGATTTCAATCCGGAGGAGAAAGCCTTCTACTATGCGCGCGTGATCGAAATTCCGACGCCGCGGTGGTCGACGTACGATGCATTCCGCTTTGGCATCGATATTCCGGAAGGGGCTCCAGCATCGACCCAAGAACGCGCCTATACCTCACCAATTTGGTATGCGCCGAAGGGCTAAGCATCACGACGGCAGAGGAAGTTTCAAGGCGGCTCGCTCAGGGCCGCCTTTTTTGCTTTTGGGACCCGGTTGCTGCTCTTCTCAATGTCCGCTGCACCCTCAAGAACGAACATTCATTGATTTATGAAAGTTATCTCGTTTGGCCCCGAAGACAAAACCAACACGTAAGTGGACCTGGATCGCATGCGATTTTGACGGTCGCGCCTACGAGCCAAAACGAGTGTGCCCAAAGAAAAAGGCGCTGGCCTGCATGGGCCAGCGTCTCTGTTTAGCTACCATCCGCGGGGGTATGGGCACTTCACGGAAGAGGGCGAATAACAGACTTGTATACAGCGTCTGACGACTACTTCCTTACGACGGGCTCGTAGGCTTTCGTAGCCATATGCGCGTACATGTCGCCGATCTTGGTTGCCTGCTGCACATAGTCGTCATAGGCGCGTTTGGCATAGCTCGTTTGGATTTCAATTGCCTGTCCAACCGATTTCGACTTCATGAGCTTTTCAAAGGTGGCGCTGCCCTCTGCGAACGATCGCTTGGTGTAATCGCCCATCTCTGCAGTGAACGCCTGCCAGTTCTTATTCCACTCGCCGAACACGCGCATTGCGCTATCCATGTTGCTTTGTCCGAGCCTCTGCATGTCCTCAAAATTCTTGATCATGGCGACATCCGTTTCCTTGACTGACTCTCAATAAGTTGCGTGGGGTCCACGTATCAATTGAGTTAGTTCAGCTAGTTTAAAGGTCAATGACACGAGCCGCGGATTGCGCGAATATCGCGGGCGACCGCCTGTCGCATGATCAGCGGTTGTCCCGCACACAAATATACGAGCAAGCCTCTCTGACGCTCGCTTCGGATCAGAGCTGCAAATGGGCGCATGCCTTAGGGGTCGCCCGAATATCCGCTTTGCTCCCGAGTGCAGACGTGCCCCGCCACGTGCAGGACGTCTGCTAAAAGCCTGATGCGCACATGGCCGATAGATGACGCCGATCTTTCAGTGAAAAAAAAGGACGCTGGTCAGCACAGACCAGCATCCTTTATTGACTACTTTGCCCGGGGGGAATGGGGCATGCCCGAGGGAAGGGCGCTCCGCGAGGGAGGCGGAGAGTAGTAATTATTTCTAGTTTTTCGCTTCTGCGCAGTCAATGCATTTCTGCCCAAGCACTAGGTGGAGCATCTGTTACTTTTTGACGCTGCTCCGCCTTTTGCTGGCGGGGATCAATCCCCGCGACAGAGGGCGTCGCAGTTGCTCCGCTAAAAATGCAAGGGTATGGACGACACCTGCGGACACCATCGGCTATAGCTAAACCCTAGCCGCGGCTGCGATAGGTCCAGCGATGACGGTCTCCCGCTTGCTCATCATATTCGGTTTGGTGCTCGTCGCCGCGGGCCTCCTTTGGCCAATGATCGCCAAGCTCGGGCTCGGCCGCCTGCCCGGCGACATCGTGATTGAGCGCGAAAACTTCCGGCTCTATTTGCCAATTGGAACCTCGGTGCTCATCAGCACGGTGCTCAGTCTCGTCCTGTGGCTTGTCAACCGCTAGCCAGGCTCACTTTAATTCGATGAGAGGTCTGCTCAGCCCCTAAAACAGATACGACGTCGGGCGCACAATATGTCCCCTAAGTGCCAAAAGCGACATCAGCGCCCAAGCTGCCCTAAAGACTAGACGTTCGTTGCGGGGCGTCGCGACGAATTGTTCTTCGGCTAGATCTTCGGCAATTCCAAGTATTCGTCGCTAAAATTGGATCCCTGATTTGGGTGATACCCGCGTTGGCTGGTGCCGCCGGCTGAAATCGACGGGCCACGCCATTTTTCATTGCAACAGCGTGCCGCTAAGGGCTCTCGTAGGGCACTAGCACTCAAATTTGTGCAGTGCGGCAATCTGTATGTTGCGCTGCACAAAAATAGGTTCATTATGCAACTATTGGGCATCTAGATTTGCCCATGAAGGCCTTGTCAGAAGACCAAGGAAGAGAACCGAAATGAACGAATATATCTCTCGGCAAACTCAAGCCTTTTTGGCCGATGTCGCGAATACAAAGGTGCCCCCAGAAGTTCAAGCCATTGCACAAGATTGCGTTGCTAAGGCGCACGAAGCTTATGCCCAATGGCGCGACGCCACGCACAGCGGCACTCGAGCCATTGACGAAGTCATGCTGGCAAACCGGTCAAGCGCGAAGGCCATTGTCGACAAGATCTTTAGCAATGCCGAAGCTTCTGCTGAGGCGGCATTCGAAGCTGCGCAGGGTTTCGCACGCGTCGAAACGCTTTCCGAATTGGCACGGCAGCAGGCGAAATATGTTCAGAAGCAGCTATCGATCGCTAGCCAACAGGGCGACGCGTTGCTTGAGCTTTCCGCCAAGATTGCGCAGGAGACGACAGACACTCTAAGCGTCATCGTAAAGAGCTCTGCAGATGATCTCCAGAAGGCCGGGCAATAATGCACTCGCGTGCCACACGCCTGTTTGACCTCAAACTCTCTTAAGCGTCCTGGCGGCGCAGACAGTAGCGGTGATGAAGATGGGGCTGCCACTACCGACCGCGGTTGAGCTGTTAAAATTTGCTGAGCAAGCAAAAGCGCAGCGCAAAGCGACTGCCAAGAAGCTTTTGGAGGACCGGGTGATGACGCGGGAGGAAATGATCAAACACGGGCTCTTGTCAGAGAATGACGTAAACTAAGCCGAGCACAGCTTTAAAACTATTCGCGATTCACGGTCCGCTACGTTGAGTTTTCCGGCATATCTATTCGCCGCTCAAGAGGGGAAGGTCAATTGGTCGCCCACTGCAATTAACCGGTTCGTTTTTAGAACTGACCGGTCTTAGTCGTGCTGCCCGTTGAAGAAAGGTGGCGGTCTGCCATTAGTATGCGCCAAACACGCCTCAGCCATTAGAATCAAGTGACATTAGCGCCGAGACTGCCCCGTAAGTCGCAACGCAGTAGGGCACCATGTAGGTCAGCAAGAGCTTGAAGAGATTCACGGATCGAATGTCCGATAGAGCTTCGTGTTGGTTGATGAGGTTCAGGATCGTTCCGACGACAGCGGATACCAACAGTGATCGCCGAACAATGTCTGGTCTTGTCGCAATGCGGATAGCGTTCATCAAGGTCAAAAACTCCGAAGCAATCTGACGTACACGACAGTTTGCGGCCCTATGAAAAACTTATGATAGCAATGTGCCGCTGTCTGTTTTCAGGTCTGCCTTTCCCACATGCTAAGCCGGTGCCCCGACGTGGACAAGTGGTTGCGACCGTGCGCTAATTGCCGGAAGCTGAACGAAAGCGCGTTAGTGGATTTAGCCCCTGCGGTCGCGCGCGTTTCGGCAATCATCGTGCACACTCTGTTTGTTGCTCGAGAGATCGGATCAAATATTGAAGCTACGACAGAGACGTTCCAAGTCCAAATCTGAAGCTCCTGCGTTGACCATCGTGAATGAGCGCCATAGCGTTGTCATTGCGGCCAGTGGATTAGCCCATGTGTTCAGTGTTCTCTTAGGTGCCGAAACTTCAACAGGGAAACACCATGTCAAAATCGGCAACGGATCAGTATCTAGAGAACAACACGAAATACGCTGCAGGTGAGGCGATCCACAGACCCAACTACCCGGGGAAGCAACGGATACAGCCTGCCAGGCGGGTCGCCGCCGTCGCGTGTATGGACGCGCGCCTCGACGTGGAGGACCTGCTCGGCCTGCAAACGGGCGACGCGCACATCATTCGCAATGCCGGAGGAGTTGTGAACGATGATGTGATCCGTTCTCTTATCATTTCGCACCACCTGCTCAACACTAACGAGATTATCCTTATCCATCACACGCGCTGCGGCATGCTCGCCTTTACCGATGACTTGCTGAAGGCAGGCCTTGAGGGTGATCCGGCAGCCGAGAAGTTGCTCGGTCAAGCGACGGGGCGCCCATTCACGAGTTGCAAGGCAAGCGCGTCGACGCCCTCCGCTTTCCACGCCTTCCGCGGCCAAATCGAGCCTCTCGATACCGCGCGTGATGAGAAGAACACTGAGCGCCTCAGGTGGGACGTGCGGCGAGGGATTGCGTCGATCCTAAGCCACCCCTGGATCCCGACCACCGGACCGGATGCGATGACGGTGCGCGGATTTATTTACGACGTGGATACCGGGAAGCTCGAGGAAGTAAGCTATCCTGGACCAATGGGGTCGATCGGTTAGTGAGCCGAATAGAAACGCCACGACATCGCATGCATGATTGAGGACCTCATGGCAATTAGTACGCAGCCAGCACCTTGGCCGGCCTACTCGAGCAAGACGGTATGCGAGGATATGCTGCAACCTATTTTTTTGAGGAACGCGCCACCTTTGTGAACGCATTGATTGCGGGCATTAGCAACGACGGCAGGTTG
>Ga0209013_10004005_pt1 | contig 12984 bp, 9 predicted proteins | sample Cruoilmetagenom2_FD_187291 | JGI IMG/M metagenome (GOLD analysis project Ga0209013, IMG submission 187291) | Oil polluted marine microbial communities from Coal Oil Point, Santa Barbara, California, USA - Sample 2 (SPAdes) (version 2) | ecosystem: Environmental > Aquatic > Marine > Oil seeps ... | reverse complement strand
GTGGTGGCGATCCCCAGCCACACCTTCTCCGGTTCGACAGCAGCCGCGATCCCGATCTACAACGAGGCTCGTTTGCCGATGCTTTCCGCTTCGGCGACCCGAGCAGACCTGACCGAGGGTGACCAGGATGTGTTCAACCGCATCCCCTTCACCGATGACCTGCAGGGCACACACGCTGCCAATTACCTGTATGAGAAGCTGGGTATCACCAGCCTGGCAGTGATGCACGATGGCGATGCCTACGGTAAAGGCCTGGCCGAGAAAGTGCAGGAAGTGTTCACCGAATTGGGCGGCGAGGTGGTGGCGTTCGAGGCCATCACACCCGGTGAGACGGACTACACGGCGGCTTTGACCGATGTCGGCGCCAACAATCCGGAAGCCATCTTCTTCGGCGGGTACATGGCCGAGGCAGCTGTGATCGCCACCAACATGCCCGTGGCCGGATTAGATGATGTGACCCTGTTCAGCGATGATGGCACCTTTGGTGTGACCTTCATCGAGCTGGCGGGTCCGCAGGCGGAAGGTGTGTTTGCCACCTCGGCTCTACCTCCGAGTTCAGCTGAGAAGGATACCTTCGATGCGCTGTACCTGGAGACCTACGGTGAAGAAGCCGGTGCGCTGTCCACCTTCACCTGGCATGGATGGGACGTTGTGTCCGCGTTGATCGATGCGATTGGACAGGTCGCTGAGCTCGGTGAAGACGGCAACCTGTACATCCCACGCGAGAACCTTGTTCAGGCCGTGAATGGTCTGACAGGATACCAGGGATTGACCGGCGTGATCTCGTGCAACGGCGGTGAGTGCAACACGGCTGGACCGACGTTCTTCATCGTCCAAAACGGTGAGTGGGTTGAAGCAGTTGGCGGAGCCGTTGAAGTGCCCGAAGCTCCCAGTGGACCGAAGGAAGTCTCTGGCGTTCCCGAGGAATGTGCGGATAACCCGGATGAGAGCGTCTGTGCAGTTATCGAACCCGGCAGCACGATCAAGCTCGGTTTTGCTGGACCGATGACGGGTGACTACTCGGCGTTTGGTATCGATATTTCCAACGCCGGTTTGCTGGCTGTTGAAGCCGCAGAACCAGTGCATGGTTTCCTGTTTGAACTGTTGGTCGAGGACACCCAGGGCAGCGGTGAGGGCGGCGCAGCAGTCGCCAATCTCTTCGTAGCAGACACGGACGTGGTGGCGATCCCCAGCCACACCTTCTCCGGTTCGACAGCAGCCGCGATCCCGATCTACAACGAGGCTCGTTTGCCGATGCTCTCTGCTTCGGCGACCCGCGCCGACTTGACCGAGGGTGACCAGGATGTGTTCAACCGCATCCCCTTCACCGATGACCTGCAGGGCACACACGCCGCCAATTACCTGTACGAGAAGCTGGGTATCACCAGCCTGGCAGTGATGCACGATGGCGATGCCTACGGTAAAGGCCTGGCTGAGAAAGTGCAGGAAGTGTTCACCGAATTGGGCGGCGAGGTGGTGGCATTCGAGGCCATCACACCCGGTGAGACCGACTACACGGCGGCTTTGACCGATGTCGGCGCCAACAATCCGGAAGCCATCTTCTTCGGCGGGTACATGGCCGAGGCAGCGGTGATCGCCACCAACATGCCCGTGGCCGGGTTGACGGACGTGACCCTGTTCAGCGATGATGGCACCTTCGGTATAACCTTCATCGAGCTGGCGGGTCCGCAGGCGGAAGGTGTCTTTGCCACCTCAGCTTTACCACCAAGTTCAGCTGAGAAGGATGCCTTCGATGCGCTGTACCTGGAGACCTACGGTGAAGAGGCCGGTGCGCTGTCCACCTTCACCTGGCATGGATGGGACGTTGTGTCCGCTTTGATCGATGCCATAAGACAGGTTGCGATGATCAGCGATGATGGAAACGTGTATATCCCACGTGAGAGCCTGGTTCAGGCCGTCAACGGTCTGACAGGCTACCCGGGATTGACCGGCGTGATCTCGTGCAACGGCGGCGAGTGCAACACGGCTGGACCGACGTTCTTCATCGTCGAGGATGGTGTTTGGGTTGAAGCTCCGTAAATGATAACTGAGCTTTGAAATATAACGTTTTTGGGTGGCGAGGCAGGCAAAACACGCTTGTCCCGCCACCCAATGTTGATAAAAATATGCTCATGGCGTCACGACGTCTATGCATCATAAAAAAGGATTGCCATGTCCGCAATTGAGTTAACCAAGCCACGCACACCGATTCAGACTTTTAAAATTATTAAGGTCATCATCGCGGTGCTGGCCCTGATTTTCTTAGCCTGGCGCCTGTACAATGTGCTGGTGGTCGAAGCCGTTTACACGCCGGCTACCTGGGTTCGCTTTGGGATCAGCGGGCTCGTCATCGGCGCCGTATATTCCGTGATCGCGGTTGGATACACATTAGTTTATGGCATCTTGTTCATGATCAACTTTGCCCATGGAGAGGTGATGATGCTGGGGGCGTTTGCTGGATACTTCGTGTTTGAAGCTTTTAGTGCGATTGTGGTCGATCCCGTCAATGGACTTAATTTCCTCAACGCTTACCCATGGATTGCGGTCCTGCTTGCGTTTATCGTTGGAATGACATTTTCTACTATTCTTGGGATATTCCTGGAAAAAATCGCTTACCGTCCGCTGCGCGGGGCACCGCGTTTGATCCCGTTGATCAGCGCCATTGGTGCATCGATTTTTTTGCAAAACGCAGCCCAGTTAATCTTTGGTCCAAAGCGCCGTACTTATGTCAATCCCGACATCCTGGCGCGCAGCACGGGGTGGACGATTACAGTGGCGGGTCAAGACATCATCATTACGTACACGGGTGTGTTCACAATTGTGCTCTCAGTACTGCTGATGGTTGGACTCTGGCTGCTGGTGCAGCGCACACGAATGGGCCGCGCCATGCGCGCTGTGGCGGAAGATAAAGAAACTGCGGCTTTGATGGGTATCAATGTGGACGGTATTATCAGCCGAACGTTCGCCATCAGTGGGGCATTAGCGGGTGCCGCGGGCGTGATGTGGGGTATTCAGAATGGAATTATTTATCACTATGTAGGATTTCTCCCGGGGTTGAAAGCCTTCACCGCCGCGGTTCTGGGAGGGATAGGCAACATACCCGGTGCTATGGTAGGTGGGCTTTTCCTGGGTGTGGTCGAGTCGGTCGGTCCGGCGGCGTTAGGTATTGATTTCCAATTGAAGGACGTGATCGCCTTTTCGATCCTGGTTCTGGTTTTGATCTTCCGACCATCGGGTATCCTGGGTGAGGTGTTGTCAGAGGAGAAAGTGTGATGAACGATACCATACGCAGCGGGATCAGAGCTGGCATTGTCTTTGGGGTGGTGATGATTTTCCTGGTGCTGATCGGGTTTACCGTACCGGGCTCGGAAATTATCGGCGATCTTTTAGGGATTGAAAGTGAATTACGGGCGGGAAATATTCAAGGATTAATGATCTTTATGGGCTTAATGGGCCTTGGGGCAGGCGCGTATGCTGCCAAGGGGACCGGCGCTTCCGTTGGCAAATCATTAGCGAGCGGACTTGTGGGTGGGATTGCTACCGGTCTTCTGGTCGGGGCGTTTGCCTACTTGCTGGGCATGTTGGACGCGGCTGACGTTGATATGCGTAAATATTTCGCGCAGTTGTCAAGTCAAAATATCAGTTTGTTCCTCTATGGCCGGGAGCCTTTGTTAGGTGCACTGATCAACTTGCTGCTTTTTACAGTTTCGGGATTCCTGGGCGGGCTGCTGTATTATGTTCTCGCTCAAGCGCCCTGGCTGAAGCGGGCCTCCGCATGGATAAAAGCGAAGCGCAGCAGGGTTACTCAATCAACGTTCGTGCAAACGATAAGGCAGAATCCAAATGCGGCATTTGTCACCAACGGTATACTGTTCCTGGTCTTGTTTTCCATACCGTTCTTATTTGGTAACTACTGGAACTACACATTTGGTACGGTTGGTATCTATGTGTTAATGGGATTAGGATTGAATATCGTGGTTGGGTTTGCCGGATTGCTGGACCTGGGATATGTAGCTTTCTTCGCCATCGGGGCGTACACCATGGGGCTGCTTACTGCGCCCGATCCTTTGGGCATCCAACTTAATTTCTGGTTTGCCTTGCTGATGGCCATTGGGATGGCGGGACTCACCGGCGTATTGCTCGGCATACCTGTCCTGCGTATGCGGGGTGATTACCTGGCAATCGTCACTTTAGGATTTGGTGAGATTATTCGTGTGCTGGCCAAGAGCGACATGTTATCAAGTTTTACAGGCGGACCGCAGGGGGTGCGAGATATCGCCGGTCCCTCCATTTTGGGACAACCGTTTATCAGCGAACGAGATTTCCTCTTTATGATCATTTTCGCCATCCTGATACTGATCTTCATCACAACGCGCCTGCAGCATTCGCGCGTTGGCCGCGCCTGGGGTGCAATGCGCGAGGATGAAACAGTGGCTCAGGCGCAGGGTATCAGCACATTGAAGTCAAAATTACTGGCATTTGCCATCGGTGCAGCGTTTGCCGGTTTAGGTGGGGCACTGTTTGCAGCTCGAAACCAATACACCGGCCCAGAAGATCACAGCTTGATGGTCTCGATCAATGTTTTGTGTCTGGTGATCGTCGGCGGCATGGGCAGTATTCCGGGTGTCATAGCAGGTGCCTTCGTGCTCAAGGGTCTGCCCGAGGCTCTGCGCCAGCTTGAACTGTACCGCTTGCTTGCCTTTGGGGCGCTGCTGGTGGCGATGATGATCTGGCGACCGGAAGGGATATGGCCGGCTCCCAGGCGTAGAATGGAGATGCACGAAGAGGACGAGGCTCATCCACCCGAAGCCCTCTGATGAACGAACGCGCATTTTAAAAACTGCAATATACAGAAGCGTAGGATCATACACTATGGGTAATGCATTAGAAACCAGAAACCTGACCAAATTTTTTGGCGGCCTGACCGCGGTCGACCATGTTGACCTCGATGTGCCTGAGGGGAGCATCATCAGCGTCATTGGTCCGAATGGTGCAGGTAAAACGACCGTTTTCAACTGCCTGACCGGGTTTTATGAACCGGATGAGGGCGAGATTCTATTCAAAGGGCAGTCACTGCTCGGGCTTTCTCCCGACCGGATAACTTCGCTGGGTATCTCACGCACATACCAGAACATCCGATTGTTCCCATCGATGACCGCCCTGGAAAATATCCTGGTTGGGATGGATCCGCATTTACGATCTGGTCCGAGCGAGGCCATTTTTCGCTGGCTGCCGCATGGACCAAATACCAGGAAGGAAAGTATTATCGAGTTCGGCGCCTTTCTGCCACTGATACTTTTTATCGTGGCCTTCATCACGAATACATTCGAAACAGAGTATTCCCCGGATATTTTGGGAGGCAACAGCCTGTTTGTTGTGGGCGCTGCCATCTTGATGATCATCGGGTACTGGATCTTTGGGGTGATAAACCTGATCCGGTGGGTACGTGTTTCCGACGATTCGCGGCGTATTATTAAAGCTTTGGGAATTTTTATTGTTTGTTTCCTCTATCCTCCGTTGTTGTATGTCGTTGCTACACGTTTGCTTTCCAGCGCAAAAGGTGAGGCCGTGACTTCCAAGGATGAAGAGAAAGAAGCCTTGCGAGAAGCACAGCACCTGCTTGATTTCGTCGGACTGCAAGGTATGGGAGATCAGTTGGCGCACAATATACCGTACGGCGCGCAGCGACGATTGGAAATTGCACGCGCGCTGGGTAATAAACCGGACTTGCTGCTGTTGGACGAACCGACCGCAGGTATGAATCCGCAGGAATCGGCGGAAATGATGCACTTTATCCGGCGATTGCGTGATGAAATGGGGACGACAATCCTGCTGATTGAGCACGATATGCGCGTGGTGATGGGGATCAGCGAGAACATAACCGTGTTGGACTTTGGAATGAAGATAGCAGAAGGGACGCCAAAAGAAATCCAAAATAATCCGCGCGTAATTGAAGCCTACCTGGGACGTGGCGCAGCGAGCGGGCTTGGGGAAGCCACTGCCGCAGCATGAATGTGAGTGAGATAATCCATGGCAATGCTTGAACTAAATGAAGTGCATGCTTATTATGGAAAGATACACGCCTTGAAGGGCATCTCCATAACTGTAGACGAAGGTGAGATCGTTACACTCATTGGCGCTAACGGTGCTGGTAAATCGACCACCTTGCGCACGATCAGCGGCTTACTCCCGCCGCAAGAAGGGACGATCCAATTCGAGGGTGATGACCTGACGAAGTATAAAGCCCACGACATCGTATACAATGGGATCGCTATGGTGCCCGAGGGGCGGGGAGTTTTTTCAAGATTGACGGTCGCTGAAAATCTGGACATGGGCGCATACACGCGTAAGGATAAAGAAGCCATAAATTCGGATTTAGAGCGGGTTTACGATTTGTTCCCTCGCCTGAAGGAGCGCCGCACCCAGGTGTCTGGAACTTTGTCCGGTGGCGAGCAGCAGATGTTGGCGACGGCGCGAGCATTGATGGCGTCACCCCGTCTACTGCTGATGGATGAACCTTCCATGGGGTTAGCGCCTGTCCTTGTGGAGGATATTTTTGAAACAGTACTCGCGATCAATGAAGAAGGCACGACAATTCTTCTGGTGGAACAGAATGCACAAATGGCGTTGTCTGTAGCTAACCGCGGATATGTGCTGCAATCCGGCGAGATTGTGCTGCAGGATGATGCAGACAGCCTGCGAGAAAACGAAATGGTGCAGAAGGCTTACCTGGGAATCGAATAAGATTTACGATTATCAACATATTATTCCTTCAATATCACGTTTCGCTCACTGAGAGCGCAGGTGTTGTAAGCCAGCTCCCCTGTGCTCTTTTAATATTTGTGACCAGGGATTTTTCAATTAGAAATGGGAGAGTGGCTGGATAATCGACCCCACGATTTTTAAGCATTAGTCAGTGGCTGCATGAGGATGGTGCGTTTGAGTATTGATGTTGTTGTCGTTGGCGGAGGGATTAACGGGGTAAGCATCGCGTATCACCTGGCTAAACATGACGCGCGTGCGGTGCTCTTAGAGAAAGGGTTCATTGCAGGGGGACCTACAGGGCGCTCCAGTGCAATCATCCGCCAGCATTATTCGAATGCGGTTACTGCTAAGATGGCGCTGAAATCTTTACGTGTCTGGCAAAACTTTTCTGATGTCGTGGGAGGTGATGCCGGCTATATTCAGACTGGAATTATGATTGGCGTGCGCCCGCAGGATGTGGAAGGGTTGAAAGTTAATATTTCTCTGCAGCGCTCGGTCGGCATCGATACGAATTTTGTTCCACCGGAAGTGATAAATGAATTAGAGCCCCATCTGGATACGGCTGGCCTGGGTGGAGCTGCCTATGAGCCCGAAGGAGGCTATTGTGATCCCGCCATGGCTGCCAATAGTTTCGCCCATGCAGCCAAAGAACTGGGTGTCGAGATCCGGTCGGGAGTCACTGTCCGCAGTTTAAGTATGCAGGGCGGCAAAATCACCGGCGTCGAAACGGACCAGGGATTCTATGCAGCTGGATCCGTTATTGTGGCTGCAGGACCCTGGAGCGCACAATTACTGGAACCCATTGGCGTAGACGTGCCCATCATCACTGCACGTGTCAAGGTGGGTATATACCGTCGACCACCTCATTTTGCACGACATCAAATCTGGACGGATTTTATTACCCAGGTGTACCTGCGCCCTGAAACTGGCAATCTGACGTTGGTGGGCACTATATCACCACAAGAAGAAACCGGGGACCTGGTAACCGATCCGGATAACTTCAATGAAAGTGTGGGGTTGGATATCCTATCCAGGTTTTCCGAAAGAGCCGCCGGCCGATATCCAGCCATGCAAAGCAGCCATCTGGTCAGCAGTTATGCCTCGCTTTACGATATTACGCCTGATTGGCACCCCATCCTGGACGCGGTTCCGGGCGTCGGAGGGTTGTATCTTTGTGCGGGGAGCAGCGGTCACGGCTTCAAACTTGCTCCCGCGGTAGGTGAGATGATGACCAGGTTCGTTCTTCAAGGCAAAGAACCTGAAGATGATATAAATCTATTCTCCTTTGAACGTTTTACCAGTGGAAATCTCGTGCGAGGTCAATACGATTACAGTATCCTCGGATAATGCGCGCCTAAAAGGATAAAGAGATCACAAAACTCCTTCATTTCTTCCTTATATGACGGCTGAGATTCAACCGTTTGACGGTTGTGCATAAGAATGTGTGAATAAAGAGCAATTCAGGAATATTATGCCCAGTGCTGAAATAATTACTATCGGAACCGAAATACTGTTGGGCGAGATCACTGACACCAACTCCCGCTACATCGCCCGAAGCCTGCGCGATTGTGGGATCGATCTGTACCGGAAAACCACAGTAGGAGATAACGTCAAGCGTATTGCGCAGGCCGTCCAACAGGCGCTGGAACGCTGCGATATCATCATTACGACAGGTGGCCTGGGACCTACGATCGATGATCCGACCCGCGATGCCGTTGCCCTGGCTATGGGCGTTGAGACCGAGTTTCGTGATGAGCTATGGGACCAAATCCAAGCTCGCTTCCGGCGTTTTGGTCGTACACCTACCGAGAATAACCGGCGCCAGGCTTATGTACCGATGGGAGCCATCCCGGTCGAGAACCCGGTTGGCACGGCGCCCTCTTTTATTGTGGAGAAAGAGAACCACGCCGTTATCTCCCTGCCCGGTGTGCCGCGTGAGATGGAGCACTTGATGCTCCACGCGGTTCTACCATATCTGAAAGAGCGTTATCAGCTGAGGGGGACCATCAAAGCCCGTATCCTGCATACAGCCGGCGCCGGTGAATCGCAGATCGATGATCTGATCGCGGACCTTGAGACCTTGAGCAACCCCACGGTTGGGCTTGCCGCTCACTCGGGGCAGGTGGATGTGCGTATCACGGCTAAGGCGGATTCGGAGGCGGAAGCCGATAGGCTGATAAATGGTGTCGAAGTAGAATTACGCCGGCGGTTGAAGGATTGGATTTACGGTGCTGATGAAGATACATTGGAAGCGGTTGCTCTCAAGAATATGCAGCGGAAAGGATGGAAATTGGTGGTGGTCGAAGCAGGTTTGAACGGCGAACTGACTCGCCGCCTGGCCGTTGTGGGTACTGCTTTCCGGGGTGGGGAGGTGCTAACGGAATTACCCCATCCGGATGAGTTGTGCGCTTTTACTGCTGCCTATCGCCGGACACACCAGGCCGAAGTCGGGCTGGGAGTGGCAATTTATCCTGCTCCTGAGAAGCAGGATTTGCATATTGTATTGCTGACACCAAGAGGCGAGCAGCATTACACACGCTCGTATGGCGGTCCTGCTGGAAACGCACCGCGCTGGGCTCTGCACCATAGCCTGGATGTAATCCGCAACTTGTGACAATCCAGGGTTAATGATACAAATAGAGGCTACTGTACGTGTTAGGTGCGAAAAACAGATTGCATGATATGTAATTGTTTTGATATCGTTATACTCGTGATTTGTGAAAGGATATATTGTGACACAGAAAGCTGATTTACTATTCACGAACGCCATTGTCCTGACCATGGATGATAAATTTCATCAATACGAATCCGGGGCGGTGGCCGTGCTGGGAGACAGCATCCTGGCAGTTGGTCCAGAAGAATCCTTGCTGAACGAATACACTGCTTCAGAGGTCATCAATTGTGGCGGGAAAGTGCTGATGCCGGGGCTGGTTAATGCTCACTCCCACGTGCCAATGACCCTGCTGCGCGGCCTGGCAGATGATTTAAGGCTGGATGTCTGGCTGCTCGGTTACATGATGCCAGTGGAGCGCGAGTTTGTATCCCCGGAGTTTGTACGCCTGGGGACGCAAATCGCCTGCGTAGAACTGATCCGCTCTGGTGTCACTTGTTTCGCTGATATGTATTATTACGAGGAACACGTCGCTCAAGCTACCGCAGAAGCTGGTCTGCGGGCGGTATGTTCACAGACGGTGCTCAAATTCCCAGCACCGGATGCAGAATCGTTTGAGGAGTCATTGGCGGCAGCCAGCGACTTTATCCAGCGCTGGAAAGGGCATGCACTGATCGAGCCATCGGTTGCGCCCCATGCTCCGTACACCTGCACGGAGGAAATCCTGCGCGCCACCGCGGAAATGGCTGTCAAGTTTGATGTTCCGCTTCACACCCATATAGCTGAGACCGCCCAGGAAGTAGAGGACTCGCGTGAAGCGCACGAAATGCCCGTCGTCCCGTATATCAAAAAGATGAATATGCTGGAGGCCAAGGTTATAGCCGCCCACTGTGTGCATATTGACGATGGAGAAATTTTTACCCTGCTTCATAACAATAGCGGAGTAGCGCACTGTCCGTCATCAAACCTCAAGCTTGCTTCCGGCATTGCCCCGGTGAGCAAGATGATTGAGGAAGAACTCATGGTCGGAATTGGTACGGATGGCCCCGCATCAAACAATGACCTGGACATGTTTGAGGAAATACGCCTGGCAGCTTTCGTGGCAAAGAGCGCCACTGGAGATCCAACCGCAATACCTGCGAAAACAGCCCTGGCGATGGGTACGCGCCTGGGGGCTCAGGCACTGCATCTGGGAGATTTGACCGGTTCAATCACGCCGGGAAGACGGGCTGACCTGATCCTGGTTGACTTGTCTCCCTTGCACAATGCGCCGCGCTTCCAGCGTGACGAAGACGGCATCTACGCCCAATTGGTTTATGCAGCTAAATCTCATGATGTTAGTGACGTGATGGTAAACGGACGCTGGCTAATGCGTGATCGGGAATTGTTAACCCTGCACGCTGAAGAACTACTCGTCCAGGCAGAAGAGTATGCTGGACAGATTGATGCTTTCTTGATCGAGCGAGAAAAATCCGTGCTTTCAAAGTTGATTGCCATTGGTGGTGCTGCTGAGGAGGAGAGTTTCGAGGTGCAGGCGAAGGTGCGAATTATTGATCCGGATCCCGTGCTGCGGGCGATAGAAAAACCACAGATTGAAATCCTTTATCGCCGCCACTACCATGAATTCGACACCTATTTTACGTTCGATGATCCTAAACAAGGGGTCGTGCGTCACCGGGAGGATGAATTCGTGGATGATGATGACCAGGTTACTCAAGTGCGTTATCGATTGACATTGATTGGTCAGGCGCGTGAGGCCGAATTCCCGAGCGATGTGCTGCTCTCGCGCAGCCGTTACCTAGCTCCGGCCAATCACAGCCTGCGTTTTTACCGTGAGTACTTTAAACCCGCGGGGGAAGTTTTTATTGAGAAACACCGCTGGCGCTGGCGAGTCCTGTTCCAGGGTACGGTTTTCTATATCAATTTAGATCGTATCGACCAACCTGATTTGGGCTATTTTCTGGAGGTAAAATCCCGCACCTGGAGCCGTTTGGATGCCGAACACAAAGCCAATGTTGCCACAACTTTAGCCGAATTCCTGGTCGACTCGTCTGTCGAACGCATGACGAGGGATTATGTAGAAATGGTGTTGAATGGGGAGCGAACGAATCAGGGTGATTGAAATCATATTTATGGGTTGAAGCCGGTCGGATATCAACGCTCACTTCAGGACAGTCCTGCGGGACGAGCATCTCCGTTGGTACGGCAGTTCAACTGTCGTACCAACAATAAATTTAATCATCCCCAATATATTAACCTACCCCAAATTCAACCAGTAATTTCCCTTGAGACCGGTTCGGTGTTCTCTGCGGGTGAAATATCGGTCTAAATTCTCTTGAGTTTCTGCAACTAAAATCTACTTCTTGCGTATACAGTTATAGAAAGGTAAAAAACAGGCAGCCATAAATCATAGGCTGCGCTTGAGAAACAGGAGAATACCATGGGTATTATCGAGTCGATTCTAGGCGCTATCGGGGGTCTTATTGGCGGAATCTTGGGACTAGTGGGCGGCATTGTCGGATGCGTGGTTGGATGTGTTGGCTGCATCATCGGTCTGGTTGTGCTTGGGCTGGTTGCAGTGCCGATACTGCTCCTGTTTGGAGTTTGGTAGCCGAATAAACATATAAACTATCCCAGGCGATTTGCTGCTGTCGTTTGAAATTGAATACCTGACGAATGCAATGCCTGTTTAAAAAAGTCGCCACCCGAAAGGGGGGCGACTTTGAATTTACCAGCATAAATGATATACTGACCCGCATGTCAGAAGACTTGAGCTTTGCCAGGTCACTCGCATTGGAGGCTGGTAAGCTGCTGCTGGATTACTATAGGAAGCCGGATTTACAAAGGAAGATCAAGAGCGACCACTCGGTGGTTACCGAGGCGGACCTGGCCGCCGATGGCCTGATTTCCCAATCCATTCACCAGCGCTACCCCGATGATTTGGTTATAAGTGAGGAACTGCGCTCCGACTATATTCCTAATGCACCTGGTGCAGTATGGATCGTAGATCCATTGGATGGGACAACCAATTTCAGCCTGGGGCTTCATGTTTGGGGTGTATTATTATGCCGCATTGCAGACGGATTCCCTGAGCTGACGGTGATGTATTTTCCGTTGTTGGACGAATTATATTCTGCGTATCGAGGTCAGGGAGCGTTTCTAAACGAAAAGCGCATCCACGTGCGACCGCTCGATACGGAATATCCTTTGCCGTTCTTCGCATGCTGCTCGCGCACTTTCAGGCGTTATGCGGTCAGCGTCCCATATAAAGTTCGCATCCTGGGTTCTGCCGCCTACACGTTCTGTGCGCTCGCGCGCGGGGCAGCCATCCTGGGATTTGAGGCCACACCCAAAATCTGGGACATAGCAGGGGCCTGGCTGCTAGTTAAGGAAGCCGGCGGAGTGATCGATGGGTTGGAAGGTGGAGCACCGTTTCCCTTGCAGGAAGGTGTGAACTACTCCCGGCAGAGTTTTCCAACCCTGGGAGCCGCCACAGAGCAGGAGTTGGCGAAGGCGCGAGGGCAGATAAAATTGAGGGGCGGGTAGACAGGGTAAACGTGGTAGACAGGTAAACAAAGTAGACAGGTAAACAGGGTAGACAAGGTATA
>Ga0209013_10004004_pt1 | contig 12985 bp, 15 predicted proteins | sample Cruoilmetagenom2_FD_187291 | JGI IMG/M metagenome (GOLD analysis project Ga0209013, IMG submission 187291) | Oil polluted marine microbial communities from Coal Oil Point, Santa Barbara, California, USA - Sample 2 (SPAdes) (version 2) | ecosystem: Environmental > Aquatic > Marine > Oil seeps ... | reverse complement strand
TTTGAGCTTCTTTTTTATCGTTTCGGGCGCTTTCTTCTCTCGTTTATTATAATCAACAACCATTTTTCGAGGCGTGATAAATTTTGGGCCTGCCCAGACACTTTGGAGCATTCCAAAGGTGAGCAGCATGGTCATGAACAACTGAAAAATCCGGTATCGTTTCATAGTAACCTCCTTGATCTGGGCTAACAAAGATAACTTCTTGGCTATCAAATCAACTCAATCGAGCAGCGCGGTTTTCCTAAATATGTAGCGTTTCAAAGGAAAGTGGACAGATTTAAGGTACAGGAAAGAGACGGACTTTACCTGGTTCAAAATCGTTCACTGGGGCTGGTATTATCTGAGCACTATTCTTGATGATTATTCACGCTATATACTGGCCTGGCAACTCTGCACCGGTATGTCCACTGACGAGGTCAAGGAAACGATTGAAGCGGCCATTGGGTTTACCGGATTTCGAGATCCCAGGGTGGTACATCGCCCCCGGTTGCTCTCGGATAATGGCCCTTGCTATGTTTCTAAGGCGCTAAAAAATTATCTGGAGCAGGAAGGGATTGCCCATACCCGCGGCAGGCCGTATCACCCGATGACCCAGGGCAAAATCGAGCGGTATCATCGCTCGATGAAAAATATCCTGCTTCTTGAAAATTATTACAGTCCCGATGAATTAATGGACCAAATTGGTCTTTTTGTCGACCATTACAATAATAATCGCTATCATGAAGCGTTGAATAATTTGACTCCAGCTGATGTATATTACGGTAAGGAGCGTGAGATCCTGACAATGCGTGAAAAAATCAAAAAGAATACAATGCTTCAACGTAGGAGGTGCAACTGCTCTTTAAAGGTTGCCTAAACGACCGGAAAAAGGTATTTGAAATCTGAAACCCTCTCTTATTTCTATGCCTGATTTGTCCAAAACCTTTTGAAGACATACACTCAACTATTGTTTATGATTAATCTGTAACATTCGATCAAGTGATATGCAAATCAACCCAAATTCCTCAGATATTTCGAGGAATTTGGGTTGAGATCACTTGCCGGCAAACCTGTTTCCATCCTATTCATTCCACGACGATCTTCATAGTACAGGTTTTTTCAATCCCCTTTTCAAAGGTTCTCCTGTACTCGAGTTGAATTTGGCCTTCTCCTTTTTTAACCGCCTTGAATTCAAGGATCTGAAAGCCCTTCCGGCCCGGCATTGCTTCATTGGCGTCAGGTGGCGCGTATCGGAGAACATCCGACTGGATTGGCTCCAGAAGGGGGGATTCCCCCTTCAGCAGCCATTGATAGCCGGTGCCCTGGATCGCCTCCAGCCTGATCTCGATGATTTTCCCGACTGTTGCATTTATCTTTTCCTGGCAACCGACAACCAGCAGGGTATCCTTTGCCGCAGATTTTTGCTGGACGGAGGAAACCCCGCTATTGTCGTCGGTGCATGCAAGAATCAAAGGCACGCAACAGATGAGGCAGAGATTTCGAATCAGATATGACATCATCGCCTTCTCCTTCTACAAGATAACCATCAGTTAGGGAGGATCTGAGGACTACCAATATCAATATTTTGGATATGCCCAATATACATATTCCCCTATGTTACATTGATCATAGCCCACGTTTTGGATATGTAAAATATACATACTTCCCGATGTTGCACGCATTATAGCTTACCCAGGCATAGCCGCCATAGGGTCCCCAGTTGGTGCCCCAGGAATTTTTGATAATCCAGGCGCCCAACGCATCGCTGTACCCGACAATGATCACCGCGTGATCGATCGGGCCGCCCGGCCTGCTTGGGTAGCCGTTGTAGACTCCTCCGCCATAGCCTAAAAACGTGCTGACACCGGCCTTTAGATACGTCACCACCGCCCCATACGCGTTTACGTATGCCTTTATTAGGTTTCTTCTGGCGGTGCCTGTGTCATTGCTGAAAGGTAATGCACCCCAGTAGTAAACTGCGTTGGTTTTTTGTCTTCTATAGCAGTTATTGGATCGGGAAATGTTATAGGGGTAGTAGGCTTCGTTTGAAATCGCTTTGCATTTCATGAAATCAAAAGCTTTATAAGAATGGCCGCCACCGCAGCTTCCGCAATCTGCGTTGGCGCAGGTCCTTCCACAAGCAACGGCATCCTGCTCCGATAGATTCAGAGTGGCGTGATAAAATTTCTTATAGGTGTGTTCAAAGGCTGCCGTAGCCGCAAAAGCCCAACAACTTCCGCAGCCTCCCTGGTTCTTTACGGGAGTGCAAATCGACGTGTTGAAGTAAGAGGGTAACCTCGGCCGGATAATCAACCTGTAGGAGAAATCCAGCATACTTGTATCGACGCCCTTAGCTTTCAATTGATCTTTAATCGCCTTCTCGTTCTTTCTGTTTTCTGCGTTTTGCTTCTTCGCATGCTTTGGATCGGGAAGTTGGGTAACACCCAGCAGTTCTCTCGGGTCATGGTTTAACGTTTCATTGGGAGCGATATCGAACTTCGCATCTCGAAGCTTCTTGTGAGCCTTCTTCGCTTTTGCGAACTCAGCTTTGCCTTTTGCGTTCAATTTGCGTTCCTTGGCCGCCATCTCTGCTTTGGTTTTTACCTTAAAGAGTCCCGCTGCGACACCCTTGGTCACGAGCAGATCCTTTTTCGGTTTCCCGGCAAAAGCGGGAGCACACATTCCTACTACAATAAATACGACCAAAAAAAACTTTGCTGAACTTAGTAACGATTTCATTTTTAAACCCTCCCATCTAAGTTGTTGAAACATCATTAATGTCATTAACGCTTAATCTTTTTTATTTGATTTATCTGACACAGCCACTCACCGAATTCTACCACTCGCTTCTGATGGTAGGACGGACAAAAATGCCGACGTTTGTTTTTAGGTATCTAAAATCAACAAATTCCAATCATTATACATTCATAAATTGTCAAAGAACACGATATGAAGCATTTACTGAAAGCATGTCCGACATCGACGCCTGATTAAAAGGGCTCCCAAAAGGACAGCATGTCCTGATGGGAGCGATTTCAGCAGCATTTGAGAATTTCCTTCATTTTTCTGTATCCTTTAATGACTAGAACACTTAAAACGAAAATCGGTATAATTTGGGGTATTATTTTTAGAAAAATATGCAAAAATCGGCAAAATTAATGGGTCATATCACAATCGCAGAGATATCATATATTTCAATCATCACAAACAAAGAAGTTAATCCGGTTTTAATATATTAGACACCGTTTTTCCGGAAAAACTCAAAATGCATTAAAAAAAAACGAAAAATGCGTAAGCTCTTATAACCAACTGAAATAATATCATTTTAATTGAAAAACTAACGGGGTGTTAGTTTGGGATGAAGGGACGAAAGGGCAGGAGAACCGGGTGAAGCGGATCTCAGTTCTAACCCTACCATATGAAAAGACTTTACGCGATTGCACAAAGATAGTAATATGCATTAATGCTTAGCAAAAAAATGCTTCTTCTTGGAGCAAGAAACGGTAAAAGGTAAAAAAGTGCTATTTAATTTTGAATTTTTAGCGAAAACTAGTGTCTAATAAAGTAAATGGAAGTCAGTGGGATGAGGCTATATTGATTTCTCTGCTCAAGCAGGGAGATGAGGAGGCATTTTGCGTTCTTATCCGGCGATATCAAAGTAAGCTTTTTGCTGTCGCCTATGGAATCACCTTAGATAAAGAAGAAAGTGTAGAGATTGTACAGGAAGTTTTTTTAAAGGTTTACCTGAATATTCGGAGATTTAGGGAAGAAGCAAAGCTTTCCACCTGGCTCCACCGCATTACCATCAACCAGTGTCGGAACTGGCGGAAAAAATGGCGACGAAAATTTGGATTGCACCACCACCTCCCTGCAAGAGATGATGTTGCTAATAATCCAGGGATGGGTTCTGATGAAGATAGTCCAGACATCCTTTATGAGAAAAAGGTACTTGGGAAGATTTTCAGGAAATGGCTACGGGACTTGCCTGAGAAAGACCGGACCGTGTTTGTGCTCAAGGAGGTGGAAGACCTTTCGTATGAGGAAATCGCCAGGATTTTGAAAATAAAGCAGGGAACTGTTAGTTCCCGGCTATTCTATGCCCGAAAAAAATTAAAAAGGTTGATTAAGAAATATGAAAATGAAAAAGGATGACATAACGTGCGATCCGGCCCTAATAGGTCGTTTCTTTGATAGGGAACTTGGGCTGGATGAAGATGCCCAAGTTGGCAGACATCTTAAAAATTGCCCTTCCTGTCAAAAGGAACTCAGAGAAAATGAGGCCATCTCTACCCTCTTCAAGGCTGGTTTGGATGACCAGCTTTCCCAGATCGATCTTAGCGATCTTGAACCAAGGGTATTAGAACTCATTCAGAGAAACGGAGTCCCCTGGTGGATGAGGCTTAGAAATATGTTCGTATCCAAGAGGTTTCTTGTCCCGGCTACGGCCATAGCCATAATCCTCCTGTTTTTCTCTCTCACAAGACATCCTGTCACCGTGTCGGGGTTTAGTACCACCATTGATTCCTTTACCGGAGAGGTTTCTTCTTTGATAATTCTTGAGACACCGAGGTCGCACCAGACCATTCTCTGGTTTAGTGATGACAAATAATTTTAGGGAACTAAGGAGCATGGGAATCAAGAAACTCTTAACGCTATTATCGTTAACTGTTCTATTGTGGGGCTTGACAGGCCCAGTCCAGGCCGGGACTAAGTTTAACATCACTATCAAGACGATCTTGGCATCTCAGGGTCCCAGATATGTTGATGCCTGCATCTCCGATCTCGTTAAAGAACTTGAGTCTGTTTTTCGATACTCATCATACCGACTCCTGGGTCAAACCAGCATGTCTCTGGAGATAAATGAAACCGGCATGACCCCATTCCCCGGTGATAGAGTATTGAAGATCACGCCTACCCGGATAACGGGGAACAGAGTAAGGCTTCGACTTGCGGTCTACAAAGAAAGGCGACAAGTTTTTGAAACCACGATCGCGCTCCTCAACCGCGGCAGCATCACTGTGGGAGGGCCTAAACACAGAGAAGGATACCTTCTTTTGAATATTTTCAGTTCATTTTGAGTTACTCTGCAAGATCGGTGTTTAATACAGTAAGATGGAAAGGCTCGGCAGTAAGGTGATCGGAGGAAACTTCAATGGACCTGCCCCTTAAAATGTGTATGACTTGATCCTGACATGACGTTATTTGTTCTATTGGGATATTAATAAAGTAACTTCTTATCAACTCAACGTACATTTTTTTTTGATGGGAGGATTTAAAAGATGGGAAAATTAGCGTTAGTGAACGCCATATTGATTATGGGCATTGCTTCCATATTTTTGGCAGCTTCGATGGGTATTGCAGGGGAGGAAATAGCGATTAAAATTAATGTTTCCGCACCTTTTGCGTTAGATGCCGAATCTGAAACTAACCTACAACAAATATCAAAAAAACTAATAGTTCAGAAACTTCCCGAACAGTGCGCTAAGAGCTTTGAAGCAAGAGGGGAATGCAACGTTTTACATAAGAAAGAAGACGTCTACCATTGTGAGCTAATAGTAACCTTCCTTTATAAGGAAACTGACACTGCGGTTTTATCAAGAATTAAATTTCAATACATGCAAGAAAAGGTGACAGTGTCTGTAGTTGAACCAGAGTACAAACCAAAAATGGATGATATCACTCCTCCTCTACATTCTGAGGAGTCAGAGCTTAAAGAAAAAAAAGAAAGTTCAATAGAAACCAAAATATCAGACGTTCCAGAAGACCCTAGAGACTATGAGGCCATCCTTGAGAAGGAAGCCTGGACGGTAGAGAAAATTGAGGAAGCCGAGGAGAAGGTAAGAAAACAAGCTGAATAGTTGTGAGCCTTAATTAAGATGTTGTAAGTAGCTGGCTCAAGTTAGTCCCATAAAGGAGGTGATATAAACTATCGGATTTTTTTGGCGGATGCCTGGAAACGAAAAGTTTAGCAGGAGTTCACTGGCACAAGGGAGGAAGTACGATGAAAAGCAAAATACAAAAGATGATATTAATCACATTTCTAGTTATAGGATTAGCCCTAAGTGGGGCTTCAACAGCCTTTGGAGAGCCGCCTGTTAAGACGAAAGTCTTGGGGGTAAAAGGGGTAAAAATTTCAAAGGAACTTAAGGGCCAACTGGATAAAATCTCACAGAATTTAGTGAAGACCAAGTTGAGAGATCGAATGGCTAAAAGTCATGAAGTGAGAGCGAATACAAAAGTTCGCAGGCAGGTCGCAAAGGATACATACGACTGTGATACCCTGGTAACCTCTCTCGACCAACAGACCGATACCGCCTATCTGGATAGAATCCAGTTCGTCTTGAAGAAAGGAAAAGCTGATAAGGTAGTAATAGAGAAAGACCACAAACCAGTGGTGAAACGTGCCCCACCTGGCCCCTTAGGTAAAGACACGAATCTTGAAAAACAGAAGGCGGATGAGGCTAAAAAGCACGAGAAAACAGCACTAGAAAAGGAGAAAGATCCGCGAAACTTTGAGAAAAAACTTAATTCACGAGACATTTTAAAGCACGCCAAGGATGTAGAGAAGAAAGCAGATCACCATTCTTGGTGGTATGCTAGAGGGCTAGTAGACTTAACTTACACAAATCTATCTGAAGTTACAAAGTATGAAACTTATGTGTGGAGGGTCATGAACGATAGGTTTCCATCCAGAGTAGCCTGGCGTTATGGCAGTAGCGCCACAAAAAAAGAGATTTTGGATTTTTTAAAGTATGATTATTATCTTCTTGCCTGGCAGCACAAAGGGCATGGTAATCCATATCTCTTGGCGATGTGGGATGCTAACATTCACTACTACTACGACCTCTACAGATTGCCTTACAGGCGTGGTATTTACGGTAGTGTAGCCTTCGTCAACTCTTGCAATGTTGCGAGTAACCCTATCAGAGCAGCATTCATTTACAATCGGCCCAGAACATACATCGCTCCGAATGTCTCCATCAGCTCAGTAAGATCTGCTAAAGCTAATTATTACTTCTGGTATTATGTTCTTCGCAGGGGGATGAGTATGAGAAGCGCATTACACTATGCAGCATTATATGCTGGTGTTGCGGGTCAGTACACCCTGTGTGGGGACGGTGCTCCCTTCTTTCCGATCAGGTACTCTACAAGTTGGCCTTGCTCGGTACCTTGATGTAAAGAAAACTGGAGATTGTTTAAGTAAGAAGGCCACCCCTCTCCTATTTAGTCGAAGGGGTGGCTTGCTCTTTCTTATTATAGGTTCACCGAAACGAAGTATATCTAACCACATACGATTTCTGGAGCAGTAAAATGATGAAGCTGTTTTCGATCAAGAGTTTTTGGAATGTCATTGCCTTGTGTTTTTTGATAGTTGGAATTATAGTTCAGTTCGATACTTTTTGGCCTTTAGATATTACCGCGTCTAGTCCAGCTTTAGCTCAAGAAAATGAAGGTGCATCCAGTGAGCCCGTTCCTGTGCTAGTGGTTGAAAGGGACATTCCTCAAACTCGAAATTTTATCCCGATAGTCAACCACGAGGCGCTAATAGTCAACAAGTCTGAAGAAGAGGTAACTATAGAGATTGAGTCCCCTGTTCCTAAGGACCTATATTTAAAAGGAGAGTTCTATCCCGCTTTTATGGAAGAATCGCTCGTCTCAGAGCCCATGTCTTATCCCTATGAAGTCGAAATAAAAGACTCTACCTTGCTCGGTCCTCCTGTAATCGACGAAAAATCAGATCCAAATTATGTACTTTTCCGGTGGTCAAATATACGCATCCCAGCAAAAGAGGCAGTGATCGCACAGTATGATAATTACTTTGGCGAGTTGACAAGATATTATAAAAATGAGGGATTTAAAATATTTGATCTATCTATAAACACCTCTTACGATACATCTCTAAAAGATGGAGAAATGTCCTTTGACCTTTATTACGACATGGAAAACCAAGGAAAGAAATTAATTGAATTTATAAATTTTCAGCTTTTCTTCCCTTACGTAGTTACTTTCTTTGAAAAAGGCTCAGAGAAAGATAAAGACGTGGAGTTGCTAAAGCCGACCGAAATTTCCATTTCACCTGACATTTCACCCTATAGAGGGTTCATGTCTGACGGTTTTGGTAATCCTGCTGAGGGAAACATTTTTGCAGTAAGTGTTGACAAGCTGATGCCACAAGAGCATTATAAATTTCTTGTGAAGGTAAAAGGGATCAATAAGGTAGGAATCGGCAAAATATGTCCTCTCATCACTTCCAGATATCGTATGCAAGCTGATCGAATATGGCCAGCTACAAATATTAAAAGTAAAAAGATCCTGCAGATTACTAACTTTTACTACTATTACGTTAACTTAGTTTTTCCTGACAGCAATTTTTTCGAGCTCGGACCCGGAAGTGTGGAAGTTAAAGCGGCTAAAGATTTTTTGAAGTCCACAGTACCATCATATAGGGGAGAAGATATTGGCAAAAAATTGCCAAGTGAACCTCCAAACAGATAGCGGATAGATGCATTACTATCCTCAGTCCGATAAGGAGTGCTCAATAATGGCAAACAGGTTTGAGCATAAACCATCACACTATATCAAGACCAACGCCAGTTTCACCAGTATATGATGCAACCGGCAAATGGAATTTTACTCTATCTAATATATCGTATAATTGTGGTAATGGTCCTCCTTCGACCTCCGGATATTTTGATGTGACCCAAACCGGAAATAAAATTACCGCCGTAGATAGACGACTTGTGAATAGGGAATAAGAAATCTATAAGCAGCATTTTGCATTAAAAGCGTATAGCCAAGATAAAAGATTTTATTGGCATGGGTACTTTGATGACCTCCTAAAAGCAAAGGAAGCACAGGATGAAAAAGTATTGTGTTATAAAATTTGGTTTTTTAGTGGCGTTAATGTCATGGTTCTTTTTCTGTTCAGGATATGCAGTGTCAGAAGATCTTACGTTTCCTAAAACAAAAGAAGGCTTTGAACAGGCTTTAAGTGTAAAAAAGAATACCGAGCATAAACCACGGTCAGGAGATCCTTCAAGAGGTTTAACAAGGGGATTAACAAGGGGCATCGGCGGTCTTGCTCAGCCTTTGCCAAAACCAAAAGCAGGGGCTCTAATAAACTTTGAGTACGACTCTGATAGAATCAACCAAGATTCCTATCCACTGCTTGAAACCTTTGTAATGGCGCTCAAAGGGGGATTGGCTGATGCTGTCATCGTTGTTTGTGGCTACACAGACAACATTGGATCAGATACTTATAACCAAAAGCTTTCAATAAGGCGCGCAAAAGCTGTTGTTGATTATCTGGTTTATAAACACGGTATTCAAAAGGAACGTTTAATCGTAAAAGGTTTTGGAGAAACAATGCCCATTGCAGACAATAATACAGAACTTGGAAGATCCACAAACCGAAGGGTCGAGTTCGTCAGGAATAGCTATTAACAAAAGTGAAATGTCAAACATTTCAAAACTAAAATGGTTTTGATGATATTTAAGTTCAATAACAGAGAATCTAACTTTCTTGCAAAAATTAGTTGCATTTATTATTTTTACTTTACGCTCTTTGCTTCCTTAGTATCTTTTTCTATATGCTCATTCTTAGATAAAATGTTTCAAAGTAGCGTATTGGAGAGTTTAAATGAAAAAATACTATTGTAGCATTTTTCTAATGGTGTTTGTCTTTTTATGTTATTCAAATTATGCCATCGGACAGCATAATACTAATACAAATAAAAGAGGAATCGGCGGTATTAGGGTGGGTAATTCTGTGACAAAAATTAAACAAGCTTATGGGGACGAATACAGTAACTTAGGTCAAAAATTTTTTGATTCCGTAAACACGGTGGGCGGCAACGATAGCGAACAACCATATGGCCAGCTTAATAACCAGAAAGCCCTTGAAGTTGCAATTGATGTCGTAAAGCAGGATTTTTCGAATGGTAGCTATCAAGCACTCCCGGTTGCCGATGGCGACACCCTGACCCAGAAGGATTATTATAAAATAATATTTCAATCCAATGCATTGTGTTACTTTTATATTATTCAACTTGACTCTACCGGAAAAATAGATCCGATTTTTCCAAGCCAATTTTCTACCTTAAATAATCCTGTTGAACCAGATGCCCGCTACGAAATTCCAAAAGGTAACAAATGGCTTTTTCTAGATGCCAATTTCGGCGTTGAAACGATATATTTTATCGCGTCCCGAAGCCGACGCACTGATATTGAAAAAGTGTTACAGGAACTTAAAAGTAAAAATCCATCTCTTGTTCGAGAACAATTTATAGCGATGAATCAACCAACTGTTTTAAATAGGGGAATTGCCGGCATCCGGCCCGGTAATCCCAACAATATAAGTTTTCAAGACGGGAGTCAAGGGTCTTATGCTCCAACACTGATTAAAAGCATTCAGGCTGAATTTGTCATGACTCGCTATTTTTATCATCGGTAACTAAATCGGTATTTCGATATTATTGATAATAGGCTTTTTAAATCTGTTTTTTAAACTCAAATCATTCATTTAGAGATGTTTTGATGGAGAAAATATGAAAAACATTATCAAAATCGTTTTAACGGTCTGTTTAATCTGCTTTAGTTTTTCGTGCACCCCAGAGCAAATAAAAAAATTTGGAACAGCAACTGCTGGTATACTTCCAAAAGTATTAGCAACTGCAACCCATGCCTTTGGCGGACCTTACGCTTCATTGATTGGTGAATTTTTTGGTTCAGCCAGTGGAAATGATGTTTATAAAGTAGAACTAGCAAGGTTGCAAACAGAGGCGGGTTATTCTGAATCGCAAAGCTCTGAAGGAGGGTATAATGAAGGAGGGTATAATGAAGGAGGGTATAGTGAAGGAGGGTATAATGAAGGAGGGTATAGTGAAGGAGGGTATAATGAAGGAGGGTATAGTGAAGGAGGGTATAATGAAGGAGGGTATAATGAAGGAGGGTATAGTGAAAACTCTTCTCAACCTGAGGAATACAATCAAGGAAAACCACAAGAAGGATACCAAGAAAATCAACAACTGGAGAAAAATTATAACCCTTATTCCCAACAAGATTCCGCCAGCCAAGGTGAATCTCTACAAGTCAGTATTGATCTAATTAAAGAAGAATTCAAAGATGGGAGATTTGTCGCCGTGTCGGTCACTGATGGCCAGACATTAACCCAGAGTGATAACTATAAAATTTTAATTCAAAGCCAAACACCTTGTTATATTTATATTGCTCAACTTGATGCAACTGGGAAAATGGATCCAATTTTTCCCAGCCGAGTTACTCAGTGGAAAAATCCCATTCAAGCTAATATGTTATATGATATTCCCACCCAAAAAAATTGGTTCTATCTGGATGCCAACGTAGGTGTAGAAACTATTTATTTTATTGCATCACGAACCCAGAGACTCGATATTGAACGTATTTTTAGAGAATTAGAGATGAAAAACCAAACGTTGGTCCAGCAGAATCAAGTCTCGATGCAATATGCATATTCAATAACTCGCGGTATAGGCGGTGTAAGACCCGGGGAAATTCAGTCGGTCAGCTTTAAAAATGGGAGTCAGGGTCAATTTGCATCGACGATATTTGAGTCCGTCCAGGCCGATTTTGTAATAACGCGTTGGTTTCACCATCGTTAAGATATTATTCACAAGAAATATATACGCATATTGACCTTTTTATACATAAGTTATAGATAAATTTTGTATTGAGGCGATTGTATTGGATCTTTTTCTCGATAATAGACTCTTCTTTTCATAAGTGGAAGGAGGTCAAAGATGAAGAAAAGATTTATTGCCAAGCTTCTTGTTGTTACACTTATGTTCGTTGTGGGTCAGGTTAGTTTTGTCAGAACATGGAAGGTAGGCTTGGTTTGGGTGCACGAGTGTCCTACACAAACTATTCATATGATTATACCCTGTATGGCGTAGAAGTAGATGTTAAACCTGATGATAACCTCATGTGTGAAGGAAACCTTACTTATTTTATTCGGGACTGTTTCTCTCTTGAATTAAGTGTAGGCTATGTTGAGACTGATGTGGATTTAAGTGCTCTTGGTTTGTCTTTAGATGCTGGTGAGCTTGAAAACACTCCAGTCATTTTATCTGGACGATTACATTTTTATACAAATCCAAAAATGAACCAATACATTAGTTTTGGAGTTGGGTATTTTTTCAATGATTTTGACCAAAATGATTAAATTGTTGAATCACTTTACGGCCCTGGAACTGACGTTGATGTAGACGATTCCTTTGGGTTCCATCTTGGTGCAGGTTTTGAAATCTTTATTTCTGACAATGCTTCATTTAATTTAGACTTTAAATACATTTGGACTGAAGTTGAGGCTGAAGTAAACAAACCCGGTATTAGAGATGAGGACTTAGAGATAGATCCATATATTTTAGGATTGGGCATTAAATACTATTTCTAAAAAGAGCTTTTTAAACTTTAAAACGCCAAATACATAGGAGGCAGGGTTTGGCAATAGCCCTGCTTTTTTTACCCGTGTAAATCTATTTTTCTGAGGTTTTTTCCGTTTCGTTTTTAAATATATACAAAACACCTAACTACTTGTATTTACTGCCTTCCTTGTAGAACGTCAGGTCCCAATCCCATGATTCCGGGTCGTGGCGAAGAATGTAAATAACATTGTCGTCTCCTAATACCTTAAAATAGCGGTGGTTCGGAGACAACCATCGATCTTGAATTTTTTTGATCTCGATTTTTCTATTACCCAGACTGATTTGCCGGGGTGTTTCTTCACCCCGGTATCCAGAATAACATGCCACTTCTATTTGCATCAATTGCTCCTGATGATCATTAGCGTTTGAACCCGGAATTTATTTATATGTATGCCTTCTTTCTTTTATAGTAAAGCTGTTTTGAAGGTTTCAACAATATTGCATAATTACAGCATTCCTTTGTGAAGAAAAATGTGTTATCTTCAAAGTAACCGCTATGGGAAATCTTTACAAACAAAACATAACTGATGCCCTCAAAATATTAA
>Ga0209013_10004003_pt1 | contig 12986 bp, 11 predicted proteins | sample Cruoilmetagenom2_FD_187291 | JGI IMG/M metagenome (GOLD analysis project Ga0209013, IMG submission 187291) | Oil polluted marine microbial communities from Coal Oil Point, Santa Barbara, California, USA - Sample 2 (SPAdes) (version 2) | ecosystem: Environmental > Aquatic > Marine > Oil seeps ... | reverse complement strand
ATAGTAAAACGTGCTTCATTGCATAATGCCGATCAGATTGCTAAAATAGATATTAGAGAAAGAGATACTGTTTATGTTGAAAAAGGTGGTGAAATTATTCCTAAAATCATTGGGGTAGATAAAAAGAAAAGACCATTTGATTCTGTTTCTACAACATATATTACTGTTTGCCCGGATTGTGGAACAGAGCTGGAGAGAAAAGAAGGAGATGCAAAACATTATTGCCCGAATGAATTTGGTTGCCCAACCCAGATTACGGGTAGAATTCAACATTTTATTAGCAGAAAAGCAATGAATATTGACGGTTTAGGTGCTGAAACTGTCGAGTTGTTATATAAGAATGGATTGATTGAAAATTATGCTGATCTGTACATTTTGCAGGAATCTCAGATCATTCCATTAGAAAGAATGGCTGAAAGATCGGCAAACAATATGCTAAAAGGAATAGAAGACTCTAAACAAATACCATTTGAAAAAGTGTTATTTGCCTTAGGTATTAGATTTGTAGGAGAAACTGTTGCAAAAAAGCTGGCTAAACATTATAAAAATATTGATAATTTAATGAATGCTTCTTATGATGAATTGCTTAATGTTGATGAAATTGGAGAGAGAATCTCTAAAAGTATTTTGAATTTTTTTAGTAATCCTATCAATATTGAAATAATTGATCGTTTAAAATCATTTGGATTAACCCTTAGCATTGATGAAAAAGCTCTGGAAAATCAGACAGAGATATTAAATGGGATGGTATTTGTTGTTTCAGGAGTTTTTCATGAATTTTCAAGAACAGAACTTAAAAGATCCATTGAAGATAATGGAGGGAAAGTAACGGGTTCCATTTCTAAAAAGACTAATTATATCATTGCAGGCGATAATATGGGACCGAGTAAAAAAGAAAAGGCAGAAAAACTTCAAATACCACTCATATCAGAAAATGATTATATGAAGATGTTAAAGTAAAAAGTAAAAAGTAAAAAGTAAAAAGTAAAAAGTAAAAAGTAAAAAGTAAAAAGTAAAAAGTAAAAAGTTGAAATTGAATGGTTGATGCTTGGACTTAAGACAAAAGACGGAAGACAGGAGATTGAGCAATTGAAGTTTCCTGCAAGGTTTTTTATACCTGGCAGGTATGCTAAAAGATAAAAAAACCCTTTAAAGATCTAAGACCTTTACTTTATTTCTGGTAGAATATACTTTGCCTTCATTGTGTAATTCCTTCAATAGCCGTGTCACAACTACTCTTGAAGTATTCAGGTCATTGGCAATTTCTTGATGGGTAATTTCAAGGTTGACATCTCTGTTTATTTTAGCTTTATCACTTAAATATTTAAGTAAGCGTTGTGTCATATTCATAAAAGCCAATCCATCAATAGCTTCCACCATTTCAATTAATCTAAAATGATAACTGTCAATGATAAAATATCGCCAGGTTTTGTATTTGGCTAACCAATCATCAATAATATCAACCGGTATAAATACAGCTTCTGTGTCATTTTCAACAGTGGCTTTAAAGATACTTTCTTTTCTATTGATACAATTAATAAATGAAATAGCACAGGTATCTCCTTTCTCTAAAAAATAAAGAACCAGTTCATCACCCTCTTTTTCCTGGCGGATAATTTTTACTGCTCCGCTCAGAATTAGAGGTATATGAGTCATATTTTCACCAATATCAACCAATGTTTCGCCTGATTTATATTTTTCTATAAACCCAACTTCAACAATTTCATCAATTAATTCCTTTTCAAAGATGGTTGTATAATATTCACTTAATTTTTCCCTTAAAATAATTTCCTGAGTATTCACTTTTCTATAATCTTGTAAAATTTGTTGTACAAAGTTACTTTAATTTTAGCTTAAAAAAAACTCTCTAACAAAAGTTAGAGAGCTTTCCATCAAAACCGATTTCAATTACATTCAAGTAAAACAAATAAATAATTAGAAAACTACTTGAATTTGTGCTAAGAATTTATCATTATCAATATTGATATATGTTTCAATATTAGCCTGATAGTTTACTTGTAATCTAATTTTATCGTTAAAGAAATAATTTACTCCAAGAGTCATTCTTTCTGAATATCCAATGTCTGTAATATCATGATCTTGATCAAAATATTCATACTTGAATACGGGTTGAAGATTCCATTTTGTATCATACCATATCATACCGTAGGCCCCGGATCTTTCATCACCAAGTTCCATGGGTTCAGAACCACAACCACCACCTGCGGCACGGTTGTAATCACCTTCATCATAAATATATTCACCCTGAATATGTAGATTGTTAAATGTGAACAGAACTTCACCGCCATAGGTTGTACGTGTGTCATCATCGTTATTAGGAAAACCATATCTATAACTGGCACCAAGGGTCATAAAATCCAAGACTTTATAAGTCACTCTACCTATAATGTCTTTTTTGTTGTTGTTATCTTTAACATTTAGTCCACTACCATTCATTAAAGCAACAGCATATCCAAATTTAGTATACTTATTACCACCTAATACGGTTATACCATAATCCCTTTGAGGGGAAACTAATTGGTCTGAAACGATTGCCCGATCAATAGTAACGAGTGCATTACATGCTGTTGTTACTTCTAATCCAAATGGTTGTTTAAACGAACCAACAGATATCCTAGACCAATTATATTTATCCCAGGTAACAAAGGCATCCATTAAATAAGCACTACCAACACCGCCAATGAATGGACTGGTTTCCAGCATCATATAATAAGAAAAATCTTCAAAAACTCTACCTCTTACACCTATTCTTGCTCTTCTAAAGGCAAATGTACTCTCTGCCGGATCTGATAAAGTATAGTTGTATTCAGGTTGTATAAATCCGAATATTTTTATTTTAGGAGCAGGTATTGAATCATTTCCGGGTTCATCTACATCACACCCCTGTGAAAATGCATTGTTTACTTGAAATAAAAACACAAGTACAAACAATAAAATTATTTTATTTTTCATCTTAACTGATTTTAAATTTAACTATTGAACTAATGGTAAATTTTTTGGTACTGAAGAACCAACTCCCCATTGATTTGTTGTCCAGGCATCATTGGAATGATATAGACCATTCATACCATATGTCAAGCTGTATGCATCATATCCTAATACATTTAACCAGGCTGTAAGTACAGCTGAGGTTTGACCTGTATAACAATAGTTAACAACTTTTGCATTTACATCCGGGTCCATTCCCAGGTAACCATTACTTTCAAGTAACAGATCTTCCAAAATCCGGTAAGCATTTGAAACATGTCCGAAAGCTGTATAATCAGCTGCATTAAAATAGTTGTTCACAAAATAGTTGCTTGGTGATGCAAGTACATCTCCATTGGAGGCAGTTTTAAAACCAGCTGCAACTGTCGCTTCTACTCTTTGCATTAAAATTTCGGAACCATCTTGTGATAAACTGGAAATAGTAGGATCTGTAAATACCTCATCCGAAGGAGCACTTGAATAGGTCCAGTTAGCATTTCCCTGAGCAGGATTACTGTCTATTTGATTATTCCAAGGCCCTGCTGTTGCAGGATTCCATCCTGACATACCCCATTTTAAAGCCTGTGTATTACTATAGCCATATAAACGTAAAAGAGAAGTAGCATAACATGCTGTTTGACCAGAGTAACAAACTACTAAAATCTGTTTGTTGGCCGTGGCAGCTTCTGTTAAAATATCACCGAAGGCAACATTTTTAGCTCCTTCAATATGACCAGCAGTAAAAGCATCGGCTGCTCTAATATCCATGATATAATATTTAGCAAGAAAAGCAGCAAGATCTGCTTCAGCAGGTGCACCGGTAACAAATTTTATTGTACCTCCAGGTCCCGATATAATGTTGTTAATATCTAATTCGTTCGTAATCATATAATTCTTCATTAATGTAAATGCAGGTGTGGCTATTGGATTCTCCGGGTTAATATCATCACCTCTATCGCATGAGGTAAGAAATAACGCAGGCACTAATAAAAATCCTATTAATAAAAATTTTAATTTTTTCATGATCTTAATTTTAATATTTATTTATAATTTATTTGTTTTTCTTATTCAATGACGGGATACATATTCACATTCTTTTTAGTGAATGCATTTCCTCCATTATCTTTTAATACACTATGCATAAAGCTATTAGCACCATATGCTAAATTTCCCGCATCGTATCCGAGTAAGTCTAAATAAGCAACTACATATGCCGATTCTTGTCCGGTTTGACCGTACACTAATACTGTTTTGTTAGTAGGTAAAGTACTTAGATCACTTGTAGAAGACATTGATGAATTAGGTTGATATTGTATCGCTTGAGGGATATGACCTGTACTGTATTTTTCATCTGAGCAATAATTTACTATATAATAGTTATCAGGGTTTTCAAAAACTACGGGTGATTTTATAATGGATTCTTTATAAGGTGTAGCAAATGCTTTTTCCAATTGTGCTTTTAAAATTTCTTTTGCATCTGTTTTACCAGTGTTCAATGTTGGAAGAGATCCTTTATCGGCCTTTGGATTATTGCTTGTTTCTAGTTTGCCGGCATAATCATTGGTTGTGTTTTTTAGCCATGATTTTTCGGCAAAATCAACTCGCCATGAACTCATACCCCAGTTCATACTGTAAACATTGTCGTATCCCGCTAGTCTTAAAAGACTGGTAAAATATGCTGCTGATTGACCAGAATAACATACTAAAACTATTTTATCATAGTCAGCCGGTTTGATTTTGCTCTCAAAATAGGTAAGTAAGTCAGCTGTTGTAACATTTACGGCGTTTTTTATATGACCGTATTCATACCAACTGTCACTGCGAACATCAATAATATGATACTTTGCATTTTTTAAGTTCTTTTTAACTTCATCTGCGGGTATGATCGCTGGTGAAGCATCACTGTTAATAAAGTTACCGTTGGTTTCCAAATAACTCAACAGTAATTCAAATTCATTAGGTGGATTTAAAGAAGTGCTGTTGTAATTTTCATTTTTGCTCGTAAAACTGCTAAATAAAGTAGCGGCAGAAATGAGCAAGGCTACTAAAAAGATTGATAGCTTTTTCATGATTCAAGTTTTTAAAATTCAATTATTTATTTGTTTTTACTTGGGTCAAAATTAGATTAGAGATCAATTTTTTTTCATGATATTTATCATTTTCATACAATAAATAATCGTTATATACAGTATCATATGTTACATAAATAAGCAATAAATGTTACACATAATTTGGTTGACAATAGTTTATGATCTGATGAAGTAGAGTTGTGTAATAAGCACAAAAACAGGTATATACAAAATATAATGTTTATGGATTAGTTAACTTTGGTTATTTCAAAAAAAACACAACACAAAATTTTGAGGGATTGAACTGCAAGAAGTTTTCAGAGGTGAAATTTGATGATTAAAAAGTTTAAAAAAAAAGAAAATTAAAGGAAAATTGTGCAAGATTTTTATTTTCTTTTCCTCCATAAAAAAATGCCTTATGAAATTTCATAAGGCATTTTCTTATAACAAATTATTAAATTAAATAGGTGTTTTATTAACACCCACCTTCAGGGGCCCTTTTTTTCTTTTTAGGTACAGTGATCACTTTCTTTTTTGGCTTCTCTTTTTTTACTATTTTTTTTGATTTAGCACTTTTAGCTGAATCCATAAATTGTGCAAAATTCACTCTAGGTTTTTCTAGAGGATAATCGTTGATCTGAAAGGTTTTATCTTTATAGCCTGTTTCAACGCAAAGTATTTTAGCATTATCATAACCCATTTGATATAAAAGCATCCAGGCACTATTTGCATTATCTGGGTGTTCTCCGTACAATATGATTGTTTGACCATTTGCTTTTAATTCATCCAGCAATTCAATACTACTTTTGCTAAAAATATCGTGTGCTGATATGTTCACTGCATCTTTTAAATGGCCTTTTTCATATTCGTAATTACTTCGAATATCAATAACTGCATATTGTGAAGCTTCAAGTTTATCCAGATCATTTAAAGATAATATATAGTCCTTTTTAATGATTTTTTCTAAAGTACTTGCAGAATTTTTTTCAAAAACATATTGAGGTTTTTTAAATGTTAAAAAACCAATTAAAATGATGAGTAAAAATAAAACCGCAGATATGGAAATTCGTTTGGTTCTTTCTAATTCTTTCATGATTGTATTTATTATATTACAAGTTTTATAAAACTATTTTTTTAACACCCACCTTCCGGCGCTCTTTTTTTCTTTTTAGGGACGGTGACAACTTTCTTTTTTTGCACTGGTTTCTCTTCAGTTTTGCTTTCAGCCTCTCCTACACCAAAATACATTCCGGCAGCTTTTCTGAAGGAATACAACTCAAAGGCTTCTCTTGGCATGGTTTCATCCGGGTATTTAGGATCAATGATCGTACTGAACCATTCATTTAACCCACCTTTTAAAATGTACAGATTGGTGTAACCCAATCTATTTCCGAGCATCCAGGCTTCATTCGCATAAAAATTATCATTTGAAAAAAGAATTACATCAAACACATTTTGATCAAGAAAAGGATTTAAATTTTCGTTAAAAAAATCTTTAACAGGAATATTAACTGCATCTGGTAATGAAAACTCATTAAATTCATCTTCTGATCGAGTATCAATTAACAATACAGTTGGATCCTGGTTTATCAATCTATCAGCCAGCACATCGGTACTGATATAGCGTTCTGTACTTAGAGCATTCTTTACAAATAATTCGGGATCAATACCTTCATTTTCTTTGTATTTTGGTAATAAAACCAAACCTAAAGCTAATAGAAAAAGTATAGCAGCCAATATTTGGTATCTTCTTTTTACAAGAATCTTTTTTGATTTATAACTTTTTGACATAATTTCAATAATTTAATAGAAAACTTTTTTAACCTTACTTCTAACCCAATCAGAAAATGCAAAAGCAATAAGGGCAACAACTGTTATGATAAGAATTATCCAATAAGGCGAGATACCTAATGAATCAACCAATGTAACATGCCCTAAATTCGAACTTTCAAAAAATGGTTCAAGAATACTGAATGATTCAGAAAAGATAAAAATTCCGATCATCAACCCAACCGTAAAAACCATACCGTCTATTTTGCCAATTGCCACTGCACATAAACTGGTGCCCGGACAAAACCCTCCGGCTAAGAATCCAACTCCCATAATAATTCCTCCAATTATTGCCGCCCATAAATAGGTAGGTTGGACATAAAGCTGAGAAATATCTACGAAGTTCAAATAATCCATATAATATAAACCGATAACGGCTACTACTGCTGATGTAAAGAATACTTTTAAAACGGCAAAATCATAACCGTAAAAAACACCTGTTAATTTTCTGGATGATGAAAAGCCTGTAGCTTCCATTATATACCCAAAAGCAATTCCAATTAAAATTGCTATAACGAAATTCCATTCTATCGGAATTAAACCATTTGGAATTAAAGGTCCCATAATTCTATATTTTATTAATTAATTAAATCCAATTTTTTCTAAAGAAATAAGCAACAAGGTAACCCGTACCAAAAATGGCGACCATAGTAATAAATCCAGCTGTTGCTAAAACTGCCATACCACTAAGAGCAGCACCACTGGTACATCCTCTTGCTATTTGTGCACCTAATCCAAACAGGACACCACCCGTTAAAGCAAAGATCAGTCTTCTTCTACTGGTGATTTTTGGGGAATGCTGTACTTTTAGTTTTATTCTACCGGTAAAAGCACCAGATAAAAATGCACCTAATAAAACACCAATTGCTTCAAATACCAGCCAATTGTTCATTGGAAATACACCTTCTTTTAAAAACTTGCTGTAATAGGCGTTATTTTCAGCGTGGGTGGGAGCAACAGTATGTACGATCGTTACAACCCCACTTTTTAATGCACCACTGGCTCCTAAACCTCTACCAGTTATGTAAAATGTTAAGATTATTAAAAGTCCTAACAAAAACCCTCCAAAATAAGGATTCCAATAAACATGTCTATTTTTTTGTTTCTTTTCTTTCATGATTAAATTATTAATACAGATATCTTGTTATTTGACCGGCTTCTATCATTACCATTCTAAATATTAAACCGCCCATTAATATTAAAAGAGCAGGAACTATGGAAGGGACTTTAAAGCCCATTAATTCAACACCTTCTAACATGGCTGGGAAAATTAGTCCAAGTATAACTACAAAGACAAAGAACATCACAGTAAATTCACCACCCATTAAAATATCTAATGCTTCTAATTGAACTGCTGATCCGGCATACATTCCCATAAACATATGAATGATCAAACCAAGTTCTAAAATGATAAGCGCTAAATCTATTTTTGTAAAAAGAGTTTTTTCAAAATGATTTTTAGAAAATAATATGATTGCAGCTGCCCCGGTTGATAAACCTGAAGTTAAAAATAAGGGCCCTAAAATAGCATTATTCCATAAAGGTCTTGCATTAAAAGCCGATAGCAATATTCCTGTATAAATCCCTAAAATAACAGATAATGGTAATAAGATCATCGCCATTGTTCTTCTATTTTCAATAAGATAAGCTTGAAATTTTTTAAGGAACTCAAATTTCCAATCCCATTTGGGAAACATTTCCGTAGAATAGCTGAACACCCAGAGAAATGACAATATAGAAACTATTAACAATACCCAGGCACCCCACGACATTGGTGATTCAATTCGTATCGTCATGTATAACTGCCATACATAAAGTAAATGAGTTAAATCGTACACTAATGCAACTAAACCAATGCTTATAGCAACGACTGCCACGATCATGGCACCTTTTACAGCAGTTGGTACTTCTTTTTCTTTCCTCATAATTGTAAATAAGGAAGCAAAAAATATGATACCTGCCGCCATCCCTCCTAAAAATAAATAAAGGGATATTGGAAAATGCCAAACTTCTAAAACTGGATCTATATGTGGTATATTTCTTCCACTGATAAATATTTCTTCTTGCATGATTGAGATTTATTAAGTTAAATAATACACATTAGGTTTTGTACCAGCTTCAGGTGCTAAAACTTTATGTTTTCTAGATTTCAATAACTCTGATACTTCACTTGTAGGATCATCAAGGTCACCAAAATACATACATTTTGTAGGACAAACTGATACACAAGCAGGGAGTTGACCTTTTTCTAAGCGATGATGACAAAATGTACATTTATCAATATATCCATCAGGGTGTTGGTAACGCGCATCATAAGGACAAGATTCAATACAAGCTCCACAGCCGATACATTCATCAGGAGTTACCAAAATAATTCCACCTTCAGCTACATGGCTGGCACCGGTTGGACAACATCTTACACATGGTGCATTAGTACAGTGATTACATCTTTCGGATTTTAACTCCAATTCTATTGTGGGATAAGATCCACTGACAGATTCTGTAACCCAGTCTCTACAATACCCTACAGGAACATTATTTTCTGTTTGACATGCAACAACACAGTCGCTACATCCGACACATTTTAAAGTGTCTATTACCATTGCATATCTCATACTTCTGTTTCTTTATGTGGATTTTCAGTTATAAACTTAACAAAGTTACCTCTCATACCAGTACCTCCCATAAGAGGATCAATAGAAACTTTGGTGATCAATTGAGTATCACTCATTCCTTTACCAAATGCTCTAGATAATTTTTTGTTATTATGACCAAATCCGTGATACATATAAACGGAATCCCATCGGATACGTTCGGTTACCCTTACCTTAATGGAGAAAGTTGAAACAATTCCATCTTGGTTCTCTAACCAAACTTCTTGATTATTTCTCAATCCTTCAATTCTGGCAACTTTAGGATTTACCCAAAGTTTATTTTCATCCATTAAGTCATTTAAATTAGGATTGTTAGCCGTTCTGCTAAAAGTATGCATAGGCGAACGTCCATAATTAAGTCTGTAAAAACCTTGTTCAGGATGATCGTGAGAAGTATAAACAGGCATCGGATCAAAACCTAAGGAGGCTAATTCGGTAGAATAAAATTCAATTTTACCACTATTTGTTGCAAATTCATAAGGCTGACCTTTTTCTAAGAACATAGGCCCTGATTTACGTTTGAATTTTTTAACACCAACTTTTTCCATTTCTTCTAAAGAAGACCCCATTTGCTCTAATTGCCAGGATATTACATCTTTAAAATCATCATACTTAAAGTATTCACCTAAGCCTAATTTTTCACCAATTTGTTTTGCCATCCACCATGCAGGTTTAGAATCGTATTTTGGTTCTACTGCAGGCATACGCAAAGCAATAGAAGGTTCTCTGTTTGTGGCAGATCTGATCCCGTCATAGCGTTCCAAGTAAGTACATTCAGGTAGAATTACATCTGCATACCCTGTAATTTCCATTGGCATGGTATCCATTACAACAATAAATTCAACAGAGTCAATAGCCTTCTCGATCATTTCACGTTGAGGTACAGTATTTACTAAATTGGTTCCTGCAACGAACCATCCTTTAATAGGATGTTTATCATTTCCACCCGGAATGGAAGCTTTGATCACCTCACTTGTTATACCCATTTCTGCAAAAGGGTATTTTTCACCAATTTCTTCCCATCCCCATTTTGGATGTGGATATGGAGGATGAGGGAATTTAGGGATCTTAATTTTTTCTTTAAAGTAAAAACCACCACGAGCCCCCCATGATCCTAACAGACCATTTAATATGGCAATTGCTCTTTCTCTTTGTGAGTCATCACCATACCATGTCACATGTCTTCCAGGATGAACAATTGTTGAAGGCGCTGCTGCTGCCATTACTCTGGCAGTTTTACGAATGTCATTAGGTTTAATTGTAGTAATTCCATAAGCCCATTCGGGAGTGAAATTTTTAACATGTTTTTTTAACTCGTCGAAACCATAACCATATTGTTTAACATATTCTTTATTATAAATATCTTCATAGATCAGAACATGCATCCATGAAAGTAATAAAGCAATATCAGTTGATGGTTTAATTGCCAGCCAGTGTTGTGACTTACTTGCAGCAGTAGAAAATCTAGGATCAACTGTTATAATTGTAGCACCATTATCAATGGCATCCGACATTTCTTGTACTTGCGAATTGTGCATATTCTCACCGATATGTGCACCTATTAACACCAAACATTTGGTATCTCTGATATCTGTGGGTTCTGGAGATCCTATCCATGCACCATAAGTTAGGGCAAATCCTGTTTCTCTGGGACCTCTACATTGTGCATAGGCAGGTTCAGCGACAGTGTCAGAACCATAAGCTTTAAAAAGATGCTCAAGGTGGCTACCCGGTGAACCATGCTTTAAAAGTGCCATACTTTCTGCACCATAAGTTTCTTTGATCCCTTGCATTTTTGAAGCAACCAGGGTTAAAGCTTCTTCCCAGCTAGCTTCTCTAAAAGTATCTTTCCCATCAATTTTAGTTCTTATCAATGGAGTTTTTAAACGGTCGGTATCAGAATACATGCCTACACCACCCGTACCCCTGGGGCAAAGTCGGCCATAGCAATGTGGATCTATTTCATTACCGATAAGTTTTTGAATATTGTTATCTTCATCTGTATAAGCCCATGCAGCGCATTTCCAAAAACAAACTTCACAATAAGTGGCAGTTCTTTTTAGGTTTTTAGCGCTTTTAGCAAGTAAATTATTTTCTGTTAAAGCATTGGGACCAATTGAACCAAAAGCAGTTGCAGAAAGAGCAATACCACTAGCACCCAGGGCAGAGATTTTAATAAATGATCTCCTTGAATTATCCATAAGTTATATATTTAGGATTTTTGATTTTTAGCTAATTTAATAAAAATAATTGTTAACTGTATGATAACAGTTCCACAGGCAAAATTATGCTACCATTGATCTTTTTAAGATGACATAAATCATATGGCCATGTGACTCCGGTTACATAGAAAATCTATTTAGTTCTTGATAATAAATTGGTGGTTTTTTAAATAATAAATAATTGTAGTTTTGTTTTAAAATATAAAAGAATGAACTTTTTTAAAAGGATATTGATCAAAGAGTTTATACCAATATTCATTCTTGGGATTTTAATACTTGGTTTTGTTTTGATAAAATGGTTTGATTTTAATTCGGATCATAAGATTGAAAATCAAACTTATTCCACAATTAACACAAATGAAGAATCATGTTTGAATTGTCATATTCAAAATACAGGATTTTCTAAATATCACGATCCGAAAATAATTGGCTGTGTGAGTTGTCATTTAGGAAATTCAAATACAGCAGATAAAGACGAGGCACATAAAAACATGGTCCTTATACCCGGAAATTTATCTGATGCTGATAAGACCTGTGGTAAATGCCATAAAGATGAGTTGTATAAAATAAAACATTCATTGATGACAACCAATAGTGGTATAGTTGCAGTAGATAAATTTATTTTTGGGGAAGCCGATTCACCCGATCATCCGTATGATATAAGAGAGATTCAATTTTCGGCTGCTGATCAACATTTAAGAGACCTGTGTGCCAATTGTCATTTGGGAGCTGAAAAAAGTGAATTTGGTGAAATAACACAATTGAGTAGAGGAGGAGGTTGTAATGCATGTCATTTGAATTATTCTGATAAAGCAAATTATGACCTGAAAGAATATTTAAAATCAGATAAAAAGAATTTACCAAAGGTTCATCCTTCAACAGATATCTTTATGAGCAACCAACACTGTTTTGGTTGTCATAGCCGATCGAGTAGAATTTCAACAAATTATGAAGGTTGGCATGAGACCCTTTTGGGTAAGAAGGATATTGTAAACAAAGATGGTTTTAAAGTGTTTGAAGATGAAAGAGTTTATAGTTATAAAGGAGAGGATGTTCACCATGCCAAAGGTTTACTTTGTATTGATTGTCATAGTTCACATGAAGTTATGGGAGATGGTAAAATTTATTTGCATGAGGAAAAAGCAGTTACTTTGAATTGTTCGGATTGTCATTTTAAGCAAAAACCAAATACAATAACCTATGATGAATTGGATGTAGAATCT
>Ga0209013_10004001_pt1 | contig 12990 bp, 6 predicted proteins | sample Cruoilmetagenom2_FD_187291 | JGI IMG/M metagenome (GOLD analysis project Ga0209013, IMG submission 187291) | Oil polluted marine microbial communities from Coal Oil Point, Santa Barbara, California, USA - Sample 2 (SPAdes) (version 2) | ecosystem: Environmental > Aquatic > Marine > Oil seeps ... | reverse complement strand
CCCGATCCCCCGGCCATGATGACGGCATGCAGCATAGATTCATAGTAGCTCGTTTCGAATGTCCACGCCTTTTTGGTGAAAAGCAGAAGAGAGTTTTGAGTTTTGAGTTTTGAGTGTTGAGTTTTGAGTTATCCGTCTACACCCATGAGGGGTTCCGGGGGGCTGAGTGGGAATTCAAAACTCAAAACTAAGAACTCAAAACTGAACATTCACGGTTCGGTCATGCCCGTGTCGACCATGTCCAGGATTTCGCTGAGAGACGCAATCCGCCGGTACGGCTCGTCCGCAAAAAGCTCGTGGCGGTCGATCAGGGCCGCGCCGAGACCCGCTGTTTCAGCACCGGTGTAGTCCTCGAGCGGCGAGTCACCGACGTGGATTGCCTCGCCGGCCGAGAGCCCCATTCGCCCGAGCGTGCGGCGGAAGATTTCAGAGGATGGTTTTTCGACCCCTTCAATGGACGACACGGTAACCGTCTCGAAGATCTCGAGTATTTCGAGCGAACGGAGGATGTCAGGCAAACGCCGGTCCCAGTTTGAAATGACCGCCAACCGTACTCCGCGGCTTGCGAGGGCCTCGAGAGTGCTTATGGTCTCTGGATAGACCTTCCAGACGCTGGCTTCGCAGAAAGCTGCATAGAGGTCTTCGAGGAGTGGCTCCCACGGAGCATCATGATCGAGGCGCCGGAGCACCTCCCGCACGAAGGCGCCCCACCAGGCGAGCTCTCCACCGGCGACGGAGTTGTACCGATCCTGGCCTGGGATCGACTGACGTTGCATGGCAGCCCATGCGTCGCGAAAGATCGGTCCGACCTCTTCAGCCTCGACGAGACGGCCGTGGCGACTCAGGTGGTGGGCGTAGATCTCGCCCGGACTCGGGTCGCAATAGATCATGGTCCCGCCGGCGTCGAAGGTGATCGCGGCAGCGTCATTTGTCGTCATCTGGAAAGGATAGCGGATTACGGTCGGCCGAGAGAAAATCAACGGATCTGCCATACTCGTGTGTCAGATGAGGGCGCAAAGGAACCTTTCCGCGATAAACGGCGAACAAGAAGCGATGGTGCATCTGCGCTATTTCGTCGGACTCGTGCTGTTTCTTGTTTGTCTTTCGCCGACGGTTCATGCCGGTCCTATAGAGGAACGTGTCCAGCGCCACATCGAGGCGGCCGTCGAGGGCGGTTTGACGCCGGCCGACTACCATCATCTCGTCTTTGCCTTCGTTTGGCGTACGACTCTCGAAGACTGGACGCTCGCCGAGCGTGGTCTCGATCGCCTGGCCGCCGCCCGGCCGATCGACCCGCTGATGGTGGATGAAATTCGCTTGATGCGCGCAGAATTCGAAAATGATCGTGGCCGCGACAACGTCGCACGGGAGCTCTTCCGCACCATGGGCGGGCTCACGTCCTGGTGGTTTCACGAACCAGTAGCCCTCGAGGAGCTTGCTGATTTCAATGAGATTGCGGTGCCGCCGCCGGCTGAATTCGAGTGGCGGGCGACGCCGGGCACCGATCCGTCGGGATGGGTGCGTGTGTCGGGTCTTGCCTGGCCTCCGCAACGGCAGATGGCCTACCTCGCGACAACGGTGGTGAGCGATCGCGAACAGCCCGTGGCGGTACGGGTTGGAGTGGCGCAGGTGGCGCGGGTTTGGCTCAACGGTGTTGAGCTGGTGACCACGCCGCAACCTCTGGACCGGGCGCCCGACCAGGCGGTCGGCGGAGGGTGGTTGCGTGCGGGAGAGAACGCAGTCGTCATTGCTGTCGCCTCGGAGGACGAGCGGTGGTGGCTTCGTGCGCGCCTGACCCAACCTGATGGCTCAGCCATCAATGGGGTGCGAGAGATTCGGCAGCCGCCCGCGTTGCATCGACCGATCGATTCTGAATCGCCAGACGTCCGCGAGCTCGGTTCCGAGATCCACAAGGCACGTGCTGAGGGCACCCCCGGGGCGGCGATGGCTCTGGCGGCCTTTCTCGTCGCCCGGCATCCGGAACCGGTGGGGGGTGGCGGCGTTCGCGCAGCGTGCCGGGATGCTCGGGCCGAGATGCCGGGTGAGGCACGGCTCCTGGAATGGCTCGTTACAACCGAGCCGGGGGCGGCGCGGGACCTGCTTTCGGAGGCGTTGAAAGAGGACTCTGGCCTGCTGTGGGCCCGACTCGAGCTTGCGGCCTGGTACGGCGAACGTGGCCTGTTCGAACAGGCCCACAATCTCCTGGCCGAGACGGACACAACAGGTGCCGTCATTCGCGGCGCCATGCTCGATTTTGATGCGGCTCTGTGGGGTCCGTTGGTGGTGCCGAGGATGGCCGAGTTGGGCCGTGGTTATCCAATGTGCGTGCGGGTCAACGTTGGTCTCGCCGAGGCGGCCATCGATGCCCGCCGCTGGGATCTGGCGGCGGAAGCTGCGATGAGGCTCTCGGATGTGACGCCAGGAGCGGTCAACATCATGGAGCTCAACGAGAGGATGGCAGAAAGCTGTGGCGACGGCGCGGCGATGAGGGAGCTTCTTTCAACGCGTCTCGAGCGTGAATCGAACGCACCGCAGACCCGGGTCCGTCTGGCGCGGCTACTTGCCGCGGATGGGGATCTTGAGTCGGCACGGTCGATTTTATCCGTTGGCCTCGAGCGCTCACCGACCGATGTTGATCTGATGATGGAGCTGGCCAGCATCGAGCACTCGGTGGCGGACGATGTGGCCGCCGCAGAGCTTGCTCGTGGCGTACTCGAGATTCGACCCCAGGACCGCCGCGCTCAACGCCTCCTCGAACTGCTGGGCGAGGAGAGTGAGAACCTCGACTGGCTTCGCTCCCCGGATGAGCTGTGGCGGATGGCTGATGCGGCTCCGGATGTGACGCCGGCAGTTGCCCTGCTCGACCACCAACAGATCCGATTCCTGCCCTCACGCTTGACCGAGGAAAGGGTCCACCAGGTGTTCTTGGTCACCGATGCTGCACGAGCCGACGAAATGCGCAGCCAACACATTCCCTATGTCGCCGAAAACCAACGCCTTCGCGTCCTGCGCTCGAGAATCCTGCGTCGCGACGGCTCCGAGGTTGGCGCCCGCCAGGGTGACACTCCTCGCCTCTCAGAGCCCGAGTTCAACCTCTACTACGATACGCGGCTGCGAATCCTCCGATTTGATGAGCTTGAAAACGGGGATCTCATCGAGATCGCTTACGTCCTCTCCGAGACCGACGAGGCCAACGAGACCGGTCCCTACAATGGCGGGCTGATTCGCCTCGGTCGTGGGGTTCCGGTGACGCTGATGGAGGTTGAACTGGTGGCTCCAGGCGCGATTCTTCCGGACTGGGAAGTCGCCAACCTCGAGGGAGAACCGGTGCGAGATGAGGACGAAGATGGAGTCGTCCGATTGCGCTGGATATGGCGCGACCTCCCAGCGATCCCGACGGACGTTCCGGCCGCGCCGCAGCTTCTGGTCATGCCCTACCTGGTTTACTCAAACCACCCTCAGTGGGGTGACCTGGCGGACTGGTACGGACGCCACGTGGCGTCGAGGGTGCGGACGTCGGAGGAGGTGGAGGAAACCGCCCATCGACTGGTCAAAGGTCTCGATGACCGACACGATCGAATCAACCGGCTCTACCGTTTCGTGACCATCGATATCCGCTACGTCGGACTCGAGTTCGGAGAGCATCGCTACCGACCGTTTTCGGCTGATTGGGTTCTTCACCATCGCATCGGCGATTGCAAAGACAAGGCCGCCCTCCTGGTGGCGCTGCTCGACGCCATTGATGTGCCAGCACGAATGGTGATGATCCGGACCGCTGATCTCGGTCCTGTCAGCAGCGAACTCGCCGTTCTCGAGGTCTTCAACCACGCGATCGTCTATTTGCCCGAGGACGATCTGTGGCTCGACGGAACCGCCACCGGTCACGCACCCTTTCCGCCGCCGTCGGTGGACCAGGACGCATTCGTCTTGGTGGTTGACGGATCACAGAGCCGGCCTCAGTTCTCGCCGTCGGTGGGCGCTGGGAGGACGAATATTCGCTTCGTCCTCCAACCCGGCGACGACTCCGATGTTGTGATCACAATCGAGACTCGCGATACCGGTGAAGCGGCGGATCTTCGGCGGGGACGGTTCGCCGGCAGCCGAGATCCGCTGCGGTTCGCCCGCTGGTTGCAGGACCTCTTTCCCGGTGCTCAACTCACCGGCGAGACCACGAAGCAGCTGGTGCCCGGCCGCGACCCAACAATTGTCGAGATCGAAGGCACGATTTCGAAGAATGCGCTGGCGAGCGGTGGCGGCGTCGGGACATACCCTGGGGAGCGCGGATGGGCAGCGCGGATGGTGCCAGGCGGTACCCGACATGGACCGTTGAAAGTCAACGTACGACCCGACCTCGATTGGTCCCTCGAAGTCGATCTCGGACGCCCCCCAAAAACCTTGCCGAATGCCGTTGCCCTGGACACCCCATTCGGTTCTTTGCACATCACAACAAAGAGTCTGAGCAATGGTTATAAAGTCGATGGCTCTCTGCACTTCGAATCAGGAACCTATGATGCGGAGGAGGTCGGTGGACTGCGAGAATTCTTGGTAACGGTCGAGCGACTCCTGGAGAGACGGTTGGAGGCGCCATGATCAAACTGTGGCGCCGTGTTCTCTTGATCGTGGTCTGCTTCGTTCCCTCGCTGGTAGCCAATGCGGGCTGGTGGGAGGTGTTGCAGGCGGGGATGGAGTTCGATCTCGACACCGCCCGTGAACACGCCCTGGCGACCATCGCTGGCGACCCGAGCAGTGCTGACGCAGTGGCGGCAGCCTCCTGGTGGCTCGCAAATATCGAGGACCTCCCAGAGCCGGAAGAGGTGTTGGCGGCCGTTGACAACGGACGCGACCCAGAGCTCGGTTTCATTCTCGAGCGGGTGGCGGCCCGCCTCGGTGCCCGCCCGCCCGCCGGAGCGTTTACGACAGCCGAATTGGCGGGTGCTTTTGGTGTCTTCAGCACCCTCGATCTGGAGCGAGAGGTGGTGCCTCCGGATTCGGAGCTGCCGCCTCTTGGCACCGTGTGGTCTGATCCAGCAAAGCCGTTCCACTTGCTGTTGCGAACCGCCGACGCCTGGCATGGGCCGCCCCGGGCGATGATTGCTGACGGTGTTTTTCTCGTCTCCTGGACGCTGGACGCGGTTGCTGAAACAAATGGTTGGATGGTGGTCGAGGCGAGCGGTGGCTACAACCTCGAGGTTGACGGACATCGGGTCGACCGGCGCCGAAATTGCGGACAGGTGGATCCCGGCACCGCATGGTACCGCGTGCGCCTTGCTCGAGGTTTGCACCGGTTGCGGCTGGAGGTGGCGTCGCCCGAAGGACCGGAGGTTCGCGTCAGCCTGCTCGACGATCAGGGACGCCCGGTCAGAGGTGTGACCCGGATCGACCGGGCTGACGGAGTGTGGGCCGATTCCGAAATCGCCGCGACACTGCCACCTGCATCCGACGAGCTATCACGGCGTCTCGAGGGCGAAGACGCTTCAGTGCGAGACTATCTTCTCGCTGCACAGCTGGCCCGTGTGCGCAGCGACCCGGAAGGCGAGTACCGGTGGATCGAGCGTGGCCATGTGGCCGACACCGAGAATCCATGGGCGGCCCTTGCCCTGGCTCGTCATTTCCTTACGACGGAGGGTGGCGTACCAGGAGCCGAGCGCGCCCGCAACATCGGTCAGCTCCTGAGGGCGGCGAGCAGCATCCCCGGTTCGCGCCTCTTCGAGCGGTCGATGGCGATACGCGAAGGGCGCAGAGAGGACGCAGAGAAGATCCTCGATCAGTTGGTGGCTGACCACCCTGATGACTCCCGCATTCTGCGAATCTGGGTTCGAGAGACCGTAAGGAGAGGGTGGGTACGTGAGGCCGAGGAGGGGCTGGCTCAGCTGGAAGCGGAGCTCCCGGGCTCTCTGGCCGTGACCGACCTTCGGCTTGAGGTTCTGGCCTCTCTTGAACGGTGGCGCGAACGAGACTCACTGCTGCGCGCGTTGGCTATCGCGACTCCGGTCGAGACACGGTGGATCGGACAGCTGGCGTCAAGCTGTCTCGTCGGTGAAGCGGCTGCTGCCACTGCGAGCCTGGCCCCTGAGGTCGTGGACCCGGACCTCGATGTTCAGTTGGTAACGCTCCTCCTCGAGAACGGAGATATCGCGACCGCGGGCGTTGCGCTTGAACGGGCGCGGGAGCGATGGGGAGATCTCAGGATCTTCGACGAGCTCGGCTTGTTGCTGGCCGGAGACGACCATGAGGCGATGCTGGCGGCGCTCGACGGCGCCCTCGATCGGGATCCGTCAAATCTTCAACTCCTGACCTTGTCGTGGCGCAACGGTACCGAGCCGTTCTTTGTGCCCTTCGCGGTCGAAGCCCGCGATTTTGTCGGCAAACACCGGGATTTGGGAGAGGATGTCGATGCCGTACTGCTTCTCGACCAGGCGGTGGAGCGGATATTCGAAGATGGATCGAGCCTTTACTACTACCACGGACTGACCCGCGCCAACACGCCGGTGGGAGCGAGGCGGGCGTCGGTGCTGCAGCCGCTGCCCGACGCCCACATTCTCAACATCAGGATCCTCAAGCCGGATGGCGGCGTCGTGGTGCCGAGTGATATTCAGCCGGGTCAGGGCGGTATCACGCTCTCGGATGTCGACGCCGGTGACGTGGTCGAGGAGGAGTATGTAGCCTGGGTCGGTCCGACCGGAGCATCGCGCGACGGTCACCTCCCGCCCTACATCTATCGCTTTGCCGACCCCGACCGAGCCTTCGGTCTCTCCGAGTACATCCTTCTGGTACCGCCCGAGGTGGACATTCAGGTCGATGGCAACTTCGAGGGGCTGGATCGCAGTGAGAAGAAGTGGCAGGACCTGCGGATGTTGTATTGGCGGGCGGAGGATGTGCCGCCGATGCCAACCGAGCCATTCGCTCCACCCGCCCAGGATCTGATGCCGTGGCTCAACTACGGCTTCGGGGTTAGCTGGCAGGACGTTGGTGATGCTGTGCGGGACCGCATACTGCCGGTCCTGAGATCGTCTCCAGAACTCCGCGAATGGGCTCGGGAGGTGCTGGTCGGAGAGACGCCCGAGGAACAGCTCGAATCCCTGGTCGATGCGCTGGTCGAGACCGTTGAGAGTGGGAACGGCGATATTTCGGTGGCGGACACAGCCGGACAGAGCTTTGGTCGCCGTCGGGGTAACCGTCTCGGCATCGCAGCGGCCGTGCTCGTGGAGGCGGGGTGGGATGTCGATCTGGTACTCACCCGACCCTGGACGGATCGCGATCAACGTCTTCAGGTGCCAACCCTCGATGCCTTTCCCATGGCCCTGCTACGGGTAGCTGACGGTGGTGACGAAATCTGGTTTGACAGTCGTGAGGAACGCCGCGGTGTCGGCTCCATACATGCTCTTTTCCAGGGAAGTGACGGCCTGGTGCTGCCGCTGTCGGACCTCCAGCGGCCGGTGGTGCGGATCGAAACGCTGCCGACCTTTCCCAACCCGGATCTGGTCGACGAGCTCGCTGTGCGCGCGACCATCGATGCCGATGGTGGGGCGAGTATTGCATTCACAATGCCGCTTCGGGGCGGCCAGGCCACCAGGCTTCTCGAAAGGCTGGAAAGCGTGCCAGAGGATCAGGTTGGAATGGTCTATCGGCAGATGGCCCTCTCCATGTTTGCGGGTGCCGATACAGTTGAAGGCGAAATCGAGGAAAATGAAGATGGTGCCACCATTCGTCTCGACGTCACCGTGCCCGGTGCGTGTGACACGGAGGACGGTGAGCTGGTGTGTCGGAGCCTGATTCTCGCCAACCCGGTTGTGCCGACGCTGGCTCGTCTTCCGGAACGCACCTATCCCTTGATGCTGCGCGTGCCGATGGAGCGCCGGATCCAGCTTGACCTTGTGCCACCGCTGGGGTGGGAGCCGAAGAAGAGGAATCCGCGACATCTGGATGCGGAGTGGGGATCCGTCAGCGAGACCCTTGAACCGGTTGATGGCAGCCTCCATTCGATCCTCCACATCTCACTGCCCGCACAGACGGTGTCGCCAGCGGACTACCGTGCCTTCGCACGTTTCTGTCAAGCAGTTGACGAACTCGCAACCCGGCCGCCACGTCTGGAGCGCGTTCAGCGCTGAACCGAAATAGCGCCGAATATGCGGTTCGAACACGGACGCAGACGCAGAACCGCGCGTCAATAGGGTGTTCTCGCTATACTCCTCGCGGCTATGGAAATGGTTGACGGCACAGTCATCGCGATGCACGGCCCACTGGTCCGGGTGCAGATTGGAGACGAGACCCTGGTGGTGGCGTCTCGGCGGCGCCTTAACTGGGAGGGTGGAACGCCACCGGCGGCCCGGCTGGTGGTTGGAGATTCGGTGACTCTGGAGATGCAGGGCGAGGACGGAGTCATTGTTGCTGTCCATGCGCGCCGCAACTGTCTTCTTCGCAAGGCGCCGTCGAAGAACCGCGCCCAGATACTGGCGGCGAATGTCGACCAGGCCCTCCTTGTCTTCGCCGCCCGCGAGCCGGTACCCAAACCGGGCCTCCTGGATCGTTTCCTCGTCGCTTGCCGTCTGGCGGGCATTGACGCAGTGATCACGATCAACAAAGCCGATCAGGGGATCGAGGAAGTCGAGCAATGGCTCCCGGCCTACGCTCACCTCGACAATCGACTGCTCATGGTGTCTGCCCGAACCGGCTGGGGGCTTGGTGTTGTCAAACGGATGCTGGTCGACCGGACCACCCTCTTTTGTGGTCCCTCTGGCGCCGGCAAGTCGTCACTTCTCAATGCGGTCTATCCCGGGTTTCGGCTCAAGGTGGGCGAACTTTCGGAGAGCACGGGCAAAGGGAAACACACCACCTCCGCGGCCGAGCTCATGCCGTTGCCTTACGGCGGATTCGTGGTCGACACTCCGGGCCTCAAGGAGTTCGGCGTGTGGGAGGCAACCAGGGAGGAACTCGAAGAAGCCTTTCCGGAAATCGCAAGCCGTGCCGGTGAATGTCGCTTTCCAGACTGCAGTCACGACCACGAACCGGAATGTGCGGTCCTCGCTGCACTCGAAGCGGGCGAAATCGCCGATCATAGATTCAAGAGCTATCTGAGAATCCTCGAAGAAGCGCTCGAGCAGTAGGCAAACGGCTATACGGCTATTCGGGTAGACGGCTATTCGGCACACGCTCTTGAGATCGCCGATGCCAGGCTCGATCATTTCGCCGTAAAGCCGTAAAGCCGTAAAGCCGTAAAGCCGTAAAGCCGGCTAGCCGACGGCACGGTGCGGGGCGGCGAGGAAGCACGCCAGGTATCCCGGCCGGCTGCGAAGGGTTGCCAGGGGGGTCGCCATGCCCGCGGTTTCGCGTCGCAGGCTCTCGTAGATTCGGGCGAGTTCGAATCGATTGCGGAAGAGCCACATTTCCATTGGTTCGCCAGGTTTGAGTTCTGGTGTCTGGATCGGTACTCGGATCGCATGCAGGAGGACATCGTCCGTATCCCGGTATTCACCGAAGATCCACTTTCTATTTCCGTCTTCGAGAAGGTAGGTGATCACAAGGAGATTTGTCTCGATGCTCTCTTCCGTGGCGTGTGCTGCTTCCCTCGGCGATGGGTCTCTCTGGGTGTAGTGGCGGAGGAGGCTGACGAGCGTACGCTTGAATGGGATCTCCTCTCGGTCCTCTGGCATCTGTGTCACCACCATCGCCTCTACCAGTTCCTGGGGTGGAAGACCTTTGAGCCGGGCTACTCCGAGATAGCGCAGGCCAACGAACAGGCTGTCGGGCATTCCCGGATCAACAGGAAAAACGACCCACCGGAGGCTGTCGAGGGTTGCCACCGCCAGAGTCGAGATTTCCAGCTCCATCTCCAGCTCCTCGATGAACGGCATTGCAATGACGACACCCTCGTTGACCAGCTCGCCGTGGCCGTCGATGGTCGCCGCGTAGGGTCGGGTCGAAATCTGTTCCTGCCCGCTGCGGACAGATGCCAGTGGAGACAGGAAGAGATCGACCTCTCCAGGGTCATATCCGGAGTGGACGAGGAATTCAGCGATGTCCGAAACCTCACGTGTACTCTTCCCGGTGGTCAGGCGCGCGAGCTCGACGATGCCGTGACCGAAGAACTCGAATCTCTTCGCTGCAGGACCCGGATGCAACATGGGAAGTAAACGAAAGACCCCGTAATTGAGAGCAATCCGGATGCCGTGATTGAACGGGAAACCAACCTCTCGGAGTTGCTCGTAGACCTGCTGGATCTCGCACGCAGCGGCGATCACCCGCACGGCTCGGCGCGAGGTGTAGAAGGCGCCGTCACCGAGATACTTTTCGAAAGTCAGACGACGACGGAGCCGGATTGCTTCGAGGCGGTTTTGGAATACGTACATGAACTGGAGTGCACGTTCTTCGGCCATCCGCCCCGCCTTGCGGACCTCTTCGAGAACGGTGGTGAAGTTCGAGAGATCGTAGATCAGGCCGAAGCGACGGACGGCGGAGTCGACGACGCCGGGAGCAGTGAAATCGTAGGGGCGCGTCGTCTTGGCAATTGGAGTCTCGGAGGAACGACCCCTCAGAACAAGAGATGTTCCCTGCCGCTGCAATGGAAGAACGCGCCTTCTCAGTGCGGCGAGCAGCTCGAAGGCCTTGAGCCGGAGACCCAGATCGCGTAGAAGATTCACCTGGACCACAGAGAGATTAAGGGTGTCGGTGAGTCCGGCGGTCTGAATGGCATTCAGGAGCCTCGGCTCGAGGAGGGTTTCGGGCCGATCGAGCTTGAGGCCCGAGCCGACCGCCAGCCGGAGGAGGCTCCCGATCTCAGGTTTGCGCGCAACCAGATCTCGGAGGCGCTCGAGAACCTCGTTGTTGGCTTCAACCACAGCCTCGGCCCGTTGTCGAAACCTTGCCTGCATGTACGAGCTGAGCTGGGAGATGTCCTGCGGCGGACGAGAATCGATGAGGAGTAATTGGTCCTGGCAGATGATTCCGAGCAGTGGTGTGAGGGCGGGAGTGACCTGCACCTTGGCCAGTTGTTTGAGATGATCGACCGCGGTCATTGCGGCACGTCGCAGGAGATCAGCGATGACCGTGGCGATGGCCTGACGAATGTCCTCGCCGTTTCCTCGCAGTGCACCGGAACGTGGGTTGGAGGCTGCCTTCGACACCTTTGCCAGGGCTCGAGTGACCTCGCCGGTGTGAAAGAGAAGGAAGAGATCCACCAGCCCCCGGTGGTAGTCGTTCATCACGACGTTCTCCAGGGTCGCAGACATGGACTTGTGATATCGATCGCGGTGGGTCATCATCCGCTGTTTGTCGTTGCCATCGCCCACCTGCGAGCGAACTCGGAATTCCGCCTCGGCTTCGACCAAAGCTTCGAGGTCGCGTCGCAGCTTGAGCACCCCTTCCGAGAGGAGCAACGGATAGCCCCAGGTTACGACCTTTTCTTCATCGCGCCCGAAGATGGGAAATGGGGCGGGCAAAGATGCCGCGAGCACGGGGAAGAGATCGCACCAACCGCCGTCGACCTCGCCCCGGGTCAGGTAAACGGGGTTGTGGAGCTCTTCCCGCAGTACCTGCCTGAAAGCATCCGCGGTTTTCTCGTCTCGTGCCATCTCCCTATTGTATCTTCGAGCCCATATATCTCGCCAGCTTTCTGCTGCGGCCGAAGATCTGCCGCAAGACGAGGCGATTGCAACCAACGGGCTGCGAGCCTGGCTACCGATCGAACACATTGGTGTGGATTGTGGTACATATTTTAAATGCTCTTCGAGGATCTCGTGCGGGCCATCAGAGATTGCCCTTTCTTTCACGGCATGCCCCCTGACGAGCAGATGTCGCTGGCGCGACTCGGCGGGGTTGACGTGCAATCGGTTGGGGGAGTCCTGTTTCGCCCCGGTGAAGTGCCCGCCGCTCTGTACCTGGTGCTAGACGGCGTGGTCGAGATCTGTCGTGAGGAGAGCCAGGAGGTGGGTCTGCAACCGGTGGCCTATATCGGGGCAGGCTCGACCATATCCGAGGCCAAGGTCCTCACCGGCACCGCCCTCAACTCTATGGCCCACTTTCCCGAGGGAGGGACCACTCTACAGTGGCCGCGTCCGGTCCTGCTTCGCCAGCTCTATACCTCGCGAGATTTCGCCCTGCACTATCTACAGAGCCTGGCGCGGCGCCTCGAGGGGACCGTCGCCAACCTCGGCGCGCACGCCGGCAGCAACCTCCGCGGCAAGCTCGAGCATTTCGATCTTCCGGCCATCCTCCAGACCGTGGTCGAGTCGGGTGCCACCGGTGTGCTCGAGGTGAACGATCAGGAGGGCAAAACCTTCGGAGCAATCCACACCCGGGACAAGATGATCGGGCGCATCCATTGCGGAAATCTCGCCGGCCCCGAGGCGTTTCTCGAGATCTTGAACTCACCGCCGCAAAGGGGAACCTTCAGGTTTTCGACTCTGACGTCTCCAGCTGAAACCGATCAGTATCTGCCGTTACAACCGCTCCTTTTCGAAGCGGCCCGAATCCAGGACGAGTTTGCCCACTTCGCCGATACGGTTCCGGAGACCGCCTTCCTTCGCCCATCCGCCGGTCATCTGGTGTGGAACTCCGAATCCGATTCCGATCTTGTCGAACAGATCTGGCACCAGCTTTCTGCTCAACCGTGCGGGTGGGGGCTTTTGACCGAGCTGCTACCGTTCAGTCGGGGGCAGATCGGGCTTGCAGTTCGGGACATGCTCCTTGCCGGTGTCATTACGGTTGACCGGCCGTACGAGGGCGGAAACAGCGATCAGGCCCTCGGCGCTTGAAGTCCCGACGGCTGTTTCACAAACTCGGCCTATTTGAACTGTTCTCGGCCACCACTCGCGCCAGATTCAAGATCCAAGATCCCATCTAGTGCACTGCGTCCGAAATACCTACCATCTCTTGACGGCCCTCCACGCCGCTGATGGCGTTGCGCCTCCTTGAAGTAGCCGTACTACGCCTGCGTCGTCGCGCCTTGTCAGCGGCGCGGATTGCTCGCCAACTGATGGAAGGTATTTCGGACGC
>Ga0209013_10004000_pt1 | contig 12991 bp, 10 predicted proteins | sample Cruoilmetagenom2_FD_187291 | JGI IMG/M metagenome (GOLD analysis project Ga0209013, IMG submission 187291) | Oil polluted marine microbial communities from Coal Oil Point, Santa Barbara, California, USA - Sample 2 (SPAdes) (version 2) | ecosystem: Environmental > Aquatic > Marine > Oil seeps ... | reverse complement strand
CAAAAGGACCGTAGCAGCCGACCGGGCGCACGCGCACCGTCTGGCCCCCGAACATCTCAGCGTGGTTCAGGCACTGCAGCTCCCCGGCCCACTTGGAAATGGCGTAGTCGTTCATCTGCTTGATGGGGACCGTTTCCATCACGTCCTCGGTCATCAAACCCTCGTAATCGCCGTAAACCTCCGCGCTGGAGAAGAAAATCATCTTATAGCCGTGCTGCTCCTGGAGGCGCAGCATGTGCTTGGTGCCGGTCACGTTGGTGCGCCACAGGTTGGCGTAGTGGTCCTCACCGTTCCAGCGGCCGTACTCCGCAGCCAAATGGTAGACGTAATCGAACGAACGCTCCCTGAAGATGGCGTCCATCTGCTGGAAAGAACTGACGTCGGCGCGCAGGTGCTGCGGGTCTTCACCCTGCAGGATGTCCGAAGTCCAGACCTCGTGACCGCGGGAGCGCAGTTCCTTTGTCAGATTGGTGCCGATGAAACCGCGGCCGCCGGTGATGAGAATGTCAGTCAATAGAGGTCTCCATTTTTATATGATTGGCCTACCCGTCTCAATAATCGATTTGTACTGCGTCAGCATCTATTTATCAACGATAACTTTTATAATAACATTAGCTCAAATCATAATTCTGGTTATGCAATAGCGTTCTTTGCCCGTTTTATTACAAAATAGTATATTAAAATTACAATTGCCAGTAACAATGTTGATAAGAGAATACTAAAACTAAAGATACCTAAGATATATGGTATCCAACAAATTGCCAACGATAAAATATATAAAAATATTTGTTCTCCAGTCGTAAACTTATAATAATTATCCATTATATATGGAAAGCCGATCCAAAATAATGGCCAACCATAACCAATCAATCGCTGTACAGATGCGCCGAGCATCGGTCCTAATAAAAAAGCTATCAATCCATACACAACTAATATAAGCACCCATGCGGGAGAATCATACAAGATATTTTTTTTCTTTTGGATTATCGCAAGCATTAAAAACACAGGTGCTAAACCAAATAAGGTAAGTAATAACACAAACGTAGAAATTGGAAAAATTGGATCGAACGAGTAAATTCCGGCCATTTCCATAGAACCCGCAGGCAACCATTCGGGTAGCTTGAAAGTAAATAAAGGGTCTGCTGGAAATAGCCCAGGTTGTGATGCTAGTGTATCAGTCCAGAGTACCACCCCCAGAATGTTCTTTGCGAAATTATAAAAAACTTTTAGACCAGCATAAATTAGAGTATTTGCATCATGGATATTTGGCTGCCCAAGATTACCGTAGAAAGAAGAAATAATTATCCCAAATACTATAACCAGTAATGCAACAAATGCAAATTTAAACTTACGTTTATAAAAACTCACCAATATAGTAATGATACTTAATAAAATAGTGGACTCACGAGTGATCTGGAGAAATGGCAAGATAACCAAAGCAAACCAGAGTTTATCAGTTATAAGCAAAAAGAAAAAAATGCTTAAGAGTGCTGCATGGAATAAATCAGGTAGGTAATAATCTCTAAACATATAGTAGAGAAAACAAGAAAATAACAATAAAATTACAAATAAAGGTTTTGGAGTAATCTGAATAATACTGAGGGTCGTAGTTACACACAGAACTAATAATGAAATAACCCCAATAATTAAGAAGGATGTATCTAAGGATAATCCAAAGAGTCGACTTACTGTTCCGACTAAGTACGGGTGGAGAACACGATATGAAAATGGCTTTACAACCTCATCATTCTGCCCCTGGGCAAGTTGAATATACCAATGACTGTCTGTTGAATTATAGGGGATATCTTGCCAAGATATTATCACAATGATAGCGGATAGCAATATTGACAAGATTACCAACCCCGTGCTCGGTTTTATGGATGCTGTGATATTTTTTACGTTAGCGTTCATTCAGTAGATGAAAAGAATTATAAATTCCGCTTACACCTCTACTTCTTCCTTACTGATTTCTTATTGATCGTGCAATGATGAATTGAGTGGTTTTCCAGTCTGGACAATCGATTCCAATTGAGCAACCATCTGCCTAGCAACAGCGGGGCTATCAAACCTAGTTTTCACAAATTCCTTGCCCCTATCGCTCATCTGCCGTTCAAGTTCTTCATTCGAGAGTATCTGATTCACTGCAATGGAAAAATCCTTCACCGAAGGCCGGACCGCGATCGCAGCTCCCCGTTCTGCAGCCCAGGCAGCGACCGGAACTAGATCCGAGGAAACAAGCGGCACACCAGCTGCCATGGATTCTAGGGCTGACATACCAAAACTCTCATTAACACTTGAAGTGATCAGGCCGATAGTTGAAATCCCAAACGCTTCAATCGTTTCGAGCCCTTGCAACAGACCTGTGCAGATCACCCTATCACCTACACCACAGTCATGTGCTTTAAGATATACTTCACGGATCTTTACACCATCTTCTGGACCGGCCAAGACCAGCACCAATTCTGGATGTACATCCTTCAGGTCTGCAAGCACCTCTATACACAGCAGGGGATTTTTATTTGGATGCAGTCGTCCCAGGTAAAGCAAGACTGGCACATCTTCGGGTATCTGGTATTTATGACGGAAATCACCGAAAGAATGTGCGCCGCTATAAAGTGTGAAATCAATGGCGTTCGGGACGACAAATGCTTGAGGCCCGAGATTCAACTTACTAGCCTCCTCAGCTTCAAGCGGATTCGTACAATGGAAAGCGGAAGCAGCTCTCAAATAGCGGTGACCGAAAACTGTCAAGTATATTTTTTTCTTCAAATATTTTTGATCTAACGACCAGGGCATCAGTTGGCCGCGCAGAGAAACGATATAAGGTACTTGATTCAACCTGGAAGCTGAGTGAACGCTGCCCAATAACTGTCCCCATACTGAATCGGCGATGACTATATCATATTCGGCTAACCGGTCCTGTATGGCTTTGGACTGCTGCCGCGAAGCGAAATTATAATCGCCACTGGGAATAACCGGAAAATACCAGACCTCTACGCCATCCACGTCCACAGCCTGGCTCAGAGGGACATCAAGCCGGGCTTTGCCAGCTGCGTTGGTTGTGAAAACTGTAACATCAACGCTTAAAGCGTTCAATCCCTCGCAGAGTGCCGGTATACTGCGGGAAGGACCGCCGTAGACGTAGGCCGGTTTGTAGTAACTAGTAACAAATAGGATATTCACTACATTTCACTCAACCAATTATCTGGGTTTTCAACCGTTCGGAAGTAACAAGAGCTGTTGCTATTAATATATGCTCCAGAAGGCCGATACCACCAGTGCTAAAATACGAGAATTCTCCAAAGTTTATGAACAACACCACAAGATATAGCATTAGTGGTACAACTGCACGGGCACTAAAAATTTGTTGTAATTGACTAATTATCAACAATAGCAATAACCCAACACCAACAACTCCCACTTCTTCTAAAACTGCCGTCCCGATGAATCCCTTTTGATAAGGCAGCCCCACAGGCAAACCTGCAATCGTTGAGACCACTTCTCTGGGAATACGAATAGATGGAAGGCCAAAGCCAACGCCAATCACAGGACTACGTAAAAAGTTCTGCCATGATTGTGCAGCAAACTTTGACCGAGAAGCTATAAGTTGGTTTAAAACAGAATTTTCGGCATCAATTGGCAATTCATAAACAGTGTAAACATTCACATCACGTTCAAAAAAGTACTTCTGAAACACTTCGATTGGTGGAGCAATCCAAACAACCACTACCAATATAGCTATAGCAAAGTAAGTAAATGGATTAAATATCAGCCTTGCAAACATCCTCGTAAGATCCTTCCACAAAAAAAGGGGAACCAGAACGGCAAGTATTAGAGCAAAATAGCCTGTACGTGATACTGAGAGGATCATAGTAACACCCATTGATGCCAGTATAACAAAATGGTATAGGGATAATTTTATATCCTTATCCATTAAAAAGCATCCGATTGCCGCTGCCATTGTCATGCCGATAATGACTCCATAACTTTGTGGGTGATTCAGAATACCCTGAAACTGGTATCCATTCCTTACATAACCTATTGAATAAAAAATGAGTGGTAGGCTAAGCAACGAAATCGTAGCGCCCAACGCTATTAGGTTTCTAATCCAATCTTTATGGCCAAGCTTGATACCAAAATAAGTTGTTAGTACAACCGTAGTAAAGGTAGCAAGTTTAAGAAACGAAACCATTGGCCACCAACTCACAAAAAAAGACACTAAGCTTACATAAAGAACAAACACAAGTAAGTATTTCAACCATGGGGGGGATTTGGGTTTACGGCGAATCCACTCATACGTCACGCGAGCAGTAGCTTCGAATAAAATCAGCCAACGCGCAAAAGAGGCCAGTTCAACAGAACTAGTCAATTCTGGATTCATAGCGGAAAGTAACAAAGACATGAGCAAACCTTCAATCGCCTCATCCGTGCCCCGAAGAACCCATAAAGCTATAAGGACCCAGGAGAGAATTAAGCCGAATAACCCCAGAAAGGAAAGCCCAAAAATCACCAATATTAACCAAACCAATGCCGGTATGTTTTGAAGCTGAGTTGAAAGGCTACTTCTCTGATGATTGGATTTGATGTATGTGTAATCTTGCTCTGTCTTCACAGTAGATTCTTTCATGCCTTATGTAATCATGAGCTCATTTTATTAAAGACTCTACCTACACTGCCCGTAATATTCAGACTTTAAGCTCGTCAGCCATTGTTGTGGTTCTAAACGTTCGGGGAACCGAATTATAGCTTCTTTGTAAATTTTTAATGCCTCATCACAGTGACCATTTCGGGCACTCAACCGACCAGCTTTTTCGTAGAGCCATAGATCGTCAGGAGATTGTTGTATCGCCTCGAGGCAAAGCGCCAAACCTCGATCGGGATCCTCGTTAGTGTATTGGAGAGCTTCTCCTAGATTACAACGGTATCGTGAATTATCAGGATCTAATATAAGAGCCTGTTCAAAGTATGGCAATGCTTCGTTCCAATGACCCATTGTTCGATTTATCGATCCTAAATTTTTGTGAAGATCTGGTTTACCAGGGAATAGAGATAGCAGTGTTTCATAATAGAGCTGGTAACTCGACAATTCTTCTTCAGTCTCAACTAACGGTGCGTCTTTCCCTGCAAGTGCTCGCCAAATATTATCATCTATCGTTAGGTTTCGAATGATCTCTATCCGATCGAGGGCGAAAGCCGCTCGTATATATAACATCTTACATGATGGTCGCCCTAGGCAAGCATCTGTATGCTTTTGCCCTATCATGATCACTTGCTCACCATTACCTTGTAGAGCAGCCTTTAGCATCGAGAGCATAACATCACCATCCGTAGCAGATGCTCCAAGGTTCATAATAACTTCATCGATTTTTTTCCAATCAAATAATGGTTCCCAATACATCTCATTGATTGTCTCAGAAGAAAGAGAGATAAAGAATCTTATTTCCCTTATTGCGTGCAGATTGGCGCGCAATTTTATAAATACAGTGCTCCATAAAAATACTATTATTACTCCAACTATGGCTACCGGAAACAGGTAGATGATAATCTTACTTCGTTTGAACATAGCGAGATATGTGATCAATCAAATAATCTGCCCATTGTTCAGGTGAATAACGATTCGAGAGTATCGTACTGCGTCGTCCCATTTCCAGTAGGTCAATGTCCTTGCTTGACACCAATTGTAGAAGGGATGCCAAACCGTCTACATCCCCTGCATCAAACAGAAATCCATTGTATCCATCCTGCACCAGTTCCACTGAACTACCACACTGACGGCTACAAAGGATAGGCAATCCGGCTAATGTCATTTCATGAATAACCAATGGCCAGGGATCATAATGACTAGGTAAAACAAATACACCCACCTGACGCAAGATTTGATCAAAATACTCCGGCTGTATAAATCCGAGCAGTCGCACTCCATCAATATTTGAAAGCAGACCATCAAGTGGTCCATTTCCTGCCACCCACAAATCCCATGGTCTCTCTGTTACCTCTTTATAAAGTTGATAAGCGGAGACCAGGTCTTCGATACCCTTTTCTCGAGAAAAACGACCGGCGAATAAGAATCGTCTTGGCCAACTCGCCTGATCCTGCTTTTCACGCCATTCGCCAATTACACTGAAACGAGCACAGTCAGCAGAGTAAAGACCTTGCATTATATGCTCACCACTAAAGCCAAGATATCTGGCAAATGTGGCTCCTCGTTCTCCCGGAACCCACAATACATCAAACAAAGGAGTTACATACCAAGGCGAAACGAACACACCGATACGCTGTTTTAATGAACCATGCCAGGGATTATCGACAGCTCCAATAACATAAACACCTTGTTTACGTAGTGTTCGTGCAACTTTTCGATACACTGGCATATCCCACCCTGAAATTATAGCGACGTGTGGAGCGAAGTTCTTAATTTCAGTGAGCAGCTTTTCTGCATTTCTCGCTCCAGCATCTGGCAAGGTCCGTAGGCTAGGCATCCACTCAAAAATTGACTCATCATATGGATGTCGATTTGTCCCTTCATTTGCGATTCTAGTGACATCTAATTCGACGTTGTAGCGATTGAATAAAGCATTCAAACAAGCATTCAAATATCCAGAGAGTTCAGTCCACATTACTGCAACACGTAGGTTTGTTGTAGACATCCTTTTGTATTCCTGAATGATCTTTAAAGTCTCTCCGCTTTTCTTTCTGGAGTTTTTATCCGATTGTTGATGATGAAGAAGGAGTCGAGGCACGGGCGATGGCCCATCTAAGCCCGAGGACTGCGACGACCCAAACAAGCGCTTCTGTTATGATAGTTGTATACGCTGCAGCAACAATTCCGAATCGGGGAATTAATATCAAGTTGACAAGGACATTGAAAGTTGCACCTATTGCTGTGGCGCGGAAGGTCCAAGACTGTAGGTCTGAGGCGTTTAGAACTTGCACCATTAACCGATTCAAAGCAACAAAAGGCAAACCGATTATGAGTATGCGTAAAGGAATTATTGATGATTGATATTCATCACCATACAGAAATACGAGCAACAATGGTGCTAATAGATACATACCAACAGCCACAAGCGACGAGAAGCCTAAGAATATCAGGCTTAGCTTATTGGTAAATACTCGGTATGCTTTCAAACCATGATTAGCAGAAAAGCGAGCTAAAGTGGGAAAAACCCCAACCGAAGGCAAATACACAATAATGGCAAGCATTAGGTAAAAACTATAAGCTACACCATAAATCCCTGCTACTGTTACCCCTAACATAGCTCCAATGATAATGCTGTCAGAACGCAAATTGACATACTCGCCTGAACTTGCTAGCATGACAGGAATTCCATCGATAATGATTCTGCGCCACAATCTTATATCCCATACAGGTCTAAACCCGTATCCTATGTTTTTCATCACCAGCACATGAATCAATAGAATGCCCAATTGGGCGATAACCATCACCGCTAGAACAATAACAAGGTCAGGATAGAACCACAAAACCAAGGCAACGATGAGCACATAAGCTGTATGGGTAGCAACAGTGACCCGAGCAGAGATATCAAACATGTTCAACGCATGGAAGGCAGCTCTGTATAAGCCAACTAGCCCAGACGTATTGACAAATAGCGCCATCAGAACAATAACCGGCACTGAACCGATGCCCAACAATTTTCCTGCAGCAAGAGCCAAGATTAGGGATAACGGCATGCTCACTGTCAAATAAACAGCTAAAGCACTCCCAAAATATGGGCGCATCCTTGTTATATCGCGAGAAGTCTCGCGTTTTGCAGGCACATCTAAGCCCAACCGAGTAAAAACGTAGACCAGTCCTACCAAAGCCTGGGTTGCTACATACATTCCCATCGCTTCAACGCCTAACTGCCGCGCCAATAGGATACTCAACAGGCCAGATAATGCCAACTGATAAGCTTGTCCCATTGAAGCGAAAGCGCTATTCCTTGCAAGTTCATCAGCGATAGGTCTTTTACTTCGCCAATTACGAAGGTTAGCGGCTAATTTGTGTGTTCTCATTTTCCTGAGGAAGACCCGCAATTAATCCTTTACTCCAGTTTTTTGAAAAATCAAAGGTCCATGGCGAATAAAAAAAGCCTGGCGTAGAGTCGGATAATTCAAACAAACACCGCCCCTCGAACTGAACCAAACATAAGCAGCAAAGGGATCTATAGAATTAACGGCATCTGAATCTGACATCCAAAAATAATCGTAATTGGGAGTCAACTGCTTGTAGGTAAATTGGGAGGGTTCGTCATCGATTAATAACATCACCAGCTGGTTTATGCGTTGAAGAAATACAGGAACGCTCCGGTAAAGAATATTGTTTCGAATCGGAATCAAAGCCTTTATAAATTTACCTTTCCAATTAAAGTCAGCATAAGGCCTTACTGGATAACCTTCAGCAGCCCACGACCTACAATGCCAAGCAGGTGCAAAAAAAATATATCCCTCCGGCTTCAGCACTCGCCACATTTCTTCCATTGCCAATTCTGGTTCAAGAATATGCTCAAAGACCGTAATCGTCCAAACCCCATCAAAAACTTCACATGAAAAAGGGAGATTGACTGCCGAACCGACAACGAATTTCTTACCATCAACATATTTGGATGCTGAGAAAGCTACATCGATACCTGTGAAGTCATCCACTATCTCCCTGAACGCCCCACGACCAGTGCCAATCTCTAAACACTTTTTATTATGAAGATCATATCGCTGAATAAATTCGTGGAGATATTGATAATAGGAATGCTCCTCAGATTGCAAAGGAGAAGAATATCGGGTTCCCAAATATGCTTGCTCATAAAACTCGCGTGACTGTCTGATCATTTCAGCAACTTTTCATCCAAACAATGCAACACATCAAAAATGTTTTAGTTTGTTCCGAATCCCAATACAAACTAAGAAAAAAAATCTTACAGATGAACCCAACGATACAAATAATTGATCGGCCACAACCACCCCGGCTGCGGTTGATACTTTTGCTTCATATAGTTCTTCGAAGGGAACAACATGCCCAGAACCACCCGCAAGCGTCCCCACCAACCCAGCGACCTTAGCGCGTGCCGGGTGTAGGCGCGGGCAAATTGCGTCTGAACGTCCATTTCCTGATCTTCCTGAGAAGAAAAATCCCCCGGTTGGCGATTTGACAAGGCTTCAGGTACCCCTGCAGGGATGGGTGTGGCGAAGCGCTCCTGCGCCGCGGCAAGGGACGCGTACAGCGCCCAGCCCCAGCCATAAACGGCCGTTCTCTCAACCAGCAGGTCCCAGTCGATCACAGGTCCCTTCTCACGCACCAGCAGATCGATATCGTAACACCAGATCATCCTCGGGGTGTCAGTACCGTGCGCCAGGGACAAATGCGCCGCCAGGTAGAGCAGGTTGGCCGTGGGGGACAGCGAATAAGCGTGCGGGTGATACGGCAGCTCGCGGGGCTTGAATGGTCTTGTTTGCTCCCAAAACCAGGCATCTGCTGAAGTTGCGCCGCTCTTTGTGGGCAGCGAACACCAGTGCAGCTCCAAATTGGTGTGATGATCGGCGCCGCCCGCCATCACCACGTGGTAGGTGATCTTCTGCTGCTGGTAGCTGATGTTTCGCAGCGCCCGTACACCACGGAAGAGGTCATCAGGCTGAACCAGCAGGTCGATATCGTTCATCGGGCGATGGGCAATGTCGTTGTAGAGTGTCGGTGCGAGCGCGGCGCCTTTCAGGACGATGACGGGCACGTTCGCCTCCCCCAACGCCAATAAAATGCGATCCAATTCGTGGAACAGGATTTGGTTGGAGGCCGCAGTGCGGTAGTAGGCTTTGGCCAAATCGTTACGGACGCCTTCGGGCATCTCAGCGCCCCAGCCGCCCGTCCTGGATGCTGTGTGTATCAGGCCTGACACACCCTCAGACTGCGCCAGTTTTACGAACGCACCCCACTCAGACGCATTGAACGACCTCCACGGGAGGTCGTTCTGGTCGTTCAGCGCCTGGATTAAGGCGTGGTGCAGTTTGTCATCCATTAAGGGATTCGAGCTCTGATGCGACCATCAAACGCACCAGTTCCGGGAAGGAGACCCGGAGCTGCCAGCCCAGTTCCTGGTTGACCTTGCGCGGGTCGGCGACGAGCTGGACGGTCTCGGGGGGACGTACGAAGCGCGGGTCCTGGACAATGTAGTCACCGTAATGCAGGTCGACGTATTCGAACGCCAGCTGGCAGAACTCCCGCACTGAATGCACCTGGCCGCTGCCGATGACGTAGTCGGAGGGGCTGTCGCCCTGCAGCATCAACCACATGGCCTCAACGTAATCACCAGCGAAGCCCCAATCCCGGCAGGCGTCCAGGGAGCCCAGGTGCAGGTCCTTCAGCAGGCCCAGTTTAATGCGCGCCGCCGAGCGGGTGATCTTGCGGGTAACGAAATGCACCCCGCGCCGCGGGCTCTCGGTGTTGAACATGATGCCCGAGACGGCGAAGGTGCCGAAGTGCTCCCGATAGCGTACGATGGTCCAGTGCGCGTACAGCTTGGCGATGCCGTACGGGTTGCGTGGGCGGAAAGGCGTGTTTTCATTTTGCGGTTCTTCGACCGGCTCACCGTACATCTCGCTGGTGGAGGCCTGGTACAGGCGCGATTCGGGCAGCACCAGCCGCATGGCGTCCAGCAGGCGCGCCACACCCAGGCCGGCGATGTCCCCCACCAGTACTGTCTCGTCCCAGGAGCTGGCCGGAAATGATGGTGCGGCGAGGTTGTAGATTTCTTCGGGACGGTGATCGGCCAGCACGCCTATCAAGGAGCTTTGATCGCCCAGGTCGCCTTCGACCAGGGTGATTTTTTCCAGGATGCGGCGGATGTTGGCATAGTTGACGGGCACCGTGGCAGGCACCCAGCCAATGACTTGATATTCTTTGGCCAGCAGCAGCTCGGCGAGGTAGGAACCGACCTGGCCGTCTATGCCTAAGATGAGGGCTTTTTTCATAATATTTTTTTCACCACGAAGTTCGCGAAGGGCGCGAAGGAAAACAAAGGATTATAATTAATTTCTCGTTCGGAGGTGATTTGTACTCCCCGCCATTTCCGGTACGCAGGATTACAAATCATGCTTGAGCGGCTTGTTTTTTCATATAGATACTCACTGTACCGAACCTGATTTATCAGGTTTTTTATATCAGCCTTGGAATTCATTACTTGGCGGCCCGGGGATAAAACTGTTTTTCTGCTGGAGCGGCTGTGGTCAGCGCTCCATGCTTACGATCTGATCTTCCCAGCGGTGCCAGTCGCCGTGGTTGGCGGCCAGGATCTTACGCCCCTCGCCGGGCGGCTCCAGGCCCAATAGCTCCATGTCAGCGTCCACCATTACGCGCACCAGGTCGCTGAAGCAGACCCGCGGCTCCCAGCCGATCACGTCAAGCGCTTTATTTGCGTCGGCCATTAAATAATCGACTTCAGTGGGCCGGTAATAACGGGGATCGATCTCCACGTAATCGTGCCAGTCCAACCCCGCGTAGCCGAAGGCCTCATCGAGGAATTCACGCGGCGAGTGGGATTCGCCAGTACCAACCACGCAGTCAAAAGCCTCATCCAGCTGCATCATCTTCCACATGGCGGCCACGTAGTCCGGCGCGTAGCCCCAGTCTCGCCGCGAATCCAGGTTGCCAAGATATAGTTTGTCCTGTTCCCCGGCCAGGATAGAGGCCAGGGCGCGCGTAATTTTACGCGTCACAAACGTCTCACCGCGGCGGGGCGATTCGTGGTTGAACAAGATGCCGTTGCAGGCAAACAGGTCGTAAGCCTCCCGATAATTGCGCGTCACCCAATAGGCGTACACTTTAGCAGCCGCGTATGGGCTTTGCGGCTGGAAGACTGTGGTCTCGCTCTGCGGCGGTGGCGCGGCGCCAAACATCTCGCTGGAGGAGGCCTGGTAAAAACGGGCCTGGATGCCGCTTTTACGGATCGCTTCGAGGATGCGCATGGTGCCCAACCCGGTCACGTCGCCTGTGTAGACTGGCAGGTCGAAGCTCACCCGAACGTGGCTTTGAGCTGCAAGATGATACACCTCATCCGGACGCACGCTGTAGATCAGGTCCACCAGGTTGCCGGTGTTTGCCAGATCACCGTAGTGGAGATACAGGTTCACGTCACTGCCGTTGCCGTGCGGATCGCGGTAAATGTGATCGATACGCCGCGTATTGAAGGTGCTGGCACGGCGGATCAACCCATGGACTTCATATCCTTCGGATAGTAATAACTCGGCCAGGTATGACCCATCCTGGCCGGTAATTCCAGTAATCAATGCTTTTTTCATTTGTCACTCACCAGTATTATTTTTTGTGATCGCACAGCGGCGTATGCCCAATCAGCAGACAGGCTCCGCCCTTCCGACATTGTCAGATATAAAACGCGGAGATTCTTCACTCCGTTCAGAATGACAGCCCCCGAGATTCTTCACTTCATTCAGTTTGACAGACCCCTGGTTCATTCGACAGTCCAACTGCCGAATATCGTTCAACGAGCTCAACTTGCGAACATAGGCGTACTCAAGCCGCCTCTATTTGCGCTCGATCTGCCCGGAGTCCAGTTCTACGGGCACCTGCCGCTGGCTGCCGAGCAGCTCCAGCAGCACGCGCACGCGCTCGCTTCCGGGTAAACGGGCATCGAAGATCGCCTCGTAGCCTTTGAATGGGCCGTCACTGATGAGAACAACCTCTCCGGGTTTTAGCCCTTCAAATAATTCACCGCCGGCGGCGTTGACCTCTTCCAGTCTTTTCCGGATGGTGTTAATCAGGTTGTCTGGTACGATGGCGGGTTCCCCTCCGAAATTGACCAGCCCAACTGCGTGCGGCAACCATTTGAAGACCGAAAGACCCGCCTCCTCGATGTCTACACGCACAAAAAGATATCCTGGAAAATAGGGCTTCCGTTTGCGGGCACGCGGGTTAACCGGATTTACACGTATACGCGGGTGGAATGTTTCAAATCCACGCCCATGGACCTGGCGCCATACAACGTCT
>Ga0209013_10003999_pt1 | contig 12991 bp, 12 predicted proteins | sample Cruoilmetagenom2_FD_187291 | JGI IMG/M metagenome (GOLD analysis project Ga0209013, IMG submission 187291) | Oil polluted marine microbial communities from Coal Oil Point, Santa Barbara, California, USA - Sample 2 (SPAdes) (version 2) | ecosystem: Environmental > Aquatic > Marine > Oil seeps ... | reverse complement strand
CTCCCGCCACTAAATGGCGTAGTCACTCATAACAGTTTTAGTTTATGTCTTACAACCCCAGTTCTATACATGGAGAGTTTGGTTGTCAATAAAAAGCAAACATAGCACAAATAAACGCCATTGTGAATAATGGTTTTTGTTTAAAAAATATAAATTTTCTCCTAATGGAAGATGATAATGTTGTAAAGAATAAGAATTTTATCAGTTTAAAAAAGCAGGATAGTTAATAATGAAACAACTATCCTGCCATTTAAAAGAAAAGTATTTTCAATATGGAAACATGGTTATAATTTTCCAATCATAAGCGCTATATTGGGGAGAACCAGGAGCGAAAACAACTTTAACCCTTGTTCCGGCAGTTGAAGAATATGCCGTCTTTGAATATTTGCCACTACCTTCAGGTACTTTATTTGTAGTTCCGTTTATGACTTCCATTACTACTCCCATAGCAGTTAACGGATTAATTGCAAACTTAAATTGAGTAGCATCAATCTCTACCTTTTCATAAACATATCCTTCTGCATATTTCATATGTCTATAAAATATATGGCAATAGCCGTACCCTGTAACAACGTTTCCAACCGACATTATTATTTTAGAACCGGATGTACTTGTGCTGTATTGATCATAAAACCCACTTACCGTTAATGGAGCAGGGCTATCATCAGTTGAGCTATTTTCTATCGCATTTGTTGGAGAATCAATTGGAGTACCTGAAACCGAAGCCACAGGGCTGTCAGATAAAAAAGCTACCTGTCCACAAGCATTAATAGCTTGCTCTTTTACCATTTCACTCAACAAATATTGAAGGTCACCTGTTCCATTTGGCTCAACACTTGAATTTTGTGGGTTAGATTCTTTTGTTAATTCGCCTTTTAATTGTGAAGCTTCTATATTCTCAGTTCCAAATAAAAATGAGAATAATAGTATAAAGACTAGGGAAAATTTAATAGTTTTTTTCATTGTTAAAACCTCCTATTATTTTATCAATATAATAATAATAGATAATACTGGTTTTTTCTACATTTTTTTCATACTTTTAAAGTTTATACTAATTTCCATTCTTTATTAAAACAGTATTAAGGGTTAGAATTATTGAGATGAAATTGTTTTATGCAATTAATGAATTATTTAAGGGACTGTTTACTTTTTAGACGAAAATATATTATTCTATTAAATTTTTTCGTATAAAGGAGGAAAAGAAGTGGAAAATAATATTATTGAACAGGCAAAAAGGGGCCTTGCAGGTTTTGCTATTGGGGGTTTCCATACGAGCGGTGATTATGGCAGGTATCGAGAGGAATACTATAAATATTTTGGTGATGCAGAATTGGAAACCCGAAAATACGCGATTGCTGCATTTACATGTATGCTTGGGACTTGGGAGACGGGATCTCTTCGAGTATTTAAACCGGTATCAGAGTGGGAGGAAAGTAAAAAATGGAGTTCACATCCGAATAACCAAAAACGTTTTTACCGGTTCAAAGATTATTTATACGCATTGTTAGAACATCATGAACGAATAGAAGAAGAATTCCCTTATATGTTCGAATATATAGTTTTGCTTTTAATAAAAATCGAGCAAAACAAAGGAATAAGTTACGAAGAATGGTTCCCTGAACATAACCCCAATCTATTTAAACGTATAAGAGAAGAAATTTTAATTCCCAAAAAATATTTAGTCGAAAAGCGCAGCCCGTTTAAATACCTTTTAAAAGAAATAGGAATCGAACCTTCTTGTGAATAGGATAAATTTTAATGTAGCTGTGAAATGAAGGCTGCTCGAAATTAAAACAACGGGACAGTTCGAGATTACAGGGTTGTGACAAGGACCGTCCCATTGTTTACTTCGTTGCTGCCCAGGTACTCCTCACTGTAATCATGTTGGTAGTTTATAAGTTTGTAATTTTGCTTGATCAAATGACCAGTTACAGTCTGGATCAGGACGAAGATATGAGAACGCTTGTAAAGAGTAAGGTTGCCCTCGAGGTAACCTTTTTTCTTTTGTCTATCCGAAGTAAGACGTCAGGAGCCGTTGTATCACGTATACATCGTGGGTTGACATAACACCCCGACTCGGAAGTTAGCCCCCACAGCCCAACCCTTACGGGCTCTCACTTCCTCCTCTTTTCTCCGATTCATCTTTTATTCACGAAATATACATCGTTGATTTAACAGGCATTTTATTGATTCACTTTTCCCCTCCAATGAATAAGTATCCAATCTGTCTTGGGGTTTAGGCAAACAAAAAATACCGTCTTTGACAATCTTCCTTCCCTCAAAAATAAGTTCTTTTTTCTGCCTTTTTTCCAACAACAATTGTTGCTATATATGCACAGGCAGTTCCATCGAGTTAAGAGTTAGAGGGACGTAAAAGGGATTGCTAATGCGGTATCTGAAAATCTTTCATATGTATAAGGATTTCTTATAAGTTCTATGAGTTTTTCTCCATATACATAGAATTGTTCTTATGTAAGAAAGAAATCTACGAATAACATTAAGAGGTCTTAAAAATGTAATATCCTATTAATCCAGAACCAACCACCAATATATAGTAAAGATGGTCGGAATTACAGAACACTAATTTTTGTGAAAAATGGGAGAAGTTTAAATTAAGTGGTATATTTCATAAGTGGGAAAATGAGGAGGAGATATATTTGATTAAAAAATTTCTATTGTTTTTTGTTCTTGGGTTATTCTTTTTTCAATTGCCGTTTAATTTAGTGGTAGCTGAATCGCTAAAAGAAAGTGATCAGTCAAATGTGAAAATAAAAGACTCTGTTGTAAGCGAATTAGAAAAAATTCAAAAAGCTGTGGACAAAATTTACGGCAATTCAGAAAAATTCGAAGAAGAGGGAACTCTAATTTTCGATGAAGATGGAAATGCTGTATTTTTAATGAAAAAAGATAAGAACAAACTTGCAAAAATTTTCGAGCTTGAACAGGAAGTTAAAAAAAATGTGAATAAGGATAATAAGATTATAATTTAAGAATCAAAATACAGCACTAAAGAGTTAGTAAATATGCAAAAAGGTGTTACAAAAACTCTTCTTGAATATGATAGTACTTTGATCAAAGAAGGGAAAGTAGACCTGTCTTTGTCCCTTACTAATCAAGAATTAGTTTTGAAATCTAAGGAAGAACTTCCTGAAAAATTAAGAAACATGCTTGTTTCTACATATAGTGACGTTCTGGAATTTGAAATTACTAATGACTTGATTATATTACAAGCAGAAAAAGGACGATTTGATGATTGGAACAATTTAGGTGGAGGTCTTGCTATAAAAAACCAAGGTGTTCCCGGGGAAAATTGTAGTTCAGATCCAATTGCACGGAAGGGTACAGAGTACTATCTTTTAACTGCTGGTCACTGCTTCTTTCCTACAGGTTCCATGGTTTATCAATTCGATGAAACAGTAGGTCAGGAGTATGCTTTAGCAAATGAAATTGGCTATGATGTAGGATTAATACGCGTGTCAGGTGTTAACACACTTAGTGGCGGAAGATTAGCAACTAATGGGATTTTAGTAAGTAATTTTTCAAGCAGCGGGTACGATAATTCTTTTAATCGAACAGCTGATGTTTATGAAGGTCTCCCTGTATGCAAATCAGGATATCAAACAAATCATACTTGCGGAGTAATTATAGAAAAGTATGACACCATGGTAGATGATAATGGGAACATTCTTAACGTTGTTTTAGTGGAAGGTACGGGGGCGAACTATTCTACTGGTGGAGATAGCGGTGGTATTACAATTAGCAATAATACAGAAGGAGTAGGAAGTCATGCCGTACTAGGTACTCATTCTGGTGGTGTAGATACTACTACAGCCACGTATGGTGCTTTCACAAGAATTGTAGATACTATGAGAATATACGGGGTGGATATTCATGTTTCTTCAACATCTGCTAGAATCGTCTATTAAAAAGAAACATTGTTCTTTTTGTTGTTTCTCTGCTTCAATTTGTTAGTGGTTACAATCCTCTAACAGCCCGAATAGATTATGATTCTACAATAATTCGATTGTCGTAAACAGACTAAAACTTTCTGAGTTTTGTAAACTCAATGACAGTTTTAGTCTGTTTTATTATCTAAGGATAAAATATAAATAATCAATCTAAAAATGACAATATATTTATAAAAACAAATCGAAGGATAAAGTAATTAACAAGAAGGACGCTTAAACACCCCAAGAATAATAGTAGAGATCAAGACGTTGGTTTACACTACTATTATTGATTGTACTAGTGATGAACATACGCTTAATAAAAGTTAACCATGCTCAACCAAGAACAGATTAAGTATTTCTTTTAAATGATAAATTTTTCCTTTTCTTTTTTTGTAACGATAACAAAACCATTTCGTCTAATTTATATAAGGGGAGTGACACTATTGAAAAAAATTAGTTTGATTTTCACTTTTATACTTTTATCAATTGGCTTATTTGGGTGTCAACAAAGTAATGAAAGAGACACTAGCTCACAAGTTACAAGCTCACAAATGCAACTGTTTCAAGGCTACGTTATAGAGAAAGTAACAGAAGATGGAAGAGAAAAACTGCTAGTTGTGAAGGGCATAACAAAAGAGAAGGCGCTAGAAGCGACATTCCACGATGTAACTGAAAGCGAAGATCATGAAAATATTATTTGGTTTGTAAGCGAAGAAAAACATTTTCAAGAAATTGAAAAAGGTAATCAAGTGAAAATTTGGTGGGATGCAGGAAAGCTTCATTCAGAGCCTTCTATTCTCACACTAGAAGTTGAAAAAGTGAAAGTAATAAAAGAATAAGTTTATTACTTTGCTCTCATCTTAGTGAACATAAAAAATGACTTCTACTGAATAAATAAACTATCTAAAACTACCGAAATGGAAGTGATCGTTTTTATTATCGTTCGTGTCCTCTCTCCATCGAATCCCCTCTGAACTTGCCTTTTCGTTTGCCTTTCGTTTGTTCCTGCTGTCTTTGCTGCCGTGCCCGATTCGCTGCATAGATCGCCTGTTCAATACCTTGTATCAGGGCATCGAGTATCCCTAAACTTCTGCTTATGGGCTGTACTTGTGATTGAATAAAAGGAACTCTGGCTTCCAACTTCTCAAATGTTTGCGTTTGCTTATTCCAGTCGTCTCTACCGGAAACACCTTTTTCTTTCATTAGATCATTAAAATAATCTCGTTGCGATACCGCATGCTCATATTCTTGTTTGGCTGTTTTTGAAAGAAGTAATTTCCCTTTCAACAGTGGGTTCTTTTCATATTTCTCTACGATTGCATGATATTTATCAGCTTCTTTTAAGTAGCCTTCAGTACGCTTCAAGCGTTCCTTTTCTGTTTCAACAAAATACAACTCTTTATTGAATTCTTGCATCTTGTTCTTGTTAAAATTACGAGACTTTTGAATGCGTTCCGGAGAAATGGTTTCTCCTGCCTTTTCATTGAGTCCTCTGAGTTGTAAAGCTGTTTTGTAACTCATATAACGCATGTCCGGATGTTCAGGATATTTAGCAGCTACTTCACGAATGACGCCTTCTTTAATAGCCATCTCTGCGTTTCCAAGCACATTTCGTTCCCTGGTTATTTCATGACGCCGATTTTGATTCTTTTCAAGTAAGCCTAGTTTTTCTCTTTCATGGTCAACTTGAATTTGTCTAAACTCGATTTCGGATTTGAAATTAAGCTTTTCACGAGGATAATTGAGTTTTTCTTCATGTTTCGCAATTTGCTTTTGACTATCCGAAATTATCTGTTCAGCATGTTCTTTAACTGCTTTATTTCCTTTTATTTTCAATGGGTTTAACCAGTTAATATTTTCAAGTCGTTGTTGCTGCTCATCAATTGTTTTTTGATTAGATGCAATCCATTGATAGTGAAAAGCAGCATCGTCTAGTGTTTTGTTTTTCCAAGTGATGAAATGCTCGCCCTGGGCAACTCGGTTCTCCCACTGATCAATTTGCTGACGTCTTTCCTGAATATTTTCAAGAGAAGGTTCTGCCTTCAAAGACTTTCTAGCTTCTTGTAAGTGCACTCGATCTTGTGGCGTGTTAAAGCGTTCAACCTTGCTTTGTTGTTCTTGTTTAAGCGTCTTCGCTTGTTCGAGGGCTTGCTTTTCTTCACGATATTTTTGTAAATCAACAACCAGCCGATTATATTCTTGGCGGTCACAATTGAGGTCCCCGCGGTCGGTTTTAAGTCCACGCTGTTCCATTCCATGAACGATATGGCCAAGATGAACAGTTGGAAGTTGTTCCAGTCCACGCGCTTCATGAGAGAGGTGAGAAATTCGTTCCTGATTTCCTTCTCTTTCTAACGCTTTATTGGCATGATTTGACCACGCTTGACGCCATTCATTTAATAACTCTTTATTGTTCCAGTCACGATTTTTTGTAGTGAAACCTTCAGGTGAAATTTCTCGAGTCGTCAACATGACGTGAGCATGAGGATTATTCAAGTCGTCACGATGAATAGCAATGTCCGCAACCATCCCTTTCTCGACAAACTCTTTTTGAACGAAATCCTGGATCAATTCTTTTTGATGGTCATTTGATAATTCGATTGGCAACGCCACGTTTATTTCACGAGCCAATTGAGAATTTTTTCGGACTTCAGTTTTCTCAACTTCATTCCAAAGACGTTCACGATCCTTCACCCATTCAGGAGAATGTGAAGGAGCAAGAATCATGGTTTCAGGCATTACTTGACGGTGATAGAATTTTTCCTCACCTGTTCGCTCATCTTGTAATCTGTCTCCCGAGCGATAAGCAGCAGCCGCAACTGCTGATTGTCCTTTCCCTCGTGAAACAACCTTTGCTGAAAAATGATAAATTGCCATGATTCTCACCCCCTCTTTTATAATTTCCGAAATGTAAAACATGATTATGAATGTTCAATCTCAAGCTTTTCAAAAGGGAAAAGTGGCTGAAGTACCGTTAATTCCCGTTCTTCATCTTCAATGGCATCGTATGTGACTTCATTACAAGGTTTTAGTATTTATTAGTAGAAAAATATATGTCTGAATACATATGCAATCTACTATGTGAAATGAGTTTCTTCTATTATATAAGTAACCATACTAATTCTTCATAGCTGCGAAGACAACTGCAGCTAGCTTCTCTCTTTTAAAAGATGATAAAGTAATGTTTTCATCCTCAGCTGTACTTCTTTCGTTGTCCAATCGCTCTTTCTTCTTTAAAAATGAATATTTAATAAACATGATTAATGTGGAAAGTTACTTTATGATACAATAATAGCTTGTTCAAAAATTATATTAGCGAGAAGGATAAATCATGACAACGATAAAAGCAACAAAAGGGCATGTAGGAAAGTTGAATTTATATCACCTGACGTGGCCAATTTTTCTGGAAGTTTTTCTATTTATGTTAATGGGTATCGCCGATACGTTTATGCTCAGCGCCCTTTCAGATGATGCTGTTTCAGGGGTCGGTACAGCGAATCAGTATATACACATTGCCATTCTCGTATTGGAAGTAGTCGGAAATGGAGCGGCGATTGTTGTAGCCCAATATCTTGGTTCAAAGAGATATATTGAAGCGTCGAAAATATCCGCTTTAGCTGTCACTTTAAATTTAGGACTGGGTCTCTTGATGAGTGCCGGTTACCTGCTGTTTGCCAATCGTATGATGGCGGCAATGAATTTACAAGGAGATGTGCTCGATTACGCACAACATTACTTATCCATTGTTGGCGGTGCTATTTTCCTTCAGGCAATCATTAATTCACTTGCTGCCATTATTCGTGTACATGGATGGACGAAACAAACGATGTATGTGTCTTTGGGAATGAACATTGTTCATATTGCTGGTAACTATTTGCTCATTTTCGGGAAATTTGGATTTCCGGAACTGGGTGTCCAGGGTGCAGCCATTTCTTCTGTTATTAGCCGTTTCCTGGCACTCATCGTATTCTTTTGGTTACTCTATCAAGTAATGGAATATCGAATTAAATTCAACTATTACATTTCACTGTCAAAAGAGTACATCCGCAAAATCTTGAGTATTGGAATTCCATCAGCATTTGAACAAGTCATGTACCAGGCGTGTCAAATTGTGTTTTTGTATTACGCAACCTATTTAGGGGCGGAAACTTTGGCAGCCAGACAATATGCCAATAATATCTCAATGTTCACTTACTTGTTTGCCATTGCCATTGGGATGGGTACCGCCATTATTGTTGGGAGATATGTTGGCGGCAATGAGCAGGAGGAGGCATATCAACGAGTATGGAAAAGTGTGAAATCAGCATTGATTTTCACTGTCATCATGGTCATTCTCATCATGGTTTTCAGAAACCAGCTCATTGGATTGTTCACGGATGATGCTCAAGTCATCCAAATAGCAGCATCCGTGTTATTGCTAAGTATATTGTTGGAAACTGGACGAACAATGAATATTGTGATTATCAGTTCGTTACGGGCAGCTGGGGACGCTAAATTCCCTGTCATTATTGGCGCATTTTCAATGGTCATGATGAGTTTACCGCTGGGATATTTTTTCGTTTTTTATCTGAACATGGGTCTTCCTGGGATATGGTTGGCAATAGCGACAGATGAATGGACGCGTGCAGTGATCATGTACTTCAGATGGAAAAGCCGGGCATGGGAAAAATATGCCCTCGTTCATCCAGTAGAATCAGAGATTGACCCAATTTCAAAAGGTGTGTAGTTGTTAAAATGAGAGGTCGTCAAAAGACGATCTCTTTTTTGTGCGCTTCTGATACATTAAAAAGAGCAATAACAATAAGAGGAATCCGTATTTTGAGACTCAATTTAAATTACATCAATAAAAACATAGTAATTTCTTTTTTGGACAACCTAATAAGATAGAAAAAAGTTCATGAGGTGATAAGCATGATTATTGAAAAATCGTCCGAGTGGAAAGAAGGCTTCATTAAACGATTGGAGAATCATGAATCCTGGGATAATTGGACACTATACAATATGAGTTACGATGTGGTGAAAGACAACCTGATTACAGATTTCTCCGGTTTGCAATCGCCTAAATACTTACCTAACCTAACACCATTGGCCCATCAGCTGGAAGTGGCAGAAACAGTCATTCAAAGGATGAATGGAAAAGCAATCCTTGCGGACGAAGTGGGATTAGGTAAAACCATTGAGGCAGGTTTGATATTGAAAGAATACCTAATTAGGGGACTTGTAAAGAAAGCACTAATCTTAGCTCCAGCTTCTCTCATAAATCAATGGATTGAAGAGCTGAACTATAAATTTTATATCCCTGCCATGCCTTATAAGAAAAACTATAACTTAGACCAATGCAATGTAGTGGTAATGAGTATGGATACGGCCAAAAAAAGTCCTCATAAAGAACGCATATATGAGCAAGATTTCGACATGATTATCATTGACGAAGCCCACAAATTAAAAAACCATAAAACCAAAAACTACGAGTTCGTCCAAAGCTTGAAGAAAAAGTTCTGTTTATTGTTAACAGCTACGCCAATTCAAAATGACGTGTTTGAACTGTTTTACCTCATCTCATTACTGAAACCTGGACATCTCGGTAACTACGAGACGTTTCAAGCGTCATTTTCCGCCAGTAAGCATGATTGGGAACACGATGATCATTTAAAGGAATTGGTCAATCAAGTGATGGTGAGAAATAGAAGACAGGACACTGGAATTGAATGGACAACCCGTCGTGTTCAAACAATATCAATCGATTTCACTAAAGAGGAAAGAGAAGTATACGATATGATCTTGGAACTCAAGAATGTTTCGCCCGTTTTTTCTAGCGCCTTCTCCATGATTACGTTGCAAAAGGAGATGTGCAGCAGCAAAGAAGCCACATACTTGACCTTGAATGAAATGAGAAAAAAATGCACCGAACCGGAAGTGGTTCAGTACGTCGATGAAATCGTTCAAAAAATGATGGCATTGGAGATAAACTCGAAAGCACAAAAGGCTTATGAAATTATTGAAAAAGCAGATGATAAGGTGATTATCTTTACCGAATACCGGGCTAGTCAAGCTTATTTGCAGTGGTATTTATACACGAAAGGAATCACAAGTGTACTTTTCAACGGGAAATTCAAGAATAGTAAGCGGGATTGGATGAAGCAACTATTCAAAGACCAGGCACAGGTATTAATTGCAACTGAATCCGGGGGCGAGGGAATTAACCTTCAATTTTGCCATCATGTCATTAACTATGATCTACCTTGGAACCCCATGAAGCTTGAGCAGAGAATTGGGCGCGTCCACAGATTGGGGCAAGAACATGACGTTCATGTCTACAATCTAGCGATCCAACATACCATCGAAGAAGATATTTTAGCTTTGCTCTACGTTAAGATTGATGTCTTCGAAAAAGCAGTTGGAGATTTAGACAATATTTTATCATCGCTCAAAGAGTCCATTTAAGACGAAAGCGGTTTGGCTTTAAAGGAGGATGTATATGTACCCACAACAAATTCATGGTTATTTACTGAAGTTTTTCAAAGAAAATAATTGCCAAATTATGAAAGACAATGGTCATTATCTTACTACCCAATTGACGATTGAAATGGACAAAAAAATTATGAACCGCCCGTTTTACTGGAAATATCTAGAAAATACGGATGGTGTGCCGAGCCCTGCACAGTTAACTTTGATTACCGATCAGAACAGGCTGGACGAAGAGGTGAAAGGTGAGGTTGTCCATTTTGGGTCTCCTCGACTCAATCAACTGTTCCAGACAACAAAAGAGTTAGGTGCATTTGTCCAAATGTATGAACGAGTAACGAATAAACTCACAGGACAAACGATATTGACCCCTTGGTTAGGGGTGAATTATAAAGTATCGTATTACAGCGATCAAACGAAAGAAATGCTCCATTCTTTAGGCATCAACTTAATTCATGGCCGTATTGTTGAAGGTTTTCAGGAATGGTTGAGTGAAGTGGATTTGGATTCAACCATGTCAGCGGATGCCTTTGCCCTGACATCCATCATAAAGCCCGTTCGAGGCCTGGAACGATTGGATGCGGCAATCGAAAAATTCATAAATGAGGATGACCGTACATGGGCGGAAGAAGCAAAAGTGAGATGGCAAAAAGATCGGGAAGTATTGGAACATTTCTATAAAGACGTAGAAAACAAGCCCGAATGCTACGAAATGGAAAAACAAGCAATGGATGAACAATACGAGGCGAAAATTAAAATTGAAATTATCAATGGCGGTTTGTTTTACATGAAATCTAGTTGATGCGGTTACAGGAAATAAGCCATCTCAGGTAATGGGATGGCTTATTATCGTGAAATCAAAGTTATCGTGATGGAAAAAAGCTATACAATCCAATATTCTGTATCCAGATCCTTGCATGATCACCATTCGAATCAGCCATCCATAAATCTGATTTATCAGAAGCTATATCGCTTTTTCTTAACCAAGTGATTTTGTTTATTGAAGGCGAAAATACTGGGTCATAATCACCTTGATTGTTTAAAGGTGTTGTTATTTTCGTCTGTCTTTGATTACCCAGTGTTAACAAATATAAAGACGGGTTTGGCCGCTTTTCGGGATTATTCGACCATTCACTTTCCGCCACTCTTGAAACAATAAGGGAACTATCGTTCACCCACGTAAAACCCATCTCTGCATAATTTTTTGGAGTCAAGTTTATTGTTTTGTAAACAGGAAGTTCTGTTACTTTTAAATCCTTATTCTTAAAGCCAAGTACAATTCGCCCACCGCCGGCAATGTATCCGAGTAAATTCTCGTTAAAAGCCCATTGTGGATTGAAATCTAAAATCACTTCATCAATCACTGCAAATTCTTTCCCGTCTACTGAAATGACACAAAGCATATCACTGTCCATCGACCATGAAGCTGTAGGAGTCACGATAAAAGATATCCATTGTTTGTTTGGCGAAAAAGTAAAGGACTGTGCGTATATCGATTGAATTTTCACGTCGTCTTTACTTATCACTTTTGGTATCACTAATAACTTTTTTACATTTTTAGTGAAATCTTTGATGTTCTGATAACCATCCTCAATCGAAATCGTATAAATGATGGGGTTTGTCCAGCCATCTGGGCGAAGGGATGCGCTTGAAGATGTAATGAAGCCTTTTCCATCTGGTTGCCATTCATAATCGGCTATCCCTAAAGCGACATTATAGAAACTTTTTAAATCTGATATATTCAACACGCCTCCAGATTTAAAGGCAACTATATTTTCAGTTGGAGACCATTTGGGGTTGTGTCCATCATAAAAGATTTTGCGATGCTTTTTGGTTTCCACTTCATACACCCATAATTCATTTGAAGTTTCCTTCGTTTCATTTATGAATCCAACCGCTTCTTTTTGATAAAGAAGCATTTTTCCATCGAAAGACCATTGTGGTGGATAATGATAAACGGCTTTTTTATCAGTAAGTTTTTCTATTTTACCATTGTCCTCAAGCCACAAATAGCCATCCTTTAGAAACGCTATTTTAACGCTAGCGGTGTTCGATTCCGCATGAATGATGGAAGGCGAAATCAAACATAGGAGGACAAGGATATGAAATAGCTTTGCCATCGTATCACCTCTTGTCTAGATTCTTCCGCCTAGGTTATTGGCTATGTTAAATGTGCACATATACAAAAAGAAGCAGCCCAGTAGATTTTCATTAATGGGATGCGTTCTTATTTTCAATTGGGATGCATGTCCTCACTAGCGGAGGGATCCTTTGTTTCTTTTCGAGCTGGATCATTGATTACCTGTTTATTTAGCTCTGCAACCGAAATGGAATCGACAGTCTGCATGTCTTCGTGCATATCGAACAAACTTACTTTATCCGTGTTTACTTCTTCGGGATTATCTAAATAAGGTCCTTTTGCCAACTCACGGTCATTTTCAGTAAAAACTTTTTTCTTCATTTGTCTTCATCCTTTCAAAATAAATTATTTCTTCCAACTCCATTATTTAATATGCCCAGTAAAAAAATAATTACTTGATAAAAAATAAATAGCAGCTATGCCCTGTTTAAAGGCT
>Ga0209013_10003998_pt1 | contig 12992 bp, 14 predicted proteins | sample Cruoilmetagenom2_FD_187291 | JGI IMG/M metagenome (GOLD analysis project Ga0209013, IMG submission 187291) | Oil polluted marine microbial communities from Coal Oil Point, Santa Barbara, California, USA - Sample 2 (SPAdes) (version 2) | ecosystem: Environmental > Aquatic > Marine > Oil seeps ... | reverse complement strand
TGATCACATATAATAAACTCCACTCCCTTTTTACTGGCATACTTAATTTTATCTACTGCCTTGATTCCACAATCAAGTGCAATGATCAGGCTGAAACCTTGCTGAGCCGCATAATCGATTCCCTTAAGAGAGATTCCGTAACCCTCATCGTAGCGATCGGGAATGTAATAATCGATATCCTTGAAGTGTTCCTTGAAGTAGGAGTAGACAAGGGCAACTGCGGTGGTGCCATCCACATCATAATCCCCATAAATCATTACTTTCTCACCTGCCTGGATGGCCTCCTGAATGCGCTGGATGGCCACATCCATATCCTTCATAAGGAAAGGATCATGAAGATTGGCGAGATCGGGGCGAAAGAAATCCTTTGCCTCTTTGTAGGTATGGATATTCCGCTGGGTGAGCAACTGGGCCAGGGGCCGGTCAATGCCAAGTTCACTGGCCAATGAAGCAATTGCTTCTTCATTGCCTGGTGCTTTTATGACCCAGTTTTTATTCATGATTTTATGGAAATTTGGCAGGCACGCTTCCGCCCTCTCCCTGCAAAATTAACATAATCTTTTTTATACCTTTGTGACCTGAAAAATAATTAGAGAAATGCATATTTCCGAGCTAAGCGAACAGGAGCAAATCAGAAGAAACTCCCTTGAAGAAATCAAAAAACTTGGCATCAATCCTTACCCCCCGGAGCTGTTTGAAATCAGCCATAGTGCAGCTGAGATCACCTCTGGTTTTGAGGAAAATGAAGCGACCTTGCAAGATATTACCCTGGCCGGAAGGATCATGAGCCGACGCATCATGGGGAGTGCCTCCTTTGGTGAGATTCAGGACTCCTCGGGACGGATCCAAATATACCTGCGCCGGGACGATCTCTGTCCGGACGAGGATAAAACCCTATACAATACTGTATTTAAGAAGTTACTCGATATTGGGGATATTATAGGCATCAGGGGCTATGCGTTCAAAACCCTGGTGGGTGAAATATCGGTCCATGTAAAAGAGATGACCATCCTGAGTAAATCCATCAAACCCTTGCCCATTGTGAAGGAAGCTGATGGAAAGATTTATGATGCGGTTACCGATGCTGAATACCGTTTCCGTCAGCGTTACGTGGATTTGATTGTCAATCCCCAGTCCAGAGAACTCTTCAGACAACGGACACAGATTTACACCTCTCTGAGGAATCTGTTCAATGAAAAAGGTTACCTGGAGGTGGAGACCCCCATCCTGCAACCCATACCCGGCGGTGCAGCAGCCAAACCCTTTATCACCCACCACAATACACTTGACATTCCACTCTACCTCCGGATCGCCAATGAACTTTATCTCAAGAGATTAATCGTAGGAGGTTATGATGGTGTCTATGAATTCTCCAAGGACTTCCGGAACGAAGGGATGGACCGGACCCACAATCCGGAGTTCACTGTGATGGAGATCTATGTGGCCTATAAGGATTATAACTGGATGATGGATTTTACAGAGGAGATGATCGAGAAAGTAGCGCTCGACCTTCATGGGACCACCAAAGTACAGGTGGGTGATCAGGAGATCGACTTCAAACGTCCTTTCAAGCGCATCTCTATGCTGGATGCCATCAAAGAAGCGACAGGTTACGATATCGCAGGAAAAGATGAAGCCAGTCTGAGGGATGTGGCTGATAGCCTGAATGTGGAGCTGGACGATTCCATGGGGAAAGGCAAGATCATTGATGCGATTTTCGGTGAAAAAGCAGAGCCTCATATGATTCAACCCACCTTTATCACCGACTACCCCCTGGAGATGTCACCCCTCTGCAAAAAGCATCGTGACAATCCAGAGCTAACCGAGCGGTTCGAGTTGATGGTAAATGGCAAAGAGCTTTGTAATGCATATACTGAACTGAACGATCCCATCGACCAGCTGGAGCGTTTCCAGGACCAGTTAAAGCTGTCCGAAAAGGGTGACGACGAGGCCATGTTTATAGATATGGATTTTGTACGTGCCCTGGAATATGGCATGCCTCCCACCTCGGGAATGGGCCTCGGAATGGACCGCCTGGTGATGTTGATGACCAACCAGAGCAGCATCCAGGAAGTACTCTTCTTCCCGCAAATGAAACCCGAGAAAAAAGCGATAGAGCTGAGCGATGATGAGAAGGTAGTTTTGAGTAACCTGAAAGCTAACTCACCCATTGACCTGAATGAGCTAAAAGGACAGACCGGACTCAGTAACAAGAAGTGGGACAAAGCCATAAAAGGCCTAATTAAAAACAAACTGGCTAAGGTGGAGAAGAATGATGCGGGCCTTTTTGTTTCAGTGGTATAAAGGAAAAAGTATTCTGAGTAAAGCAATTGTGAGCCTCAACCTTCTGGTTGGGGCTTTCTTTTTGTCAACTGGTTGTCACTAGGAATGCACTTATTCAATCCTTTTCCATTCTTCTTTCAACCAATCAGATGATATGGTCCATTTATCTCCATCAAGTATGTACTTAAAAACAGCCGAATCACCTATTGAATTAATGTCGTTATGAATATCAAAATACTCTACATATGTATCCTCTGTAACCCTATAAATTCCAGCATGAGCAAAGAACAAATCAGATGCAGTATCCTGTCCAATATTTGCCCAATTGATTTTACCTAAAAATTTATAAGATTTCAATCCTTCATAATCGCCCTCTGGAAAAGTTAAAACAGAATCTTGCATGGTCCATTCACCTGATACAATTTGCCACACCCCTTCTAATGAGTTTGTCTTTACTTGTTCCACTGGCTTTTGAGGTGTGCAACTAAACATAATTACTGCCAATAAAATGTGACTGAGAAATGCTGAAATGTGATTTCTTTTTTTCATTTTGGTTTAGTTTTAGTTGAGGTTTATTATTTTGAAATCAGTTTGTTCATCAAATTTAGACTAATAAGATTTACGTGTCAAGTTCGTATTTTCTCTCTCATCTAGAATGGTTCATAACATCCTCTATTAACCGTTGTATTTCACTTTTGTCCCAAGTTTGTCCCGGTCCCTACCCAACCACTAAAGCAACTCAATCACAACAAGCAGCATACTCAGCTAACATCTCATGTTTCCCGCAAATGAAACCTGAGAACCGAGCCGCTGATGGCGGCGAGCTCACGAGCACCGAAGGCGCGAGTAACAAGGCAATTGAACTGAGCGAGGATGAAAAGGCCGTTTTGAGTATCCTGAAGGACAACTCCCCCATCGACCTGAATGAATTAAAGGAGCAAACAGCACTAAGCAACAAAAAGTGGGATAAAGCCATAAAAGGCCTTACCAAAAACAAACTTGCCAGGGTGGAGAAAACCGATGCGGACCTGTTTGTTTCGTTGGTATAGTGTACAGAGTATTTAGAATATTAGTTTATGTGAGCCTCAACTTTCCGGTTGGGGCTTTCTTTTTGTCACCTGGTTGTCACTAATGCTCTCAGTCATTTGGGTCTGTGATGAAACACCGAATTCAGCCCTATTTGACTCATGTACCATTTTGGTCGTAAATTGCAGATAACCAACAGCCAAGACCAAATGGCTACTAAAGCCAACAAACTATCCAAATTCTGGCAGGAGCTAAAGCGCAGAAAGGTAATACGTGTTATTACTATTTATGCTGCCGTTGCATTCGTGATCCTTCAGCTGGTTGAGATACTAGCCCCTTCTCTGAGACTGCCGGAATGGACCATGAACTTTATTCTCGTCCTACTCATTGTTGGCTTCATCATCACGGTCATTGTTTCCTGGATATACGACATACACCCAGAAGGGGGTATAGTAAAGACAGAACTTGCACATAAGGTAAAGGAAGAGGGCAATCTCAAATCATCAAAAAGCTGGAAGGTCGCCAGCTATATCAGTTTTGTGGTGATTATTGGATTGATCATATTGAATATCATACCGCGATCCAATAATAAGAAAATTCTTGAGAAATCAATTGCTGTCAGACCCTTCTGGAATGAAAGTACTGAACAGGAAAATGAATCTTTTGTGAATGGAATGACTGAGGAAATAAGAATAAACCTGTCTAAAATTGCTGATCTGCGGGTTGTATCAAGAGGTTCAGTAGAAAAATATCGAGACACTCAATATTCAACAATAGACATTGCTGAAGAATTAAATGTAATATATGTATTGGAAGGTACGGCTCAACGTGTTGAGAACCAGGTGAGAATTCATGTACAATTAATCCTGGCTGAAAATGATGATCATATCTGGGAAACTTCCTATACTGAAGAAATTAAAGAAGTAAAACAAGTATTTGACATCCAGAGTCAAATAGCACAATCAGTAGCCAGACAAATAAATGCCGTTATCACTAAGGACGAGATCAGGATGATTGAGACCATACCCACATATAATCTTGAAGCTTATGACATGTATTTGAAAGGTCGCTATTTCTGGAATCAAAGAACTGAAAAAGGAATTAAGGAAGCTATTGAATACTTTCTTGATGCAGTTGATAAAGATACGAGTTATGCATTAGCTTATGCTGGACTTGCTGATAGCTATAACATGGTGGCATTATACGGGTATATCTCATCAATAGATGCCATTCAAAATTATTTTCAGAAAGGGAAAGATGCTGCGATAAAGGCATTGAAAATTGACAACACTCTTTCTGAGGCATATACTTCGTTAGCTTCTTTTAAACTGTATCATGAGTGGAATTGGATCGGAGCTTTAAAAAATTTTGAACAAGCTATTCAACTAAATCCTGAGTATGGAACTGCGCGCCAATGGTATGCAAATTGTTTGACAGTTTTTGAGCAGCATGATGAAGCTATTGCAGAAGCGAAACGTGCACGAGAACTTGATCCCTTTACTCCTATAATAAATCAAAATGTGGGCAGACGTTTATATTTTGCACGTAACTACACAGAATCAATTGAAGAATCTCTAAAGGCGCTTAGTATAATCCCCGATTATTTTCCAACACTCCGGACTCTAGGGTTATCTTATATGCAATTAGGAATGTTTTCTGAAGCTATATCAGAATTGGAAAAAGCAGTAGAGTATTCCAGAGACAATCATTATACGAAAGCAATTCTGGGATATGTCTATGGTGCGGCGGGCAATCAAACCAAATCTCAAATGATACTCAATGATTTGATGGAATCACTGGAAAAGGAATATGTACCTTCTCTGTTTTTTTCATTTATATATATTGGTCTCAGTGACAATGAAAATGCAATCATCTGGCTTGAAAAGGCTTATGAAGAACGTTCACCTATGTTAATATACTTGAACACAAATCCCATTTATGATCCCCTGCGCTCAGAACCAAGTTTTATTGAACTAGAAGAAAAAATGGGTTTTGAATAATAAAAAAACCTTTTGTCCCTAATTTGTCCCAGCCACTCCGTCAATCCAAAAGCAGCTCAATCTCCACAAGCGACATACCCATCCATCATCTCATGTTTCCCGCAAATGAAACCTGAGAAGAAAGCGGTAGAGCTGAGCGAGGATGAAAAGGCGGTTCTCAATCTTCTGAAGGACAACTCCCCCATTGACCTGAATGAGCTAAAAGAACAAACTGGGCTCAGTAACAAGAAGTGGGATAGGGCCATAAAAGGCCTTACCAAAAACAAACTTGCTATGGTGGAAAAAACCGATGCAGGATTGATGGTTTCGCTAGTCTGAAGGGAACGGATCAATTAAGCGTTTAGTAAGCCATTTACTTACAATCAAAGAAAGCTGATATGGAAATAAAAGAACTCGTACTGAATGTCATGAAAAAGACTGGTGAACCTTTAAACGCCGGTAAAATTGAAGAGCTTTCAGGCCTGGAACGTAAAGATGTTGACAAGGCCATGAAAAAGCTTAAAGAAGATGGCTCAATTGTATCTCCCCGCCGCTGTTTTTGGGAACCCAAGTAACCCGCAAACTCCTCCAGGGCTTGATAGGCTACTACAAGATGAATAGGTTGAAAATCAGGGCAGTGGCCATGGGGCAGGTGATTAAATGGATAAAATATGATCAAGTCATATTCATATGAGTAAGCATTTAGCAGCAATTTTCGCTCTACTTTCACTTTTTTCCTCCTATTGCTATTCACAAGATTTACAGGAAGAGATAGTAAGAAAAAACTCGATAGTTCTCGCGCAAGATTTCTATTTCACTTTAACGCTCAGCTATGAGAGGATAATTACATTGCAAGAAAATCTGGCTTTATCCATAAAAGGTAGCTTAGGTAGAGATTATGGAAATTTGGCCTATGTCGCAATTGGAGAATCGTCTTTATTACTTGGAAAGCATAAGAATTTCTTTGAACCAGGAATTGCATTTCAATATCCAGTCTACTTTGATGAAGAGAGTGGTGACAGCCCATTAATAGCCATACGCGCTGGATACCGATACCAGGCCCTAAGCGGTTTCCAATTTCGGGTTTATCCTATGTTTCTCATCGAAACAAGTCCGGAACCAGATAGCTGGGGCAATCTTCCATGGCTTGGTTTCTCATTTGGATATCAGTTTTAGTTCGGCATCAAGCATCAATCTTCCGGTTGGGGCTTTTTTTTGTCACTGGGTTGTCACTTTTAAAGCAATATTCTTGATTCCTGCTAGGATAGGTTATAACTTTCATTTTTAACCCCAAAACCTTTCCCAATGAAAAAACCAGCTCTAATTATTGTAACTGCTCTGCTCCTTTTTGTAGGATGTACTACTCAGCAAAAGAAGGACCATATCGAAGGTGTATGGAAAATGGTCTCTGCACATTGGTACAATGAAACACTCGATCTTAAGTATCCCCAGGACATGGAAGGTGGCCAGATAAAGAGCTGGCAGGATGGATACGTCATACTTGCAGGTACAATAAAAATAGATGGTATGGAAGAGACAGCAAGTTATATGGCTGCAAGCTATACACTTGATGGAAATAAGTATCAGGAAAATGTCATCTATCATGACTGGACCGTACCTGAAGGAAAAATAATTAATATGATTTTAGAGGTTCACGGTGACACGCTGATCCAAAAATTTCCTGCAGATGACAATTGGAACCTTGGCGAGAAATATATGTATGAGAAATATGTTAGGGTAGAGTAATAAACATTTTCAGCCATTCCCATGGCTGCATAATTTTCCATCACTCCAACCGGTTACTCACAACATTCCGCTATTCATGAGCACGTCATCACTTCGTTCTTCCTCGGTTGGGGCTTTTTTTGTCCCTGGATTGTCACTGTTGTACTCAATCCAGTAAGCTATCAGCAAAGCCACATCCTGGGCTTGTGCGAAAATAGTAGTCTGCTATACTGAACCAATAAAGGGCCAAATGATCAGGTTTTGTCACCATTGTGTCACTACGTCTAATATTGATTAAGAGAACCAGCTACTAATGAAGCGAGTATAGGATTATGTGTCATTTCTAGTCAGAATAAAACACAGAATTTAGGTCCTATTTGACTCATATACCTTAAGGTGGTAAATTGCAGATAACCAGCAATCCAGACAAATGGCCGCTAATCCCAACAGATTATCCCAATTTTGGCAGGAGCTTAAGAGACGCAAGGTCATTAAGGCGATTGCCATGTATGCTGGTGGGGCCTATGTGTTGATTGAGCTGGCCAACAATGTGGTTGTGCCCCTGAACCTGCCGGACTGGACTCCAAGGCTGGTAATCATTATCGCCTTGGTTGGATTCCCGATAATGGTGGTCCTGTCTTGGATCTTTGATATCACTCCAGAAGGAATCGGTAAAACAGAATCCCTGGATGAGTTAGAGGAACAGGAGCCCGCACTATCGCTCGGTAAGAGAAAACTGAAAACAAGTGATGTGATTATTGCTGTGCTGCTTATTACGGTTGGAATCCTGGTCTATCCACGCATCTTCGGATCTGCCACCCTAAATGCAATGACCATGCCAGTAACTGTGGTAAATGAACTGGGAGAAAAGGAAACGAGGAGGGTATATAAAAAAGATTATATAAGCAGATTGTGCATATTCCCCTTTAAAAATGAAACAAAGGATACAATACAGGATTGGCTGCAATATGGAATACCTGAAGCTGTAAAGGAGGATCTTTTTCAGTTTTCTTATATATATCTGGATTCTGATTGGGATGCCAGCCATTTCCAGGAGCAATTAAAATACGCTGAAATCAATAACAATACTCATCTTCTTACCGGAGTAATTAACGAGAATAATGGAATTTATGAAATTACAAGCAGGCTTTATCATGTTGCAAATGGAGCAATAAGGGCTGAAAGAATATTTAGAGGTAGTGATTTATTCAGTATAATTGATTCAATCAGTCATCAAACCAGAATTGACTTGGGTATATCAGCGCTTGTACTGAATTCAAGCCCGGATATTTCCATTTCCGGACTTTTAACCGATAATATCGAAGCCTACCGGATTTTTATCGAAAACGGAATTCGGTATGGTGAATATTCCACCCTCGATGCATTTTTCTACGCTTATCCGGCAATTGAACTGGATTCGACTTTTGCTTATGCTATGTTAGGCTATGCAAAAGAATGGTACCAATATCAGCAGAGCAAAATAAGCACCTTAATGGTTATTGAACAGGCCATGCGTCATCGGCATCGATTGTCGGAATATAGAGAAATTGATATCAGAAAATGGTATTACATGATTCAGGGAGATTCTGAAAAAGCAGTTGCCCTGGCAGAGATGCAATTAGATCAAAGGCCATTTGATATTAGATTATTATTAGACTTGATTGATATAAGTCAGATTAATCTCCTGCTTGACAAATATGTAAAAACTGTATATCAATTGACCGAACTTACCCCGGGGCACTCTGACTATCAGATCATGCTTGCCCGGGCTTATCTTTTAAAAGGAAGTTTGGATAAAGGCCTGAATGTACTTAATAAGTTGCTTAAAGAAAATCCTCAGAATGCAGCGGCAATGATGAAATTGGGAGAAATTTATTTACATAAAAATGATTTGGAGGCTGCTGAGGAAGTATACAATAAAATCATGCTCCTGGCACCTGAGAAGGAAAAGTATTGGTCAATGATGCTTGACCATATTGCTTATATCCGGAAAAATATGGATTGGAGGGCAGTAATTGAATCAGTTTCTGGCAGCTACAAGTTGGATTGGAGCGAACAGGTTATTTTCTTTAGTAAGCACAACAATCATTTGCTTGGGGGAGCTGAAAACCAGGGATCCTTTTTTCTTTATCCTGCTTCTGATACAGTATTAGTTGCTATTTTGCAGAATAGTAATGGTTTTATGGGTCTGACAGAAACCCTTGTGCGAAATAAGCAGGGGAAAGTCTTTCAATTACATCAACACCAGAGTAATCGGTCCGCTTCTACTATTTGTTGGAAGAAGGATTCCCTGATCCAGAATGCATTGGATTTAATAAAAAGCAATAATATTTCAAAAGCATTCTCTGCATTTCAGATTGCTTATGAACAGAATCCTGAGCATTATTATCTGGCAAATTTTATACAGCATCTTGAATTTATTCTGGGTCCTGAATACGAAAAACTGAAGCCTGCATTTACCCGGCACTTGGGCAAATATGGTGATCTTAATTTATTCACGGAAAGCAAGCAGTATTTTTATAAATACAAGTGGGGACAAATATACCAGATGTTGCCTTTATCAAAAGGCAGTTTTATGATCCCGAGTATGTATGATACTCAACTTCACATATTGAATGTGAAAGATACTGTGTCTGGTTTGAAACTCGTATATCGGGATGGGGACGAAGAATTCTATCCAAGGTCCAATTGAACAAGAGATTACCTGTCGGAATATTTGAATTTGTTGTCCAACTTTGTCCCAAGTTTGTCCCAGCCCCACCCCATCCTTTAAGCATCTCTATCACAACAAGCGTAATACCCATCCCTCATTTCATGTTTCCCGCAAATGAAACCCGAGAACCGAGCCGAATCGGAGAAAAGCGGAGATCGGCAAAGCCAACGCGAGCTCACGAGAACCGAAGGTTCGAGTAACAAAGCCCTTGAGTTAAGCGATGATGAAAAGGTGCTTATGAATATCCTGAAAGGCTCTTCGCCCATCGATCTGAATGAGCTAAAAGGACAAACCGGACTAAGTAACAAGAAGTGGGATAAAGCCATAAAAGGGCTCACTAAAAACAAAGTTGCCAGGGTGGAAAAAACCGATGCAGGCCTGTTTGTTTCGTTGGTGTAAATTACTAAGTATTTAGAGAGATGATCTAAGTGGCCTCAACCTTCCGATTTGGGGTCTTTTTTGTCACGGATATGGACACTGTTATTCAACATCAAAACTCCTGTCTTTAAAAAAGTTCTTGATTTCCGGAATTTGAGATTGTAACTTGAGAATCACTAAACCTAAATCTAATGAATAAATATCTAGTAGTTTTAAATTTCAGGACTTTAATTGCATTGGTAATTGCCCTCGTAACCTTAGTGATATCTTATATATTTGAATTCTCTTACAACATTGACTTAACCCTTGTAAGTATTGCAATCATCTTCCCATTGGTTTTCAATATTCGGGGTTCCTTTAACCGCAGAGAAAGGGCCCTGGAGTATTTAAGTCAGTTTAGAAGTGCTCTTTTAACACTGAACTATTATTTCAAGAACTCTCCCAAACTTACTGAAGATGATAAAAGTGAAATGACAAATATTCTATTGGAAATCAGCAATGAATTAACAGTACATCTTGGTAGAAGTGAATACGACACAAAAGATATTGATGATAGAGTTCAAAAAGTTTTCAATTTCATTACAGATAAGAATGAATTAATTCCAGTAAGATATAAAGTCAGAATATTTCGTTTCCTGAATGATTTGCATGAATCAATAGAAAACCTGCATGCCATTCATGTACATCGTACAATAATAAGCCTTAAAGCCTATTGTAAATATTCCATTTATATTTTTCCGTTTATTTATGTTCCAACCATCATCTACCATGTGGGAATGGATACATCTAAATGGTTCGCATTTTTCACTGTGTTATTTACACAATTCATATTAATCTCCCTTTTCAATATTCAGGATCATTTGGAATATCCTTTCGATAATGTTGGAATGGACGATATTAAACTGGAAACTTTTAAGTTCGACAGGTAGACTTTCATCGATTCTCTCTTACACCTAAATCAAAGAGCAATTGGGAAATTTTCAGGGTTCCCATTCCATGTCTCACGTGTCCCGCAAATGAAACCCGAGAACCGAGCCGAATCGGAGAAAAGCGGAGATCGGCAAAGCCAACGCGAGCTCACGAGAACCGAAGGTTCGAGTAAAAAAGCCCTTGAGCTGAGCGATGATGAAAAGATGCTTATGAATCTTCTGAAGGACAACTCTCCCATTTACCTGAATGAATTAAAAGAACAAACCAGACTGAGCAACAAGAAGTGGGATAAAGCCATAAAAGGACTCACTAAAAACAAAGTTGCCAGGGTAGAAAAAACCGAGGAGGGCTTGTTTGTTTCACTATTGTAACGTGCCAAGAAATTAGAAAAATCATTTTGTGAGCCTCAACCATTCTGTTGGGGCTTCTTTTTGTCACTTGAGTGTCACTCAATCAACGTTTACTTGACTTGGACACTTTTTGGTTGTAAATTGTTCATAATTAACCCCTCAACCCAATCATCATGAAAAAATCAATTCCCATTATTGCGCTTGTGACTTTGTCTTTTTCATTAATATCAATTTCATGTACTAATCCGGTCAATGAAGTTGAAGAACCAAAAATAATTGAGAATACCCTACAAAGTGTAAGCTTTTGGAAGGATACAATTGGTCGCGATCCCCAGCAACTACTTGATGCATTTAATAAGTTTAATGAAGCCATAGACAGCATTGGATATCCAGATGCCGGATATAAGTTCTGGCTAATACAGGAAGACTCATCAGAAATAAGATTTATGATTGAAGGTTTTTGGCCAAACCAGGCAATATATGATGAAATCCATAATCAACAGTTATATAAAGATGCTCAGGAGATGATTGTTTCTAAATGGGATGGATTGGTTAACCTTGAGTATCATAGGTTTACTTTAGTAAAGTAGTGCAGAATAATTATAAGGATACTGAATACCTCAGGGCTTCTTTTTGTCACAAGTGTGTTCCAACTCCTATCCTATTCCCTTAATAACTCAATCACTACAAGCGACATACCCAACCAACATCTCATGTTTCCCGCAAATGAAACCTGAAAACCGAGGCGAAGCCGAGCTCACGAGAACTGAAAGTTCGAGTAACAAGGCCGTTGAACTGACCGAGGATGAAAAAGCAGTTCTCAATCTTCTGAAAGCAAAATCCCCCATCGACCTGAATGAGCTAAAAGGCCAAACCGGGTTAAGTAACAAGAAGTGGGATAAGGCTATAAAAGGCCTTACCAAAAACAAACTTGCCAGGGTGGAAAAAACCGATGCAGGCCTTCTTGTTTCGCTGACATAGCGTACCAAGTGTTTAGAAAAATGATCTAAGAAGCCTCAACCATCCGATTGGGGCTTTTTTTATCTCATATATTTTCCTCATTTGGAATCTTTTGGCTTTATCCTCTAAATGTGGTAACTTGTAGTAAAACACAAATCCCACATTATGAAAAGCAATAGATTCAACCGCAGGAATTTTCTTAGAAATACCTCTCTAGGCGTTTTAGGAGCCGGATTACTAGGTAAAAAGAGCCTCGCAGCTCCGTTTCAGTATCAGGAAAATGAACTCCCTAAAATTAAAGAATACAGAACTCTTGGTCGGACAGGGTTTAAAGTATCTGACATAAGTAGTGGTATGATTTCAAATGAATCTGTCCTGAAAGTTTTATTAAAGTCAGGCGTAAATTATATAGATACATCTGAAAGATATGGTGGGGGAAATCAGGAAAAATTGATTGGGAAATGCATAAAAGATTTTGATAGAAAAAAAATCTTCCTAACTACCAAGGAGTTTTCCAGGCCTGAATTCAAATCAAAACAAGAAGTTCTTGATAGAGTTAGAAAAAGCCTGGAAAGATTGCAAACGGAGTATATTGATTGTTTAATGATTCATGAAGCTACCGATTCCAAAATCGTAAAAAATGAATTT
>Ga0209013_10003997_pt1 | contig 12995 bp, 8 predicted proteins | sample Cruoilmetagenom2_FD_187291 | JGI IMG/M metagenome (GOLD analysis project Ga0209013, IMG submission 187291) | Oil polluted marine microbial communities from Coal Oil Point, Santa Barbara, California, USA - Sample 2 (SPAdes) (version 2) | ecosystem: Environmental > Aquatic > Marine > Oil seeps ... | reverse complement strand
CTGGAAGCTCAGGAAACATACTGTTATAAAGTAACAGCAGTTTACACGAGCGAGATAGACGAGTGCGAATCAGATTACGCACTGGATGTTGACGAAGTATTCGACTATGTATGTGTATTGATCACAGACACAGACGATCCGTTGGCAGCATCAACCGTCTTGTATCCGAACCCGGCACGCGACCAGGTAACGATCGGTTCGAGCGAAGAGATCAGCAGAATTACGGTGATCAACTACGTTGGTCAGCTTGTACTGGATTCAGAAGTGAACCAGATCAAGGCAATACTGAACACTTCGAACTACGAATCGGGCATTTACGTGGTACGTATAGAGACCGAAAACGGTGTAGTCACCAAACGTTTTGCCATAGCAAGATAATTAGGTAACTACCACCAATAAATACAAAAGGGCTGCCAGCAGGCAGCCCTTTTTTTTATGTCCCCCTCCGGAGGGGGTGCCCGCAGGGCGGGGGAGGAATAAACACCAATCGAGCGCGTTGGCAACGCGTTCGTTTTATTTTATCCCGTTTCAGGCGGGACGCCTGAAAAATACAACCTTCATCTCATCCTCGTTTGCAACGAGGATGCATTTCAATTTCACCACCTTTCTCGCCCTCATTTACAACGAAGATCCATCCCAACCTCCATACCGATGCCCGGCTTTTTACTTTTTAAACACCACATAAGTAAACTGCCCTCTTAGCTCACCTTTTTATCCTATTTTTGGCACGTGATTTCTATCAGCAACATAACCAAAGAATTTGGCGGAGAGCCTCTGTTTTCAGGTATTTCATTTAATCTGAACGAAAAGGAGTGTGTGGGGCTGGCCGGGAAAAACGGATCGGGAAAAACAACCTTGCTGAAAATTATCTCCGGTAAGTTAAGGCCGGAGGTAGGTGAGGTCTCTTATCCGAAGGATATGACCATAGGTTATTTGCCCCAGGAAAAGAAGATCACAAGCCTAAAAACTATTAAAGAAGAAGCGCTGGAGGCTTTTCGTTTTATTCATGAACTTATGGAAAGAACGGAACATCTGACAGCAGAAATACAGAACAGGGAAGACTACCACTCGGACGCATACCATAAACTATTGTTGGAGTTTGATGAACTCAATCATAAGTTACTGTTGTATGAGCCGGAAAAACTGGCAGCACAGACTGAAAGAGTACTGTTTGGACTCGGTTTTAAACAGAGCGATCTGGGACGACCGGTGAGTGAATTCAGCTTTGGCTGGCAAATGCGCGTGGAGATAGCCAAGCTGCTTTTGTTAAAACCGACACTTTTATTGCTCGACGAGCCAACCAACCACCTTGATATCGAATCCATCCAGTGGCTGGAAGAGTTTTTAAAAAGCTATTACGGTTCGGTATTGATCGTTTCGCACGACAGGGCTTTGCTGGATAATATCACTGGCAGAACCATTGAGATCAGCAATGGAAAGATTTATGATTACAAAGTTTCTTATTCCAGTTATGTGCAGCTGCGGGAGGAACGCTTAGCGCAGCAGAAAGCGGCCTATGACAACCAGCAGGCACAAATAAGGCAGGTGGAAAGGTTTATTGAACGGTTCCGGTACAAAAACACCAAAGCCAGACAGGTGCAGTCGAGGATTACGCATTTAGATAAAATGGAGCGGGTTGCTCTGGATGAAATCGATCAGGCAGCCATACATTTTACATTTCCACCGGCCCCGCACAGCGGTAAAATTACCGTCGAATGCCGAAATGTCGGTAAGCGTTATGACGACCACCAGGTGCTGGAGGAAATAAATTTCGAAATTCTCAAGGGAGAACGCATCGCCTTTGTGGGGAAAAACGGTGAAGGGAAAACCACGATGGCTAAAATCATTGCCGGTGTGCTGTACCATAAAGGGGTCGTGAAGCTGGGATATAATGTTGTAACCGGTTATTTTGCACAGGATCAATGGGAGATGCTGGATGCCGGAAAAACGGTTTTTGAAACAGTGGATGATGTGGCTGTTGGAGATGTCCGTACCCGTCTGAAAGCTATGTTGGGCGCTTTTCTTTTCAGGGGAGAAGACATTGATAAAAAAGTTAAGGTACTTTCGGGTGGTGAGAAGTCCCGCCTCGCACTGGCAAAACTTTTACTGGTACCAGCCAACTTTCTTTTGTTGGATGAGCCGACCAATCATTTAGATATGCGCTCGAAAGATATCCTGAAAAATGCCCTGTTGCAGTTTACAGGAACTATGATCATTGTGTCGCACGACAGGGATTTCCTGCAGGGGCTTACATCAAAAGTTTTTGAATTCAGGGACAAAGGGATCAAAGAGCACCGGGGTGATGTTCTTGAATATCTGGAGAAGCGAAAGCTGGAAGACCTGAAAGAATTGAACAGCAAGGCAGGCCCTACAAGCCCTGCAACAAAAACCGTAAGTGATACACGGATGAAGTGGAAGCAGAAAAAAGAACTTGAGCGAAAAAAACGTAAACTGGAAAAGCAAATATCTGAATTGGAGCAAAAAGTTTCCGCCCTGGAGAAAAAGCTGACGCATGTAAACACCAAACTGGCAGATCCGTCCTTATATGCCGAGGAAATAAAATCAGGAGTATTGTACCGGGAGCATGACCAGCTAACCAAAACCCTCGAAGAGATGTATATCCGATGGGAGGCACTTCATTTGGAACTGGAGCAACTTACAGGAGGATGATTATTTATCCCTGTCGATCATACGCCGGGCAATATCAATTAAAATCTGTTTGTTTTCTTCGTTAATATCAATTCCCTTCAATATTTTCATTCCGGAATCAAAGTAAGCATCGATCTTTTTATTCACGGCTGTATTGATTTTCAAACGGGTAAAAATATCTGTAACACGCGTGGTTTTGGCATCGTCATGAATATTAGTTTCATTGTATAGTTCCGTCAGTTCTTTTCTGGTTTCACTATCAGCCACTTCGATAGCTTTGAGGTATAAAAATGTTTTTTTATTGGTGATAATGTCTCCGCCCGTCATTTTACCGAAGACCTCTTCATCACCAAAAGCATCCAGCAGGTCGTCTTTCAGTTGAAACCCCAGCCCGATATTGATGCCGAAATCGTATAACTCGTCAGCTTCTTTTTTAGTGGCACCGCCTACAAGAGCACCTATCTTTAAACTGGCGCCGAAAAGCACAGCTGTTTTCAGGCGGATCATTTCAATATATTCGTCAACAGAAACCTGGTTGTCTTTTTCGTAGTTCAGGTCGTACTGCTGTCCCTCGCATACTTCGATGGCTGTTTTACTGAAAACGGAAAGTGTTTGCGAGAGGATTTCTGCGCGTGCCTGTTGCGCATACTGGTAAGCCATGGCGAATAAAGTATCTCCTGATAAGATGGCAATGTTAGCCCCCCATTTTTTAAATACGGTTTCCTGTCCTCTACGGATAGGGGCATTGTCCATGATGTCATCATGGATGAGGGTGAAATTATGAAACAACTCTATGGCCAGAGCCTGTGACACAGCTTCTTCTTTGTCGCCACCAAAAAGTTCGCACGCCATCAAAGTTAAAATAGGTCTGATACGCTTGCCCTGCAAATTAATGGTATACCTGATGGGCGCGTATAATTCGTCCGGTTGGTATCCGAAAGTCTGCTTTTCGAGCTTATGTTCAAAAAAGGTTAAAAGATCTTCGTAACTACCCATGTGTAATCTATGCTAAATTATTATTACTGAATAAGATCGAGGAGGTATTGCCCGTATCCGCTTTTTAGCAGCGGCTCGGCAATTCTGGCCAGTTGCTCCGCATTAATATAGCCATTGCGGTAGGCAATTTCTTCGATGCAGCCTATCTTCAATCCCTGGCGGTCTTCAATTACTTCAACAAACTGCGATGCTTTTATCAACGAAGAAAAAGTGCCCGTATCCAGCCAGGCAGTACCACGGCCTAACACACCGACTTTTAATTTTCCCCGTTCAAGGTACTGCTTATTAACATCCGTTATTTCATATTCGCCGCGGGCACTGGGGTGAAGCTGCTTGGCAACATCTACCACCGAATTATCGTAAAAATAAAGCCCCGGAACAGCGTAATTGGATCTTGGATGTTTGGGTTTTTCCTCAATGGAAATAGCCTTGAAACCGGCATCAAATTCTACTACTCCGTAACGTTTCGGGTCTTTGACGTGATAAGCAAACACCATTCCCCCGTCAGGATCAGTGCAGCTTACTAAAAGATCCTGTAATCCCTGCCCGTAAAAAATATTATCGCCTAATATCAGCGAAACGGAATCGGTGCCAATAAATTCTTCACCCAGTACAAACGCCTGTGCCAGGCCGTTGGGAACTTCCTGCACTTTATAGTCGAAACGGCAGCCAATACGTGATCCGTCTCCCAGTAGTTTCTTGAAATGTGGTAAATCTTCAGGAGTGGAAATGATCAGGATTTCCCGTATTCCTGCCATCAGTAATACCGATACCGGGTAGTAAATCATTGGTTTGTCGTAAACAGGCATTAGTTGCTTGCTGACGGCAATGGTGAGCGGATGCAGGCGTGTTCCTGCTCCTCCGGCCAAAACAATTCCTTTCATAATTTTATCGTTAGATTTTAGTGTATTTATCCTGCGCCTGTTTTTTATGTTCCAGTTCTTCTATTACAAGTTTATCGAGTTCAATGTCTTCTTCCTCGTCAAATACTTCCATGTAAGGTTCTTTAAATGACTTAGTCAGCGCTTTCTGATCGAGTGTAAGTAACAGCGAAGGCAGCACGAATAAGTTGGATAACAAGGCAACAACAAGCGTAAAGGATACGAGGTAACCCAAAGCTTCCGTCCCTCCGAATGAAGATAAGGTAAAGATAAAAAATCCGAAAAACAGGACAATAGCTGAATAGACCATGCTGTAACCGGTTTCCCGCAGGGCTGCCAGTATCGATTCTTTAATATTCCAGTTGGTATGTTTCAGATGCAGGCGGTAGCGCGACAGGTAATGAATAGTGTTGTCAACGCTGATACCTAAGGCAATGCTAAAGATCAGAATAGTGGAAGGTTTGATGGAAATACCGAAAAGGCCCATCATGCCGGCCGTAAGTATCTGCGGGATTATATTTGGAATTAGGGAAATCAGGATCATCCTTGCCGATGAGAAAATCAATGCCATTAAAAGGGTAATGACCACAACGGCCAGAGTCAGACTCATAAACAGGTTTTTTACCAGGTAGTCGGTTCCTTTCAAAAACACGACACTGGTTCCTGTCATGTGTACTTCATATTTTGAAGGAGGGAAAATAGAATCTACTTTCGGCCTCAGGTCGGTAAGGATTCGTTCAATGTCGTTGGTTCCTATATTGGCCATCTGGATGGAAACACGTGTTTTTGAATAACTTGAATCGACAAAAGCATTCAGAATAGACTTTTTGTTGCTGCCCGATGATAACTGTGGAACATAAGAGAGGATAAAATTTTTCTCCTGATTGTTGGGCAGGGAATACATGTTTGGGTTACCACGATAAAATGCCTGCTTGGCCGATTTTACCACTTCCACAACCGAAACGGGCTTTGAAAACTCAGGGTACAGGGCGAATGTGTCCTGCAACTGATCCAGTCTTTTTAAAAAAGACACCCTCATTATACCTTTTTTCTTCTTAGTGTCTACGGATATCTCCAGCGGCATGACGCCATTAAAATTCTGTTCCAGAAAGATAAGATCTTTGTAGAGCTTGTCTTTTTTAGAAATATCATCTACGATGTTTCCTGTTGTTTTCAGCTGAGTGATCCCGTAAATTCCCAGGATTAAAAATAGCACAGTAACTATGTAAACAGCGGTTCTGCGGTTTTGTACAATAAACACAATGCGGTTAAGCAGCCGGCTGATAAAGCCGCTTTCGAGGTGCTTCATATGTTTGGGCTTGGGCACCGCGAAGAAACTGAAGAGAATAGGCAGCAAAAACAAGGTGAGGATATAAGCGGCAAAAATATTGATGGAGGCTACAATGCCAAACTCAACCAGCATTTGGTTACTGGTAATCGTGAATGCTGCAAAGCCGGCAGCTGTTGTTGAGTTGGTAAGCAGGTTGGCATTGCCGATACGCGAAATCATACGCGACAGCGCTTTTACTTTGTTGCCATGCTCGCGGTATTCGCTCAGGTATTTGTTGAGCAGAAAAATGGAGTTTTCTACGGTAATAACAATTAAGAGGGGAGGTAGTATTCCTGTGAGGATCGTAATTTTATAACCCAGCAGCACGATGGATCCTAAAACCCATATCACAGCGATAACAACCACTGTCATCGCCAAAATCATTGCCCTTAGCGACTTAAACAGGAAAAGCAGCAACAGGGATGTGATGACCAGGGAAAGGAAGACAAAGAAAAGAAGTTCATCCTGGATTTTTTTCGAAGTTACTGTCCGGATGTATGGTAAGCCGGAATATTTAATATCAAGATCGTATTTCTCACCGAAAGCATCAATCTCCTTTTTTATGTCCTTGATGAGCTGAATCCTGGCTTTTGAATTCAGGATGTCTTTTGTGAGGGTGATCATCATCAGACTTACATCCGTTTCCCTGTTGAACAGCCTTCCGTCGTAAAGTTTTAAGCTATAAATTACCTGCTTGATTGAATCAATGGTATGCTGATCTTTGGGCTTTTCGTGTACAATGGGGAGAAAATCAAACTTTTTAAGACTGTCATTTCTTATCAGGTTGAATAACCGTGCCACCGAAACAACTTCCTGCACTCCATCCATATGAAGCACCTCATAACTGAGATCATACCAGTCGTCAAAATGTGTAAGTGTAAAAAGTTCCGGGTCCTGGATAGCTACAAAAATCACACTTCCGTCCTGCCCGAATTGCTTTTTGAAATTTTCGTATTCAATGGTGGTAGGATTGTCTTCAGGTAACATGCGCGCCATCTCGTATGTCATCTTAATCTGGCTTCCTTTGTAGCCCATGAAAATGGTGAATAGCCCGATGACCACCAGAATGGCGATCCGGTTTCGCAAAATAAATCGAACAAGCAGTTGCCACATGTGCCCTTTATAAGTTATGCGTAAATTTAAGTAACTAAAATATGCTTTTTTCTCAAACTAACGTGTAAAATTTACAGGCGTTGTATTTATCCTTGTAACTTTACAAACTGGTATTTAGAGCACAAATGTAAGTTTTGTTTTTAAAATGACAGGCAAAAAGGTTTTGTTTATTGATTCTGCTCATTCGGTTCTGCAAGCCGAATTGGAAAGAGATGGCTTTCAATGCGATAATTTCCCACCTTACAGCAAGACGGATTATGAAAGAATTATATCCGGTTACACGGGTGTGGTTATCAGAAGTAAGATTGAACTGGACAGCAATTTCCTTTCGTCTGCCAGGAACCTGAAATTTATTGCCAGAGTAGGGGCTGGAATGGAGAATATCGATGTGGATTATGCAGAAAAACAAGGGATTGTTTGCCTGAATGCGCCCGAAGGAAACAGGGATGCTGTTGGAGAACAGGCCATCGGTATGCTGCTGACGTTGATCAACAAATTGTTGGTGGCTGACAAGGAAGTGCGGGAAGGTATCTGGGAAAGAGAAAAAAACCGGGGGGTAGAGCTCGGAGGGAAAACCGTGGGAATCATTGGATATGGCAATACAGGTGGCGCTTTTGCCCGTAAATTAAGTGGTTTTGATGTTCAGGTGCTGGCATTTGATAAGTACAAAACAAATTTCTCGGATGCGTACGCGCAGGAAAGTACGATGGAGACCTTATGTGCACATTGTGATGTGGTGAGTTTGCATGTCCCGCTGACAGAGGAAACACATTATCTGGTGGATGATATGTTTATCCAAAGTTTTCACAAACCGTTTTATCTGATCAATACATCACGCGGAAAGGTGGTTCATACAGCGGATCTGGTGGCAAACCTGGAACGTGGAAAAGTGTTGGGTGCCTGCCTGGATGTGCTGGAATATGAGGGGCTGTCGTTTGAAAATCTTGATGAAAAACGTCTTCCCAAAGCTTTCCGGAAACTGGTAAACAGGCAAAATGTTGTTTTATCGCCCCACATTGCGGGCTGGACGGTAGAATCCAATTACAAACTGGCCATAACCCTGGTGGAAAAAATAAGAAAACTGAATCTATAGGCGTATTCTTGTGTCTGAAGAATCGGGAACGCGCTACATTACCACTTTAATATTTCCCTGAAATCATATTCTTTCGGATCAGCTAACCATTCTTTGGCTTCTTCGTAATCGCCAGGCTCAATAAACTGTAGCCCGTGTTCGAAGATCAGCTTTGGTTTGGCTCCTTCCATATTGACCAAACGGGGTTTTATCTTGCCGTGTTCATCTTCCACATCTTCAAGATATAAAGGGGAAATCTCTCCTGATGGTGAAGCCGTTACCATGCAGCCTGTTCGACCTTCATCATACAATTTTTTTACACCATAGCCCAGCATGCCGCAATAAACCAGGTCGTAAGCCGAAGGTTGCACACAGCGCAGCTCGTAACCCAGTTCCACGGGCCGGCTTTTCACTTTAATACTCAGTTCTTTGAGTTTTTGCTGCAGCAGGATGTTGAAAATATGAGCCTTGCTGACATTCCCCAGTTCGGGATGGCCGTGTTCATCGTATGTGAAGTTGATGCCTGAATTTTCAATTTCTTTGTCGCTCATGAAATGAAACACCCCTTCACTGACGATGGCCACTCCGTAATCAATTCCCAGGATTTTGCGCTTGACAATGGCGGAGATGATGAGCCTGGTAATACGCTCAAATGTTATTTCCGTATTATAAAACATCTCCGGGATAACAATCATGGGCGAATGGGTGGCAGCTCCAATGCCGAACGCCAGGTGCCCGGCTTCGCGTCCCATAGCCGAAATGATGAACCAGTTGCCGCTGGTGCGGGCATCTTCATAAATAGTCTGAGCGATACGTACACCTTCTTGTTTGGCCGATTGGTAGCCGAAGGTAGGTGTGTCCTCGGGTAACGGCAGGTCGTTGTCAATGGTTTTCGGAACGTGAATGTTTTGAATGTCCACATCGTGTTCTTTCAAATATTTGGAAATACGGTTGGCTGTTGAAGCCGTGTCGTCACCGCCAATCGTTACCAGTAACTGTACGTTATTTTCAGTAAAAAACCGTGTACTGAAATCGCTGTCTTTTGGTTTGAAACGGCTCATCTGTAAAGCCGATCCGCCCCGTTTATGGATGTCGTCGGCAAACGTAAAATCAATTTCTTGTAATGTAGGATTATCGGCAAATAATCCTTTGTATCCTTCATGAATACCAATAACGCGGTAGCCCGATTTTAGAAATACAAGGGCTACCGAACTGATAACCGAATTGATGCCGGGCGCCGGGCCTCCGCCACAAAGAATAGCTACTGATTCCTTCATTTTTGCAGTTTTATATCTGCCCGCAAAGATAGGAAATAAAGGGGGGCGATTAATTTGCCGGTCTGTACTTTTTTGTCAGGTTGCAGCGCAATCGCGAGTAAGAATTTTGACCTTTATTTAATTACTTCACCAGTACCTGAATTACCGACCGGCTTTTTTGTTCCAGAAATATTTGTTTGCCAGCCAATAATTTTTGGATGATGTCTTCGGTGTAATGTCTTACGGTAATCAGTTGCAGGTTAGCATTGTATCTGAACGGGAAGTCAGCTTTCAGATCGTGCAACAGGGCATCCAGTTTATTTTGATGGTGGTTGAAACATACGGAAAAACTCACTGCCGAGTGCTGCATCAGGTTAATGTGGATTTTGTGCCGGCTGAATGCATCGAAGATGGTTGTCAGGTTATCTTCGGCAATAAATGACAGGTTTTTCGACTGTATACTAAGTAAAACCTGGTTATCTTTTATAATGATCTTCGGAATTTTCGTATCCATTGAACGATCGCCGGAAATGACCGAAGGGTTGTTTTCGGGATGATAAAATGATCGCACAAGCAAGGGTATATTTTTCTTTTGTAGTGGCTGGATTGTTTTTGGGTGGATGACAGAAGCACCGTAGAAAGCCAGTTCAATGGCCTCATGATATGAGATCTGATCAAGTTTAATGCACTCATCGAAACGGTTGGGATCGGCGTTCATCAAGCCTGGTACGTCTTTCCATATCGTTACTTCACGGGCATCAAGAACAAATGCAAGGATGGCTGCAGTAAAATCGGATCCTTCACGGCCGAGAGTTGTCGGATTACCCGCTGCATGGGCACCGATAAACCCTTCGGTAAGCATAAACTTCCCTTCGCTGAACAATGGAGTTATCGCGTTTTTTACGAGCTCCTCCGTTTTGTGCCAATTTACTTTGGCCGCCGTATAGTTGCTGTCGGTGGCAATAATTTTCTGCGCATCAATCCACGCACACGGCAGACCTTCGGAAACAAAAAATTCGTACAGAATCAGGCTGGAGAACCTTTCGCCAAAACTTACGATCCGGTCGTAGGCAACATATCGGTCATTGCCTCTGTTGGTAAGTTCTTTTTCGAGGTCTTCAAAAAGCAAAGACAGTTTGCTATAGCATGAAGAACCAAGAGAAAGCTGCTTCGTAATTTGTTCGTGTTGCTGTTTCAGGCGATCAATAGCCCTGCGAAGATCCTTTTCTTTATTATCGAAAGAAAATTGCAGGATTTTTTCCAGTGCATTGGTGGTTTTTCCCATAGCCGAAATCACCACAATGAATGGCTCATGCACATATGGCCGGATAATGGCTGCCACCCGTTGGATGCCTTCAGCATCCTTCATCAATGCTCCGCCGAATTTGAAGATTCTGGCCATAGTTAATTCTCTGTCGTAAAAGTTAATTTGTTTCTTTGATCAATCCTTTCCGGAACGCTGCAAGCAGCATCTGCAGGTCTTTGATCTGTATTTTGATCTGTTTTCCGACATCGGTGTCCGAAACCCGCTTCCGTTTGGCATTGGCTTCGATAAATATCCTGTCCGAAATAATATCTTTGTCTTCTTCTACAGCTTTGGTTTTTGAGTCGAAATGCTGGTGTTCAACCAACACCAGTCCATAAGAATTATAAATCAGCGTATATCCGGCCACGCCTGTTACTTTTTGATAGGGGATCGACATGCCACCGTCAATCACAAACAGTTTTCCGTTGGCTTTGATAGGACTTTCACCTTTTTTAACTTTTACGGGAACATGCCCGTTAACAACGTGTGAATTTTTCGGGTCGAGGTCGAATTCTTTTAAAATCTCATCACAATATTTCTCGTTATCATACACCAGGCTGTAATAGGGATTACGATGCTCCTTATGTAATGATTTATCTTCGATAAAATACCTTTCGAAGGTAGTCATTTTTAGTTTTCCGAACAGCGGAGAGGCCGTGCCACACCACAAATACCACATATAGTCGAGGCTGTCATTTTGTTTGTTGTGGTCAAAACGCTGTGCATAAGCTTTGCGGGCCACGCGCTCAAAATGGTCACAAAGTGCTTTCCCTTTGTATGTGGCTCCTTCAATTTCAAATGCTTCGAAATCTCCTTTTTCTGTCATCGGGATGCAGCCATGATATAGCAAATTGGAATTATATGCGAGGTACATGCTGCCGTGTGAGAAGAGAAAATCCACATGCCGTTGCAGTCGTTTGCTGTTTTTGAAACTTTTGGTTAGTTTTTCAATCACTTCATTTTCTTCTTCTGATAACTCAAACGGGCTTTTCGGGTCGAGTGTGGGAAAGTTATTGTCGAGCAACGGATACTCTTTGCCATCGATTCGGATAGTGTCTTGTTTCCGCTGAATTTTGTCCAGTAACAGGCGGTCATCCATGTTAAAATGCGGATTGTTATTGATAATCTGGCTTTCCAATTTAAATTGAATAATCGAAATGGCCTTGTGCATCTGCATCAGCATGCGGCTTTCCCGTACCGGATCATCGGTTTTCAGTTTGAACTGATCGCAGGGATCGTCTTTGTACTGCCGCATGGCAAATGTGGCCAGCGGGAGCATATTGATGCCGTAAGCATCCTCCAGCGTATCCAGGTTCTGGTATCTTAACGAAACACGTATCACGTTAGCCACAAGTGCCTTACTGCCTGCCGCTGCGCCCATCCAAATAATATCATGGTTGCCCCATTGGATGTCGACCGAGTGGTACTCTGCCAGCCGGTCCATGACTTTCTCGGCATGTGGTCCCCTGTCGAAAATATCACCGATAATATGCAGCTGATCGATCAGTAACCGTTGGATAAATTTACACATGGCAACGATGAATGCCTCTGCCCTGTCAACTTCGATAATGGTATTGATGATGGCTTCGAAATAGTCTTCTTTATCTTCACCGCTTTCATTCAACAGTTCATCGATGATGTAGGCAAAGTCTTCGGGCATGGCTTTCCGCACTTTTGAACGAGTGTATTTAGCTGCTGCCGAACGGGCTACATCGCTAAGGCGCTGTAAGGTAATGGCAAACCACTCGTGAGGGTCATCTTCGTTTTTCAGGGTAAGGTCAAGTTTTTCTTTCGGATAGTAGATCAATGTAGCCAGCGATTTTTTATCTTTTAGCCGCAGCGTTTTTCCGAAAACATCATCGATTTTACGACGAACCACACCTGAAGCATTAGCCAGCACATGGCTGAATGTTTCGTATTCACCGTGGATATCTGTTAAAAAGTGTTCGGTACCCTTGGGTAGGTTCAGAATAGCTTCCATATTGATGGTCTCGGTACTGGCCGCCTGAATGTTAGGGAATTTTTCCGAAAGTAGCTGTAGGTACTTTAAATGCCCTTCCAGCTGGGAAGTTGTATATACGGAGTTGTTTTTTTTCTTCTTCATAGCTTAACTTACATGAACAGAACTTGATTAAAAGCAGTACAAAGGTACAAAACTGGCAATTAGAAAATATACGTCCGATTGCAATACTGTCCTAAATAAATGTAATTAAGTAATGCCCTCAAGCCGGACTCCCGAAAACTTTCGGGACATCCTTTTTTTCTACAGCAAAAAAAAGGATGCAAAAAATGTCGCCACTGCTGAAAAAATTGCTAAAAATCAACACATTCCACTAAAAGAAAATAACTCGCTGCGCTCAAACAGATTTTCTTTTTTAACGTTCCATGTATT
>Ga0209013_10003996_pt1 | contig 12996 bp, 7 predicted proteins | sample Cruoilmetagenom2_FD_187291 | JGI IMG/M metagenome (GOLD analysis project Ga0209013, IMG submission 187291) | Oil polluted marine microbial communities from Coal Oil Point, Santa Barbara, California, USA - Sample 2 (SPAdes) (version 2) | ecosystem: Environmental > Aquatic > Marine > Oil seeps ... | reverse complement strand
ATAATGATTGAGATGGAAAACTGGATGATAACCAATGCGTTCCTGAGTACGGTGGTTCCATTTTTTGCACTTGCATTTCCCTTCAGGGCAAAGATCGGTTTAAAGGAGGCCAGCACAAAGGAGGGGTAGCTGCCACTGAGCAATCCCACCAACACAGCCAGGACAATAAAGGATGGAATCATATACCAACGGAAGATATCCCCATACTCCAGGTTCAGTCCCACCAGATTGTTAAAGGGAGTCAGCAGCATACTTACCAGGACAATGGCTATCACCAGCGAGACCAGGCTCAGAAATACACTCTCAAAAAGGAATTGCTTAACAAGCTGCTTACGATCCGAACCCACCACTTTTCTCAGGCTTACTTCCTTTGCACGACTCAAAGAACGAGCTGTACTCAGGTTCATAAAGTTGATGGAGGCAATCACCAGCACAAAGCAAGCAATAACTCCAAAAATAATCAGGTAGGTACGGTTGCCATTGGGACGATAGCCGATATCACTTGGTACCTCAATGAAGGAATTCAGATGGATATCCAGCAGGGCCTGTGGATGGTATCCATACTTTGCCCCAGAGGCCAGGAACTCCTCGGGTGAGATCCCCATGAACTGCTCAAGTTCGCCTCCAATGTTTGCTATAGTTGTTGCCTGCAGCTTCTCATCCAGCAGATCCGGATCGGCTCCCGGGCTCACCATCAGGTAGGCCTGCATATGGTTGTTGAACCAGGTGGTTCGCTTGCTCGATTCATAGGTGGAATAGGAGCATATGAAATCATAATCGAAGTGGGAGGTCCGCGGAGCCTCCTCCACCACGCCTGTCACCCGGTAGAGGGTGGAATCGTTATTCATGGCAATGGACTTCCCAATGGGGTCCCCCTCGGGAAAGTATTGTTCTGCTTTTGATTCGCTAAGCACAATGGTATTGGGTTCGTCCAGGCAGGTGTGCGGATCTCCCTGCAAGAGCTCTATGGTAAAGAACTCGAAAAAAGTGGAGTCTGCATACAGCAATTGATTCTCCAGGTACTTGTTGGCCGGATCAACCCACATGAGGCGGTTGTTGGCCCAGTCGAAGCGACAGAAGTTTTCAACTTCCGGTATCTCTTCATGGAATGAAGGTGCGCATATGGGACTGACCCATGCGCCGGTAAATTCCTCCCCGGCCATCTTACCTTCCAGATAGAGTCTATAGATATCGGCTGAGCGCTTGTTGAAGCGATCATAGCTGGTTTCACTGATAATGTATAAGATGATAAAAATGGCACTGGCCAGTCCAATTGCCAATCCAGCAATATTGATGGCATTAAAGGCCTTGTTCTTGTTGATACTTCGGATCGTAACCCGCATGAAATTTCTCCACATAGTCTTCTGGTTTTTCTTAAGTTATTATTATTCGTAATGCAGACATATGGCTGGATTGGTACGTGCTGCTTTTAATGATGTAATCGTGACTGTGATCATGGCAATGATGATGGCTAAGAGTGCAGATATCACAAATAACAAAGGCTGAAATCCCACATTGTAGGGGAAGTCTCTGAGCCAGTCCTGCATCATAAAATAGGCCACAGGCATGGCAATCAGGATGGATATCCCCACGGCATATATGACACTCTTAGTAACTATGGCAATAATATTATTCTCTGTGGCACCCAATACCTTTCGGAGACCGATTTCCCGTATTCTTTTCTGAGAGTTATAGAGTGTTAGTCCAAATAACCCAAGGGATGCGATAAAGATCGTGAGGATGGAAAAGATCATGGTTAAAGCGCCCGTTCTTTTCTCCTCTGCATAGTAAGTGTTCAGACTTTCATCCAGAAAGAAATATTGCAAGGGTTCATCATTGGTAAATTCTTTCCATATTTCATCGATGTGTTTCAATCCGGCTTCAATGTTGTTCTGACCGCCTGCCAGTCTGAGCGTGATATACCCTCCGGATTCATAATTCTTACGGGTAATAATCTGGGCTGCTATTTCTTGTTTCAGGTTTGAGAAATGGTGGTCCTTAACAACCCCGATAATCCTTAACTCGGAGTTAAACCCATCTCGGTTGGGCTCCAGCAATATCTGGTTTAAAGGATCTTCGAGCTTATACTTTCTTACTGCCGCTTCGTTGACCAGGCAGGCCGAAGAATCAGAGGCAAATTCTTCAGAGAAGAATCGGCTCCCTGGAGTGGCAAGTTCAAATCGAAAGGTCTCCATAAAATCCTTATCAGTAGTGTAGACAAAGAATGGGGAGATTTCTTCAATGGGTCTTCCTTTGATGCCATAGGAACTATTGTTGTTGGTAGCTCCAAGATAGGCTGTTGAATTGGTGGCGGTAAGAATAGAACTGTGATTTGTAAGTTCGTCTTTGAAAACCTGGACCTGGTTCTCAAGAGGGAATAAGCGCTCAATAACGACGAGCTGCTCTTTATCAAAACCCAGTTCTTTGCTGGTCATATATCTGAATTGCCAGTAGATAACCAATGTTCCGGCGATAATTATCATGGAGATGGAAAATTGGATAATGACCAGGGCATTTCTGAGTACGGTGGTGCCATTTTTAACAGATGCGTTCCCTTTCAGGGCAAATATGGGTTTAAAGGAAGCTAGAACAAATGAAGGATAACTCCCGCTGAGCAGTCCCACCAGGATCGCCAGTAAGAGAAATGAAGGGATCATATACCAGCTGAAAATATCCCCAAATACCAGGTTCAGTCCCACCAGATTGTTGAAAGGATTGAGCAGGACAATGACCAATACAAGAGCAATCACCAAGGAAATCAGGCTCAAAAAAACACTTTCAAAAAGGAATTGTTTGATTAGCTGTTTGCGATCCGAACCCACTACTTTTCGCAGACTTACCTCTTTAGCACGACTCAATGACCTGGCCGTACTGAGATTCATAAAATTGATAGCCGCAATAAGCAATACAAAAAAGGCGATGACACCGAAAATAACCAGGTAGGTACGATTTCCAATGGGACGGAATCCGATGTCAGAGGGCAAGTCGATCTCCTTATCCAGATGAATGTCCAAAAGTGGCTGAGCGAAAATGCCATATCTGGCTCCCGATGCAATAAATTCTTCAGGAGAAATTCCCATAAATTGTTTCAGCTGGGCACGAATATTCTCAATTAAGGATGCATTGATTTTTGTATCCAGTTGTTCTTTGTTTGTACCCGGCCTTACCAGAATGTATGTTTCCATCCAGTTGCTGAACCAGAAAGTAGACCTGCTCCTTGGATCGGTGGAATAGGAACAGATGAAATCATAGTAGAAATGAGAGGTCCTGGGAGCATCCTCAACCACTCCTGTCACCCTGAAAAGGGTGGAATCATTATTCATGGCAATGGATTTCCCGATGGGATCGCCTTCAGGAAAATACTGGATCACTTTTGATTCTGATATAACAATGGTGTTGGGTTCATCCAGGCAGGTAGTAGGATTCCCCTCCAAAAGATCAATGGTAAATATTTCAAAAAAGGAGGAATCGGCATACATAATGCTTCCCTCCAGATATTTATTGGCCGGGTCAACCCACATAAGCCGGTTATTTGCGAAATCGAACCTGCAATAATTTTCAATCTCGGGGATCTCTTCATGCATGGTAGGGCCCAGGATGGGAGCGTTCCAGGCACCTTTCATCTCCTCTTCACCCATTTTACCATCTATATAGAGCCTATAAATATCGGCCGATCGATCGTGGAAACGATCATAGCTGGTTTCGCTGATGATATAGAGAATGATAAAAATGGCACTGGCCAGTCCAATGGCCAGTCCAGCGATATTTATAGCGTTGAAAGCCTTGTTTTTGCTGATGCTTCTGAGGGCAACCTTGATGAAATTTTTCCACATGCGTTTTAGGTTTGCAATTGTTAATCAGTAATTGTGCCATTCGTTATATCTTGCTCATTATGTGTTGTTTATAAAACATAGGCCTTAATTGAATGGTACATTATCGTACAAGGGTGTACATATTCGTACAGTAGCTATTTCAACCCTTTGCCCTATCTTGTGTTATCAGTAGGACGAACACCCACAAAAAATGTTACCATGAAGAATCAAACAGTTTCCCGCCGTGAATTTGTAAAACTGTCTGCAGCCGCTGCAGCCGGACTCACCATATTACCTGGTTTCCGTTTTGGACTGGATCAGCTGCCCGCTCCCATGAAGCGCAGCTTTGGCAAGATCCCCTTCGAAGTGACCACACTTGGGATGGGCGGACAGGCATCTCTGCAGTGGACCCCGGCAGATGTGGATCCGGTTCCCATAATTCTGAAGGCTTTCAAAATAGGAGTCAACTATTTTGACACCTCCAACCTTTACGCTAAGAGTCAGCTTCATTTTGGAAAGGCCTTCCGGAAACTGAACCTGATTCCGGGAAAAGAGGGCTACGATAAAAAGTTACGTGAATCCATTTTCCTTACCACCAAGACCCACCAAAGGTGGGGAAAACCCGGCTTCCCTGAACTGGAAAACGTAAACAACTGGTCCAATGGAGATCCTGCAGGAGGAGCTGTAAAGGACCTGAAGAGATCACTCTCACAGATGTTTGGCGACGGAGAAGGAAACTACCCGGAAGGCTCCTATGTGGACATGGTGCTTACCCATAACCTGAATTTTGTGGAGGAGGTAGATGTGATGTACAAGGGTTTGGAAACCCCGCTGAACAAGGATGAGAATTTTGGTGTTTTGGTTACACTCAGGGATTTTCGCGATGGGACCAACCATTGCGGACTGAATCCTGAAAATGAAAAACTGATCAAGCATATTGGTCTTTCCGGGCACATTAACTCCCCGGCCATGATGGATATGATCCGGAGGGACAATTACGAGATTCTGGATGCCATGCTGGTGGCCATCAATGCAAACGACAAGCGTTACCTGAATCACCAGCATAATGTGATCCCGGTGGCACAGGCTAAAAACATGGGAATTATTGCTATGAAGGTATTTGCTGATGGAGCCATGTACGGAAAATATAATGATTGGACCAGGGATTCGGATGGTGTAGTGCGGAGTGTGGGAACCAGGGAGCTGCCCAGCAAGCCATTGATCGAATATGCCTTGACAACCCCGGGGATTCATACTGCCATTATTGGGATCGGTCAGATCTCCGATGATCCCCTGAAGTGCCAGCTGGTACAAAACTTCTATGCTTCGCAGATTACACCGGATGGATTGAATCAGGAGAAGAGAGAAAAAATTGAACTTAGTGGAAAGATTGCCAAGGATGGGATGACCAATTACTTCCAGCTTCCAATAAGGGGACTTACCCCACCGCAGGATATAAAGATCAAGGCGGGAACGGAGACAGAGATCAGCTGGAACAGCGCCCTGGCAGCAGATTATGCACTCTCACATTACGAAGTGTTCCATGGTGAAGAGCTGGTGGCTACTGTGCTGCATATACCCCAGACTACTACTGCTCCATTCAGGTTTAAAGGTGCAAAGAAAGAGGGAAGCTATAAAGTAGTCACAATAGATAAGGCAGGTAAGCGGGCCGAAAGTGAAGTAATGAAGGCTTAAGGATCAGTTCTTTCCGAATCCTTTGCGCTCCATTTTGCCCCATTTATTGCGATTAAATAACTTATCGATATTCCCCTTGATGGTCATCAACATCACCATGGGGTGATAGAAGAGAGGCTCCAGGAAGGCGATTCCCACCAGGCGCATTACATCCCGCCTTTTCTCATATTTATGAAAGGTAATCTCTTCGAACAACACCGCCCAGATGGAAAGTGAAACCGCGAAAAAATAAACAAAGCCAAAAAGCAGCAGGAAAAATGGCCAGTTCAGGCTGTTTGTGATCACCAGGAATACAAACCAGCAAATTCCCAGGAACTCAACGATGGGTGCCAGGTACTCAAAGGCAAGCCAGTAGGGGTAGCCAAGTATGCCCAGCTTCCCGTATTTTCTGTTAAAGAAGAGCTTCCGGTGTTTAATCAGGGTCTCCATGGTTCCCCGGGTCCACCTGCTTCGTTGCCGGGCCAGAACCTTAACGGAAGAAGGCACCTCGGTCCAGCAAAGTGGATCTGGAATATAGACCACATCATAGTTGAGACCATTCTCTGCCATATACCTCCTGATGCGAACCACCAGCTCCATATCCTCCCCAACCGTACTGGTACTGTATCCGCCCGACTTGATCACGATCTCCCGGTCGAACATCCCAAGTGCACCTGAAATAAGCAGCAGTCCGTCCAACTCACTCCATGCCATTCTTCCCATCAGGAAGGCCCTGGTATATTCCATAACCTGTGCACGGGGCAAAAATTTCTTTGGCAGGTTGATCTTCTGGATATGGCCATCTTTGATCTCACATGAATTGGCGATCCGAATCACTCCCCCTGCTCCAATCACCCTCTTCTCCTTGGCCTCCATAAAGGGTTTAACCAGTTTTAATAAAGCATCAGGCTCCATAATGGAGTCTGCATCAATACTTACCACCAAATCGTTCCTGCATACATTTAAACCTGCATTCAGCGAATCAGCTTTCCCTCCATTGCTCTTATCAATTACCGTCAGTCTTTTAAAGGAGCGGTTTTGTGACTTATATACTCCACGAATCCGTTTGCAGGGCAGCCGGTAATCGAAATAGTAGTTTACCTTCTCAAGTTCATAGGCAGCGATAATCTTTTCCAGGGAATCATCCTTGCTGCCATCATTTACCACTATCACTTCATAATTGTTGTAATAGAGCGAAAGCAGTGTCCTGATATTGTCAATAATAGTCTCACTTTCATTGAAGGCTGGCGCTATTACGGAAAGAGACGGAGCCAGGGGTGAAGCCACAATAGAGTTATAATCCACATAGCTGTTCTTCCGCAGGTATTTTCTCAGGGTTATGGCCGAAAAAATTGTAAGGATCAGATAGGTAGTAAAGATTAGCGCAGTAATAATGAATACTGCGTTCAGTACAAAATATTTCAATATTTCATATGCTCTATCCATAGCTAGTAGATCCGGCCATCCAGTACGTGCCTGATGATGATCTGGTAGTTTTTATATTCTGATTTTGATTTCATTAGCTTGATCAACATGGAGATGCCCGGCTCACCGGTATTCTCCATGGCTTTTGTGGCCTCGATCTGCAACTGAACGTCCTCCTCAGTATCCAGTACAGATTTAAGGAATTTAAGATATTTCTCATCAGGTACCTTTGCAAAGGTGTTCAGTATCTCCAGCTTGTTATTAAAGGTTTCTTCAGGATATTTCTTGATCATGGCCGGAAGCGCCATTTTTAGTCCAATCTCCCCACATACCTTATAGGACGTGTGACGAATCTGCTCATTCTCATGTTCAAACATTTCCAGGATCTCCTTGCCCACACCCCGTTGCTTATACCATGCCACCATTTCCAGTGAGAACATCACCACACTAATATTATCTGAATTGAACCATTGTTTAAAATCAGGAACTTCAAGGTTATGCTGGATCTGTAGTTCATGCAGGGTTACCTGTTCCCAGAGGGAGAGAGGTTTCTCAAGCACATCCAGGAATTCATAGGGATTTCCATCCGAGAGCCGGACCATGGCGATCTGTGCCTCCATCCTCAGGATTTCGTTACTGGCATTCACACTCTTGATGATCTGCTCATTGGCTTCCCGTATATTCATAAAGGCAAGTTCACGGAATCCTTTGACATTTTGGTGCCATTTGCGACTGTAGGCCTTCTCCAGGGAGTCCCTTTTCAATCCGAGCCGGAGGTAGAGCTGCTGGATATCTTCCTTTATCTCTCCCTTCAGATTGACGGCCAGATCAATCATCTGATTGATCAGTACCTGACGACTGACGCGATTATCGGCCACTTCATCCAACTCCAGGAATGCCAGTTCCTGATGCTCATCATCAAACAGGTAGTTCATCAATAAGAGCTGGTACCTCTCCAGAAGGTAATCATTCAAAATCTCCTCACGCTGTATCCTTCTTCTGTTAAGCAAAATGATGATCAGCAGTGTAATCAGTGTGATGATGGAATAGAGGATCACAATGTAAAGAATGGTCACCAACAGGGGTGATTTATCAAAGCGGGTCAGGATTCCTCTGGCATATTCTGAGAGTACCACACCCGACTGCTGCGCACTTATGGTAGTATCCGCTACGGTAGTGTCAGCAGGCAGAGAATCGATCACCTCCTGTGCATGAGTGTTCATGGCCCCTGTAAATGCCAGCATCAGACCCAGTACCAGGCCCGGATATATCTCCTTCAGGCTCATTTTTTTATCACAAAGTAAGCTCCAAGTCTCATATCAATTCTGCTTCGATACTCCTGGTCGGCATACTCCTCCCAGGCATAGCCCACCATGGCGACCCCCCTGATTCCGGGAGTAAGTTTTTTCGAGAGTTCAAGTCTGCCCGAAACAGCGTTCAGCCGCTCAAGGTCAGAAACCACATTTATGGGTTCATCCGGCGCAGTGCCATATCCCAGGGTAAGTGTCAGGTAGTTGAACCGGGTATCAAAATACCTTCTCGCACTCAGATAGTAGGACCCGGAAACTCCGTAATCCTTGAAAAAAAGATAGTTTCTGAATGAAAACCAGTAGTTACCCGCATATTTCTCTGCTGAGAAGGTGAGAAAGGTAAAATTCTGATCCCAGTAGAAATACCTTAATCCGGCAGAAATTCCAAATCCCTTGGGAAGAGCCTGCCACACTTCCGCAGCTACCCGCTGCCCGGGAAAGTAATTAAGTTCCCCATTGGGTGAAAACCCATAAGCCAGTAAGGCATATGTCGTTTTACCCAGGTTCAGGTAAGCATCCAGGTTGATTTGAAGATCGGTAGCTGGCGAAGAGGCTCCCGCCATATATCCTCCATTCACAGAGGGGATCAATTTTCCATATTTAAAAGGAATCTCTCCCCCGGCAGTCAGCATATGCCAGTTGCGCACATAGGGCTCTGAAAAATGGTCGTAGGAGTAATACCCAAATAGCTCCGTTTGGTTTGAAGGGGACTGACCTTGCTGCAGGGACACCATATACCTGTCAAAGACTCCGGCCGAATCGGGTTCAAGCTCGGTAGCACTTCCGGCACAGGTCTCCAGCTTTTCCAGGTTATTCTCCCAGTAAGCCAGATCCACACATGTGGCATATGCTTCATAAAGTCCGGGTTCCATTGCAATAACCCTGTCAATAAGCATGTAGGCCGAGTCAAAATTGGATTCCCATCCAAGAATTCTGGCCAGGTAGAGGGCCACATCATGGTAGGCTTCATTTTCCTCCAGGAGCATATTTCCGATCTGTTTTGCATCACTATAGTCACCTGCAGCTGCCAGGTCGCGCATTCGTGCAAACTCCATCTCAGGATTACTTTGATCCAAAGTATCCTGGGCCATTGGCTGGACCAGGTAAAGGACCAGAAGAGTAATAATAAGGGTTAATCTATACATCTTACGTTTCAATTCTTTCCGGATAGAGACTTAACCATATCCACCATCACTTTCGGATCAAATGGTTTGGTCAGATATCCCATGGCGCCAAGCTCCATAGCATGCTCCCTTGTTTCAACATTGGTTATACCAGTGATCACAATCACAGGGATTTTATCTTCCATCTTTGTGTTGATATGCCGTATCAACTCCAGTCCCTTGGTATAAGGCATGTTTATATCAGTAACAACAAGGTCTATCTTCTCTTCACCAAGAATCCTGATACCCTGGAATCCATCCAGCGCTTTAAATACGTCATAACCCGCCTTCTTCAGGGAAAACTCAATGGTTTTAAGCGTCATTACATTATCTTCACAAACAAGGATGTTCATTGTCTACTGATCAGTTCTACGCAAATTATTGCATAATGATTCGATGTTGTTCCAGGTTTTGGTCAATGGACAGAATGAATAGATAAATACCCGGTTTTGTGTTCTGAATATCTACCCAGGTAATAGCCTCCTCAAGTGGCAAGAAGAGAATTTCTTTTCCAAGCATATCCAATACTCTTAAACTGGATTCCTGGAATGGCTCCGGAATGGAAATGCAGAATCGGTCCTTCCCGGGATTCGGGAAGATGGAGGAGCTCACGGAGCTTAGCTCATCTTCTGCAGACAAAGGATATCCCACATGGAGTTGAACCGGAACAAGTGTGGAGCTTTCAGCTCCATCGTCCAGGTAGTACATAAAAAAATCATCTCCACGGAATCCGGGATCAGGATCATAAAGAAAACTGCCATCGGGATGGAGAAACAGCTGTCCATGTTCGGTGCTGCTCCCAAAGGGGAGCCGGACCTGCATTTCGTTTCCATCTATGTCAAAATCGTTCTGAAGCAAGCCTGCTTCAGGACCCGGCTCCAGTATGTTCCCCGTAGTCAGACGAAAGGTATCGGCCAGTCCGATGGGTGGGGAATTGAACTGAGGCAACATCTGTTTCATATGGTGGAAAGACTGCTTTTTGCGTTCGATGGGACTTTCATTTACAATCTTCTCATAATCCCAGGGGCTCCATTGATACTTCCCGGTCTGATAAATATCGTCCTGCAACAGGATGGATACGGCAATCCCGTCGCTCAGGGTATCCCGCCGGTCGATCACCAGGTCTGGCCCATCCATATGTGACTCATAGTGCATGGCCCTGCCTACCGTGGGCGCAGGGAAATTAATCAAGGTCCACGGAATCCGGATCTCCACGCTGTCATTAAACAGAGTAACTGCATTGAGAAACTGGTAGGGATCTTCCGAAGTAGAGATATTCAGTTCCCCAATATACTGTATACTGTTATAAAAATAGCTGGTTTGCCACTTCACAGGATTCCAGAGTCCGGTATCGCTGGAGGTGGATACAACTGTATCCAGTCTATCTAATTTTTTAATGCCAAACACATCATAGGTCGGGAGTACATACAGTTGGGCCAGCTTACCTTCCATGGGAATCTGAAGGACGAACTCGGCCCGAAGGGTGTCGGGCGCCACCCCGATGGAACGGCCGTTGGGGAGTACGGACTCTCCCAGATTTGATTCGTAGGTGTCAAAGGCCACCCATAGTGTATCCTCACTGTATTGGGCAGTTTTCATATGAACCCGTACTCTGAAAAAGGTGTAATCGGAATGAACCTGGATGCTGGTAATGGAACTGTCCGGGTAAACCCCTGTCTCGGTAAATGTCTCCGGAGGAGGCGCATAGGCCAGTATTCCAAAACTCTGCTCCGGAGAAGTGAGATTGTGCCACAAATAACGATATTGCTTGTCTGAGTATGGATTTGTGATCCAGGTTTGTTTGAACCACTCATCGATCAGGGAGAACTGTACTCCCCCGGCACAACCCGAGGACTCAATATTATCGAACATCCTGATATTGTATTCCCCCTGCTCTTCCTCTGATATACCCCCGTGGTGCATTCCGGAAGGTGAAAGGTGTCCGCTTCCCCAGCTGGATGGCACGCCGAATTCGGCAATGATCAGCGGGATATCCTGGTAATGTGTCTTCAAGTCCTTCAGATAGCCCAGGTAATTATTGGGCCCCAGGGAATCAGATTCCGCCAGGTAGATAGGATCCTGAACAATGAAATCGGGATAATAGGGGTAGGCATGGTATCCAATGAAGAAGCCAGGAGAATTTTCTGTACTTATCAGGTCAGCCAGATCGATCTGTTCTGTATCCTCGGTGCTTCCGTCAAGTAAATGCTCCGTGGGATGATAAATGGGATCCAGAGTGGGCCAGGATGAAAAACCACATGGCCGGATTGACTGGTAGTGCTCATTTTCATACTGCATCAGGCCATCAAGGCGTTGTGTAATCCAAACTTCCACCGGATCGCCTGCCGGGAGCTGAAAGAAGACCCCTCCATAAGATGTTTCGCCTGGATTAGCTTCGTTGGTTAAGCTTACCTCTTCTGGATATATCTCCCTGCCTGGCAGGTATCCAATGACCCAGGGCGAGATATCTGAAGTGAAGTCGCCATAGGCTTTTCCAAACCGGTGAGCTATGCTGATATCACCGTGGACAGCTGCCACCGCCTCTCTGATTTCATTATCGAAGAATGCAGTCTGTTCAAAAAGATCGGTTGCCACCTCATTCTCCTCCAGCCAGACTCCATGAAGAACAAGCAAAGGATTCTGTGGATGATCCTGGTTATACTTCCTTAGCTCATCATAGAACCTTGGATAGTGGAGTGTATAAAGGCGAATGGTATTGTAGCCTGCCTCTTTGATCAGTTCAAACCAGCGGCGGTAATCCTCTGTGGTGGCCGCCAGCTCCCCGGGTTGTGTCCCGGGTACAGACACACCCATGTTGATCCCCTTCATAAAAATCGGGATATAGTTGAATCCGTTCCAGATAGCGAATTTATCTTCCTTAATCGCATAATCTCCTCGATAAGGCTCAGGTTCAGCAGTTTCCTTCAGGTGCTGGGCTATTCCAGGCCATCCCTGGCACAATATGAAAAAGAACAGGAGGCTAATACGGAAAGAGGAGTTGAAATACTTCATTGGCATGGATAGGGTATTAAGTGATAAAATTAGCTGTTCTTTCCGAGAGTGGAAGCTTTTTTTTTTGAATAGTTTTAACCCAGATCACGAATCAGCAATTCAATGTTCTGAACTCCGCGTTGCTCCAGAATCAACTCCTTGTTTATCATCACCCTGTCGATGGTGGATTGATCGAAATAGCGGATAGTAACCAGCTCCAGGCCTGTCTGGTAGGCGACCTTGTATTTCTCTTCCAATTCATCGGTTACCAGCCTTAACTTCCGCTTATCATTGTTCACAATCATTTTAAAGCTAATAGCCGAATTCTGCATCAGGTTGATCTTCATTCCATGCTTGCTGAAGATCCCGAAAATTTCTTCCAGGTTGCCTTCGTTGATAAAGGAAAAATCCAGGGGCGAGAGGCGGATCAGCACCTGGTCCATTTTAAAGATAAAAGAGGGAGTCAATTTACTGTAGGAGAGGTTCCCCACCAGGGTCCCCGGAGCCTCCGGATCCACAAAAGATTTTACATGCAGGTTGATGTTCTTGTTCTGCAAGGGCTTGATGGTCTTGGGATGGATCACGCTGGTGCCAAAATAAGCCAGCTCAATGGCATCCAGA
>Ga0209013_10003995_pt1 | contig 13002 bp, 12 predicted proteins | sample Cruoilmetagenom2_FD_187291 | JGI IMG/M metagenome (GOLD analysis project Ga0209013, IMG submission 187291) | Oil polluted marine microbial communities from Coal Oil Point, Santa Barbara, California, USA - Sample 2 (SPAdes) (version 2) | ecosystem: Environmental > Aquatic > Marine > Oil seeps ... | reverse complement strand
GGAACATTCCCACTCGAGCTGATTCCACGACCATTGCAATTCTTTAACCAGTGGTTACCGATGACCTATTCCGTCCAAGGGTTCAAAGCTGCCATTTCATCAACGGACATAAGTTTTATTCAATGGAATAATGGTATTTTGCTCGCTTTCTTTATGGGGGCTGCTGTATGTACAGTGTCATACTTTGTTGTGAAGTTTAAAAAACAGTTTTCGCAAATACAAAAAGCTTAAAAAAGAGCCGTTCTGGAGTAATTCCAGAGCGGCTTTTGCTGATTACAGTGTATTGCAAGATTCGCATTTATTGCCGTAGCATTCATGCTGTTCTTCTATTTTTTCTCCGCATTGGGAACAATGTTTCGCAGGTAGATTTTTGAAAAACTCAATCACGTTTTCTAACATCTGAATAACCTCCTTTTTCATACTGTACTAGTACTGTTATCTTATTTTATATTGTATTACTACAGATTGAAAAATGTCAACGCAAAAGAGGCAATAATGAAAATTTCATACAACCTTATTCGGAACAAACGTTCTTTGGGTATGATATAATATGCAATGAATGAAGGGTAATTTAAAGGAGCGATTTACTATATGTATTTTATTGATAACAAAGGCATCACGGATCCCCGCATTAATCTTGCGATTGAAGAATATGCACTCAAAACAATGGACGTAGATAAAGATTCGTTCTTTATGTTCTATATCAACGAACCTTCCATAATAATTGGGAAAAACCAAAACACGATTGAAGAAATAGATACCGATTATGTGGACATCAATGGGATTCACGTTGTTCGCAGACTTTCAGGTGGTGGGGCAGTCTACCACGACCATGGTAATTTAAATTACAGTTTCATCACAAAAGACGATGGAGACAGCTTCCGTAATTTCAAAAGGTTTACCCAACCTATAGTGGATGCATTGCAAGAAATGGGAGTTGATGCGGAACTTTCAGGACGTAACGACATTTTGGCTGGAGGCCGCAAAATTTCAGGCACTGCACAATTCACAACTAAAGGCCGTATGTATAGTCATGGCACATTGATGTTCGATTCGGAGATCGATGCAGTCGTTTCTGCATTGAAAGTGCGTAAAGATAAGATTGAATCAAAAGGGATCAAATCAATTCGCAGCCGTGTTGCCAATATTACGGAGTTTATGGACAAGCCTATGACCATTGAAGAATTTAAATCGACATTGCTTCAATCCATATTTGAAGGCGAAGAGGTAAAAAAAGTTGAACTGACTGAGGATGATTGGACAAACATAAAAGCGCTTTCCAAAGAGCGGTATGGTAACTGGGAATGGAACTACGGCAAGTCACCTGCCTTCAACATGTCTCATTCTGAACGCTTCCCTACCGGCGGAATTGATGTTCGTCTTCAAGTGAAAAATGGTGTCATTGAAGATGCTAACATTTATGGAGACTTCTTCGGAGTAGGCGATGTTACTGACATTGAAAACCTTTTAAAAGGCGTGACATACGACAAGTCTGCCATCGCATTCGCACTTGGTGATTTTGATATCACAACGTATCTTGGAGGCATCACAAAAGAGCAATTCCTTCAATTGATTTACTGAGAACATTAGAATGCACACGAGAGTCTGACTTCAGTCAGGCTTTTTTGTATACACAATTTTCCAAATATCTCTAGCTGGAGTGGAACTTTGTTCTTTTGTTAAGTACAATTAAGAAAAAGAGTGAAGGGGGAGGACAACATGAAGACACATCGGATCTATATCGTTGAAGATGATCGTAAAATTGCCTCACTACTTGCCGATACTTTGCGTAAGTACCATTATGAAGTGCAAACCGTTCAAGATTTTGATTTAATCATAGAAGAGTTTGAAGCATTCGATCCGCATCTGATTTTGCTCGATATCAATTTACCGTCCTATGATGGATATTATTGGTGCCGGCAGTTTCGAACCAAAACGACATGTCCGATTTTATTTATCTCGGCACGCTCCGGCGATATGGATCAAGTATTCGCACTCGAAAATGGGGGGGATGACTTTATCACGAAACCTTTCCATTATGAGATCGTCCTAGCGAAAATTAGAAGTCATTTACGACGTACATATGGCGAATATGCCGCTAAACAAGAAGAACGTTCGATCAAATGCGGAAAACTATGCTTGTACCTTGAACGCATGGAATTACATACGGCAACACAAGAAATACCGCTTCAAAAAAGAGAATGTACGATTTTGGAATTACTGATGGGCCAATCACCAAAAGTAGTGACACGTGAACAATTGCTGGAAGAGTTATGGGATGACCAAGCCTTTGTTGATGAAAACACATTGAATGTCAACATGACCCGTGTCAGGAAAAAATTGCAGGATTACGACATTACTTCAACGATTGAGACGGTGCGGGGAGCAGGATATCGCTTTGTTTTAAGCACTGAGGAATCATCATGAATATCCGGTTATTCATCAAGGAACACGTTTCCTATATCATCTTTCAATTCATGATGGTTCTTTTTATCATGTTGCTGTACTGGCTGGACGGTTTTCGAAATGTTGATACAGCGATTTACTCGGTTGTCATCAGTACATTGCTGATCTTAACCTTCCTTTTCGCGCGCTATATCAAACGGTACACATTCTACCAAAAAATCTTGTCACAACCAATTGAAATGGAAGCGGCCTTGCAGCGTAACGGTAAATCACCGGAACAAGAACAAGTGGAAATTTATCTCCAGAGCCTATATCGCTTGTATCAAAATGAGGTTCAGGCTTTATATGCCAACCAAAACCGTCAATTGCAATTCATGAATCAATGGGTCCATCAAATGAAAACACCTCTATCTGTGGCAGAACTGCTCCTACAGGAAGATGACATTGATAAAAAGAGCATGCAAGAAGAAATTGATCGTCTCAAACGAGGACTGGAATCCGTTCTGATGAACGCAAGACTCGATACATTCGAGCAGGATATGCAAGTTGAGCAAGTTCATCTGAAGTCACTCGTTTCTGAAGTTGTTTCCGATCATAAACGTCTGTTTATCACTAACCAGGTGTATCCAGTGATATCGATTGATGAAAAGTTCATAATCCCAACCGATGCAAAATGGATGAAATTTGTATTGGGGCAATTTATTACAAACGCCGTGAAATATACGTTCGAAGAAGGCAAGAAAGTTCATGTTCGTGCAACCTGTCAAGAAGGCAATGTATTGCTATCTGTGCAAGATGAAGGGATCGGAATTCCAACTACCGATCTTCCCCGTGTGACAAAGGCTTTCTTCACTGGAGAAAATGGGCGTAAAACGGGTGAAAGCACTGGAATGGGCTTATATTTGGCGAAGCAAATCAGTGAGAAACTTGGACATGAACTGAACATCGAATCGGAGAAAAATAAAGGGACAACCGTATCGATTTTATTTCTTAACTCCGAGAAAGTGAAGGGAGGTTTTCCAGAAGATGACCATATTGAAAATGGACGAAGTGACAAAAGTGTACGAGGGGAAAGTGACACATCGTGCGATTAACCAGCTCAGTTTTGAAGTGAGCAAAGGAGAGTTCGTGGCAGTCATGGGTCCTTCTGGAAGCGGGAAGACAACCTTGCTGAACCTTATATCAACCATTGATTCCGCAACTTCCGGTACCATCACGATTGATGGACAGAATCCCGAGGAAATGGGTAAGACGGAGCTGGCTCTTTTTAGACGGAAACAACTTGGTTTTGTATTCCAAGACTTCAATTTACTGCAGATGTTAACAGTGGAAGAAAATCTCGTGCTACCACTTACCCTGGATGGTCATAAAATCAATGAAATGAAAAAACGCGTCATGGATTTGGCAGATAAACTGGATTTGAAGCAAATTCTTGAAAAAAGACCGAATGAAATATCGGGAGGACAAGCACAGAGGACTGCTATCGGACGTGCTTTAATTCATCGGCCAGCGATTATTCTGGCAGATGAGCCCACCGGGAATCTGGATTCGAAAGCATCCAGAGATGTTCTCGAACTTCTGGCGAAAGTAAACCAGGAGCAAAAGACGACCATATTGATGGTCACGCACGACCCAATTGCAGCAAGTTATTGCGATCGTGTTGTATTCATTAAGGATGGAGCGTTTTTCAATGAGATTTACAGCGACGACCGACGGCAAACTTTTTTCCAGCGTATCTTGAATTTACTGTCCCTGCTTGGAGGGAATGTCAATGACCTTTCGACAATTCGCTTATCGTAACGTAGTGAGAAATCGCCGTATTTATGCGGCTTTTTTCATGGCCAGCATCTTTTCGGTCATGGTGTTCTTCATGTATTCCATGTTAATGTTCCATCCCAAAATCGATGATGAATTCTTGCGGGAGGTTGCCGTATCGGGAATGATTGTTGCAGAAATCATTCTGTATATCTTCACATTGTTCTTCCTGTTTTATTCGATGAGTGCTTTTTTGCAGGCTCGTTCGAAAGAGTTCGGTTTGCTCCTGCAATTGGGAATGGAAAAGAAACAACTGAACAAATTGATTTTTCTTGAAACCATGTTGATTGGTGCCATATCAATTGCAACGGGGATTATTTTTGGTTATGCATTTTCAAAGTTTTTCTTTATGATTGTACGGGAATTGCTACAGCTTGAAAGCTTGCCTCTCTATATATCGTGGAAACCATTCGCCTTGACAATGGGTGCTTTTTTCAGTCTTTTCGTCATTATTGCCATGACGAGTGTGGTATTCATACGGGACCAGAAAATCATTGAACTCATTCGTGGATATTGGAAAAATGATGAATTGCAAAGCTATTCCAAGGCCAAAGCGGTGGCGGGCATTGCCATGCTGTTATTTGCATATGGGGCGGCAGCTTTTACTTCGATAAATGTCGTTAAGACGCTGTCCATTATTTTGCCACCCTTGGCAGCTTTGGGTACATATTTTTTCTTTACTCATAGTGTGATTTTTATTCTTCACCAGGTGAGAAAGCGAAAAAGCATGTATTGGCATCGGTTCAACTTGATTGCGGTTTCGGAAGTCACTGTAAAACTACGGGAAAATGCAAACATGTATTTTATTGTGACGATTGTTTCAACAGTTGCATTTCTGTCTGTTGGAACGTTGACATCCCTGTCCTCCTATACCGGCCAGTTTCGGGAGTTGAATCCACTTAGCCTCATCTATTCGAGTGAAATAAACAATCCATATGAATCAGAGCATATTTCTTTGATGAGAAATGAATTGGAAGAACAAGGACTTTCGTATACGCTGGTCCCTTTCATGATTAAACAACAAACTTCGTCTTTCTCCCAATATAAAGTGAATATATTGAGGGAGTCGGATGTAAACAGTTTAGCGATAGCACTTGGATTACCCATAATCGAACTGGACTCGGGAGATGGGATGTTTATCCCCTATTCGGAAGACTCAATCAAATTTCTCGGCAACCGAAATATCCAAACCGTATTAGAGGAAAGTAATGTTCCTGTCAGTATCGAAGGGGTCTATCCACAAATGCTCTTTCCAGCGATGATCATTGGTTCGAATATCATCGTAGTCAGTGATGAGGATTATCAATTGATTTCAGAACCGCTGGAGGGAAGAACGATGTTGACCTCTTCTTTCAAATTTTTCGCATTCCATGTTGCTGAATGGGAACGAACTAAATCGATTGGGTTGGAAATAGAAACGCAAGTGACTGATGCCATCTATAAGGAAAAATATCCTGATCTTCCTTTTTACTTTGAGAACCCAGGGTTGAATTACTCCATAATCCGGGCAACTTTTTCCTTATTGTTGTTTACGGGATTGATGGTTGCAGCCGTATTGCTGCTGGCAGCAGGCAGTTTTATCTATTTTAAATTGTATACCGGTTTGGAAAGGGATAAACTTCAATTCGAAGTGTTGAAACGGATGGGCTTGACCGATCAAGAATTGGTCAAAATTGTGAATCGGCAACTTATTCCCCAATTTTTCCTGCCATGGGGGATTGCGATGTTGCATAGCGCATTCTCATTTTTATCATTGCAAGTCATTTGGAGCAACTTGGCCGAAGTATCCATTTTAAGTGAAATGATATTGGTGCTGGTAGGATTCACACTTATTCAAATTGTATATTACTTCTTGATTCGCTGGCGCTATATTGCACATGTACGGGCATCGTGAGAAATCATGATGTCTGTTGTATTGTCTGAACATTTCTTATATAATGAAAGTATTGAATAATGAATGAGTATTCATTCAATACGAAGGGGAGAAAAGAAATGAATTTAGTAACTTGTGTTCATGAAACCGCTTTAGAACAACCAACGAAAACAGCATATCATTTTATGGGCCGCGATACGTCTTATGCTGAATTTGATCAATCCATTTCACGCTTCGCCTCTGCATTGCAGGAATTGGGTGTGGAAAAAGGGGATCATGTTGCATTCTTGCTTGGCAATTCTCCACATTTCTTGATTTCGCTTTATGCGACCATGCGTTTAGGGGCAACGGCAATTCCAATCAATCCTATTTATACACCGGATGAAATTTCGTATATCATTCAAAATAGTGATGCGAAAGCAGTGATTGCACTTGATATGCTGTTGCCTCTCGTAGAAAGAGCAGCAGGAGCGTTTCCGTCCGTAAGTACATATGTCATCTGTGAAACGACTCCGGATGTCGGGGAGAAAATCGCTGCATTACCAGATGGGGTTCGCGCAAAAGTGAAACCGTTTACACAATTGCTAATGTCTGCTTCACCTGACGTGTTGCCTGTTGAAATCAATCCAGAAGACAACGCCGTGATTTTGTACACATCCGGTACAACTGGACGTCCGAAAGGTGCAATGTTGACACATGGAAACCTGTTCTCGAATGCACGTGATACTGCGGATTACCTGGGTTTTACCCCAGTAGATAAAGTTCTTGCGACATTGCCGGTATTCCACGTATTTGCACTGACGGTTGTTGTCAATGCCCCGTTATTGAAAGGTGCGACGGTATTGCTCGTACCACGCTTCAGCCCACAAGAGGTGTTCGATATGGCTCGTGATCAGCAAGCGACAATCTTTGCCGGTGTTCCGACAATGTACAACTTCCTGTATCAATTCCCGGAAGCGAACGTCGAAGATTTTTCCACGATTCGTATAGCGATTTCAGGAGGCTCTTCATTGCCGGTTGCATTGCTTCATAACTTTGAAGAAAAGTATAATGTACGTATTTCTGAAGGATATGGTCTGTCGGAAGCATCACCGGTTACATGTTTCAATCCATTGGACCGTGATCGCAAACCGGGATCAATCGGGACTTCAATCATCAATGTGGAGAATCGCGTTGTAAATGAATTTGGTGACGATGTGGCAGTTGGAGAAGTGGGCGAATTGATTGTCCGTGGACCAAACGTGATGAAAGGTTACTACAAAATGCCGGAAGAAACCGAGGCAACCATTCGTAACGGATGGCTGTACACGGGGGACTTGGCAAGAATCGATGAAGAAGGTTATATCTATATCGTCGATCGGAAGAAAGACTTGGTGATTGTCGGCGGATACAATGTATATCCGCGTGAAGTCGAGGAAGTTTTGTTTGCTCATCCTGGTGTAGTTGAAGCGGCAGTCATAGGATTGCCTGATGTCAACTTCGGCGAAGCAGTGCATGCGTATGTCGTTGTCAAAGACGAAAGTGTAACGGCAGATGATTTGCATGTATACTGTGCTAAACATTTAGCGAAATACAAGATTCCTAGACAATTCGAATTTTTGGAGGAACTGCCAAAAAATACGACAGGAAAAATATTGCGCCGTTCCTTGAAAGAGCATGCATTAGTAAAATAATTGAGAGATTGCCAAACACGTCAAAGGTGTTTGGCTTTTATTGTTCAAGGGTGAAGTTGGTCAAAAATAAAGAAAACCATTCCGCTAAATTCGGAATGGTTTTCTTTCTATCGCATCATTTTTTCAAGTGCCAATTTCGCTTCTTCAGCAGTTTTTGAATCCACTTTGATTGGATTGATCACTCGGTCTTCAACAAGTTCTTCCAATGCCCTTGTCAAATGTGGCAGGTCGATTCGGTTCATGGTTAAACACGGACACATAAAGGGGTTCAACGAAACGATATCGCGATCTGGATAAGTTGCGATCAAACGGTTTACTAAATTCATTTCCGTACCGATAGCCCATTTAGACCCGGGTTCGGACTCTTCAATCATATCAATGATGTATTTTGTGGAACCTGCAAAATCTGATGCACTGACTACTTCATTCGTGCATTCAGGATGCACCAATATATTTCGATCAGGCTCTTTTTTCCGTAGGTGATCCACATGCTTCGGCAGGAAATTCATATGGACCGAGCAATGCCCTTTCCATAAAATCACACGTACGTCCTGAATATCACATTGCAGCTCCAAATTTTGTTTAATTGGATCCCATATCGCCATCTGTTCCAGTGGAATGCCTAACTTTACAGCTGTATTTCGACCCAAGTGCTGATCTGGCAAAAATAGCATACGAGATTTTTGTGTCAGAGCCCATTCCACCATTTCCTCTGCATTGGACGAGGTAACCGTCGCACCACCGTTCCGGCCAACAAACGCCTTGATGGCAGCAGTAGAGTTGACGTATGTCAACGGGATGATGGTTTCGCCAAAAATAGCTTGCAGCTCTGTCCATGCGCGTTCTGTCTGGTCAATATTGGCCATGTCAGCCATTGAGCAACCTGCTCTCATATCAGGCAAAATGACAGCTTGTGCATCAGTCGTTAAAATATCGGCCGTTTCTGCCATAAAGTGAACGCCACAGAACACGATATAATCAGCTGTTTGTTTCGCTGCTATCTGGGAGAGTTGCAGGGAATCGCCAGTGACGTCTGCATATGCGATCACTTCATCTTTTTGATAATGGTGTCCAAGGATATATAACCGGTCACCCAGCTGGGCTTTTGCACGTTTTGCACGTTCATGAAGTTCTTCGGTTGAAGCTTTCAGATAGTTGGCCGGCATTGCATCGGCAAGCTGTAATTCTTCCAGTAAACTGCTCATGAAAACACGGCCTCCTTAGTGGAAACGGACAAGTTCATGCTGATATCCAAGTTATGCACACTATGAGTTAATGCGCCGATTGAAATGACGTCTACACCTGTATTCGCGTAAGATGCCAGTTGCGCTAAATCAATTCCGCCTGAAGCCTCCGTCTTGATTGAAGGGGGAACCAGTTTTGCCCAGCGTGTCATGGTTTCTGGAGTTTGATTGTCAAACATGATGACATGTGGCATTGCTTCGATGGCTTCATGCAGTTGCGCCTCTGTTTCAACTTCCACTTCGATCATCACCATATGACCAAGTGAGGCGCGGACCTTTTCAACAGCTTGCTTGATTGAGCCGGCAGCTGCGATATGATTGTCTTTTAGCATGACGGCGTCATATAGACCGATTCGATGATTGAAACCGCCACCAGCTCGAACTGCATATTTTTCAAACATTCTAAGTCCTGGCGTTGTTTTTCGCGTATCGACAATACGGGTACTTGAAGGACCCAATGTAGATACACATTTAGCAGTCAAACTAGCAATGGCACTCATTCGTTGAACTAAATTCAATAGCACCCTTTCCCCAGAAAGTAGGGAAGCGACAGGTCCACTTAATCTGGCAATCGCTTCACCGGATTTCACAAATTCCCCATCGGTTTTCAATAATTCCACTACCACATTGGCGTCCAACAGTCCGTAGCCCCATTTAAAACAATGAACCCCAGCAAGTACTCCATCCTCTTTGAAACGTATCACTGCTTCACCTAAATCAGTTTCCTGGAAAAGAATAGACGATACGTCACGATCTCCAATATCTTCTATTAAAAAATGTCTTAATGCTTCTTCTACTTTCAAGCGGTTCATTTCACTGTCTCCTTACTTTCGATTTTCCGAGTTTGCAATGTGATACCATGAATCGACAGCTCAATTACTTTTCCAGTCCAATCATCATTGGACAATGGATAATCATGGCGATAATGGCCTCCGCGGCTTTCCGTTCGCAAATCCGCCGATTTGGCGATTAAACTGCAGGCTGTATATCGATGGATGTGTTTAATATCTTGAGCTGTATAGTCAGAAAGCCTGAATGTACGAAGGGGATGGTCCGTAACAAAAGCATGTAAACCAGCACCTTCACGCAGAATTCCGACTTGCTCTGTCATTCGGCGCCGCATATCTTCCAGGTTTAGATGTAAGGCTTGAAAACCAGTTTCCAAAGGTTGGTTTATCTCATTCTTTTTATCCCATCCACCCAATGTTTTCGCTAATCTAGAGGCAAAGACCAGCCCTTCCAATAACGAATTGCTCGCCAAACGATTCGCACCGTGAACTCCAGTCGATGCCACTTCCCCAATTGCATATAAATTTTGAATGGAGGTTGCACCCGTATCATTGGTTCGTACACCGCCCATATGAAAATGAGCGCCAGGGCGGACAGGCAACAGATCATGAAGTGGGTTCACACTGTGTTTCATGCAATTTGCATAAATGGTTGGAAATTTATGTTCAAATCGGTGAATATGCCTTGCATCCAAATAAATGGGGTCGTTCTTTTGCCAATGCCACTCTATTGCTCGAGCAACGATATCTCGAGGTGCGAGCTCAGCCAAAGGATGTACGTCTTCCATTATGCGGAGTCCATCTTGATTGACGAGAATAGCACTTTCTCCCCGAACGGCCTCTGATATGAGTCCGCAAGATTTTCCCTTCAAAGTAAAAATGGTTGGATGAAATTGGACGAATTCCAAGTCTTCCAGAATAGCACCTGCATGATAGGCAAGGGATAGTCCATCACCTGTAGCGACAGGAGAGTTGGAAGTTTGACTGAAAAGCTGGCCAATGCCACCGGTTGCCAAAACAACATGTGTTGCAGAAATGGTATGCTTTTGGCCACTATGGTCACTTACGATGACACCCGTACATGAACCGTCGGAGATAATACATTCCAAAACGGCATGAAACGGAAGTCTTGTTACTTTCCCTTCCGTTTGCTCAAGCAGGTATTGCATCAACATTTTGCCGGTTTGATCGCCACCGGCATGCAAAATGCGCCGCTGCGAGTGGGCAGCTTCCTGTCCCAGTTCTGGAAAGCCGTCTTTAGTGGAATCAAATGGCAGTCCGTGTGCCATCAATTGTTCTATTAGTCTTTTGCCTTCATTCACGAGAATGTCCACACGCTCCCCGTGAGCATGATTCGCCGTTGCCTCCATTGTATCGGCTGCATGTTTTGTAGGAGAATCATAAGAAGAGAGGGAAGCAGCAATGCCTCCCTGGGCAAGGGCAGTATTGCTTATATTTGAATGATTTTTTGTAAGGATAGCAATGCGCATCGAAGAGGGGAGAGAATGAGCGAGCATCAAGCCAGCTACACCGCCGCCGATTATACAAACATCATACATTCTTTACACCAACTTTACGTAAAGTTTACAGTTGTCTTGACACTATTAATGACATAAAGTTACAGTGATTACAAGTAGCAATTTTTTCTGGCACTTATAAAAAGTATGTGTTTTTGAGTATGAGGTAAAGTTCAAGGAGGGAAATCATGATTTATTTGGACACCGCGGCTACTTCGCCCATGCGTCAAGAGGCGTTGGATGCTTATATAGAAACTGCACAATCCGCTTTTGGAAATACACAGAGCCTGCATGACAGTGGTACAAAAGCAGATGAATTTTTAAGGTCCTGCAAAGCCATGTGGGGAAGATACTTGAATGTACGGCCTGAAGGGATGTATTTTACTGCAAATGCATCTGAAGGAAATCAATTGGCCATTCGATCCATATTAAGGGGAAGACCGAGTGAATACCGACAGATCATCACAACAAAATTGGAGCATGCATCGGTTTTGACAGCTTTACATGAATTGGAGAAAGAAGGGTACCAAGTTCAATATGTGCCTGTCGATTCAAATGGTGTGCTCGATATGGAAGTTTTCAAGAATACCCTTACCCCCACAACCGCATTGGTTATCATGCAATTGGTGAACTCGGAAATGGGTGCGATACAGCCTATTACGGAATGTACAGAATTTGCGAAACTGGTGGATGTTCCTGTGCATTGTGATATGGTCCAGGGCTTTGGTAAAATTCCTATTAATGTAGCTGCATTGGGAATTACATCGGCAGTCTGTTCAGCACATAAAATTGGTGGGCCAAAAGGTGTGGGGATTGTGTTTATCGATCCAACAATTCACTGGGAATCGGTATACGAAGGAACCACGCACCAAAATGGATTCCGTGCCGGCACAATCGATGTACCGGCAATTGTCGCTGCAACGATTGCTGCCAAATATGCTGTGGATGAACAAATGCACTATTTTGAACAGGCAAGGGCATTACAAGAATTTGTCCTGTCTCATTTGCCAGAGGACGTTCAATTAGTAGGAGACCCGAAAACGAAGTCACCATTTATACAAGGATTGATTCTTCCCCATGTTGAAGGACAATGGATGATGCTGGAATGTAATCGTCAGCAAATCGCCATTTCGACTGGGACAGCTTGTAAAATCGGATTCGGAGAAGCGATGTCTGCAATGAGTGCGATAGGTTATGAAAGTGATGTGGCACGGAGATTTGTACGGATTTCTTTCAGTTACAAGACGACAGTCAAAGAGCTAGAATCATTTTTCCAAGTCGTGAGTCATTCACTGCCATACAAAACGAAAGCCATCACCTAATCGGGATGGCTTTTAGTTTGGCCAATCACAATTCAATTCATTTATCCGTGATTTATTGACAAATATAGTTCCGGAACGTGCTATTAACTGAATCAATCTTAAAGGTACTAGCGTATTCTATAAGAAAGAGAAATCACGGGAAGGGGGGAACATTGATGAATTTAGGGGACTTAATAATAAATGTCTTACTACTGCTGATCCCTTTATTTATTATCGGCCTGCTCATACTCATGTTCATCTCCATGAGAAGAAAAAAGGATCAACTGAATCGGCTTAAAAATTCCTCAACGGATGGCGTGTCCAAAAAACAAATCAAATAAAAAAACAGAAACGACGGGATGTGACTCCCGTCGTTTCTGTTTTT
>Ga0209013_10003994_pt1 | contig 13005 bp, 8 predicted proteins | sample Cruoilmetagenom2_FD_187291 | JGI IMG/M metagenome (GOLD analysis project Ga0209013, IMG submission 187291) | Oil polluted marine microbial communities from Coal Oil Point, Santa Barbara, California, USA - Sample 2 (SPAdes) (version 2) | ecosystem: Environmental > Aquatic > Marine > Oil seeps ... | reverse complement strand
GAATTTCAGCACGAGGTCGAGATACCCGTCAGGTTCCGAGGTATGGCAGTCACACACGTCGCCATCAAATGGGGTCTCAACATCTTCAAAAGCCCAACCGGGGCCTGGAGGGCCGACCAGAGCATCGACGGAGCCTCCAAGCCCATCTGCCCTAACAAGCGCGACAGATCCAGGATCAATTTGGGTAGCGTCGAAATCCGCGGTTCCCAGCACAGCAACTGTCAGGATGCCCTTGCTTTTGAGATTCACAGGATTCAGACAGGCCATCGCCAAGCTGTCCTACCTTCAGGCCAGATTTCTCGAAGACATGGTGCCGGATATGAAGCACCGCGGCCGCCTGCAGTTGCCTTGCCGGCGAAGATTCCGGTGGTTCAGCGGAAGCCAGAGTCGCATCTGCGGTCAGAAACAAATCCCCGGTACTTGTCGGAATGCCTGAAAAGATGGTTACTAATTCCTATGCACATGAACTAACTTAACAACCGGACCAGTTAATGCGCACCGGTCAATGTGGTAGAATTCTTGGATAATAAGTACCAACGGCCGGTATTTCATCTGACCTTGATGAGTCAACAGAGTACAGTGACTCATCAGCAGTAGCGCGCAGAATGCTCCACATTTGTTCAACAGCGTGTTTCTTGATCATTCCAATTTGCTTCTGACCGACGCTATTCTTCACTTCAACGAGAATACTGGCAGCTCCAGCGAGGGCATAGCCATTTTCGGCTGTGGCTGGATAAGCATACTTATGAAATTGTGTAACAGTAGCATACCCATACTGTGCCATATGGTCGTGAATGGTAATACACAACTGCTTGGAGAGCTTAATGACACTTTCCGAGACGTTCTCATTCGTAGGCCACAGCACTGAACTGGATACATTTTCGCCATCTTCAGTTACATATGTTCCTTGATGGTGGAAATCGGCAATCCACTCTGGCAGGTATCTATTGAAGGTGTTAATTATAGCCACTGCTTCTGGCACAGGATTTTCAGGATATTCACCAGGGTGATTTGCATACAATGTACTCTCTGTCCAGTCTGTCACCCAATGATACCGATTAACATCCCAACCTACTCCAGCGTCCCAATCTGTGTAGAAACCTTCATTTGCATTTGCAGCAGGAGCGGTGTGATCAACATTGTATCTCGATTCATTCCAGATCGTTGAATCTCTGGATTCCTGGTATTGCCAATATTTCTCAGCACCATCCGGGTTTACCCTGGGAACAATCAGGACATAAAGGGAATCAAGGATTTCCATTGCTGGCACACTTCCTTTAGATAGAAACTTTATCAATTCCAGGGCTGATTCTGTGTTAACAGGCTCATAACCGTGTTGCTGAGTAATGATCATCACCGGCCTATTATCAGGGTCTCCAATCTTTGCAAGATAGATATCACGCCCTTGATTGGACAACCCGATAACTTCTAGCGTGACAAGTCCTTTAGAAGACATCTCGATCCGAATCAGAGTTTTGACAAGCTCATCATAAGTCTTCATTGATCGAAGGCTTACGGTTTGCTCAGTTGTTAACCAGGGACCTCCAGGAACAATCTCTGGTTCTGATGCAGTAACAACTGTAGTTAGAGACGTAATACCTTGAGAGACAAGCATGAGCATCAAGATCATTACTACCCTCATGCATATGGCAAAGTGAGAATGTTTTTTCATGGCTACCTCCATTTTTGTGCGGATTTAGACCACCACAGGTTCAAATACTACGGGAAAGCCGAACAGCGTGATTTGACTTATATCATTGATTTAAAAGATTAATTAATGCTGAATCATTGCATGAATTGGAGTGGACAACAATAAGCCCCGGCACGGACCAGGGCTACAATAGGCGCATGATCCACCAAGCAGGCGACCTGGGCGTTGAACTCGACACCGGGCTAAACCAGCCCGGCGCCGTCCTGCAACGCCTTACCGACGGGGAATGGCAGGATTACCGCCCGGATGGTGAAGCAATCACCAGTGAGTCACTCGATATCAAGAATCTACCGCCAGGGAAGCATCGCATTCATTGCAACTGAAATTGAGGTCAGGAGTGTAGATATGTCATTCCCTGCGGGACAGTCTAATCTGAATTTATACCCTTCAGGAGACTGCAGCAATGGGACCCAAAGAAAGAGAGATAAAACGGTGTTCCCCTTGCACCGTGCCCCGCGGTGTCAACGACCTGCTGAGACTACGTAATAATATGATGGCTGGTCATTATAGTCTGATGACTGATCTCCTGATGTGATAAGACTGTGTCAATATATTTGCGTGGTCAGCCAGGGAAGGCTCCTTGGCTGGCCTCTTTTCGTCCCACACATGTAGTAAAGGTTAAAACCACGGAGGGGTGCCATGCTTATTTTGACAAGGCGTATTGATGAGAAACTTGTCATCGGTGATGATGTCACCGTTACAGTATTAGGCGTGAAAGGTAATCAAGTTCGTATCGGGATCGATGCGCCGCGTGAGATTCAGGTGCACCGGGAAGAAATCTACAAGCGAATACTCAAGGAACGCGCAGCCGATACAACCCAGGCGGCAATGATTCCACATCAACTGGATTAGCGTGCTGCTGAAACTGTGTAATATTATGATAGCTGGTCATTATAATCTGATGACTGGTCTAAGGATCAGACAAAATTGTGTCAAGATATTCATATGGCTAGCCAGGGAAGGCTCCTTGGCTGGCCTTTTTTGTTCCCATACTAAAAATAAGGGGTTGCTATGCTCATTTTAACAAGAAGAGTTGGGGAGAGACTTGTCATCGGTGGAAATGTCACTGTTACAGTTTTGGGCTTAAAAGGTAATCAAGTACGTATCGGGGTCGAGGCGCCGATCGAAGTCCCGGTGCACCGGGAAGAAATCTACCAGCGAATACTCAAGGAACGCGCAGCCGATAGAACCCAGGCGGCAATGATTCCACCTCAAACGGTTTAACCACGGGCCTACCTTTGACCAGGTAGTCGAGCCAGTAGCCGTTATCCTTGCGTTACAGGATCGCTCCGGACTTATCAGTCCCGAAGTCAATTTCAATGCACAGGTCAGCGGCTGAATAGATCATGGGTTAATTGTAGCCGAATAGAAAAGGGCTGCCAGCGATAGACGGTCCACCGAGCTGGGCGTGTTGCCAAGACAAATTCGCCAGAGCAGGCTATACTGATGTTTGGCGGGAATTCATCCCCCGCCAGGTCTCTATCCAGGGAACTGTCCGCCATGGACGGCAACGGAGAACGTCATGGCGAAAAAAAATTCAATCAACTTACTCATTGCGGTGGTATTCGCCGTATTCTGCCTTTATTCAATAACTGCATTCGCAGCGGAACCAGGGAGGTGGGATGGCAGGGCGGATTTTGGCAAGTTTGAATTCACTGTTGGTTCAAATGGCTCTCAATTTGAAAGCATCACCTACCATTTTGGAAACCTGAATTGTGATTCGGTCCAAATTTCGGGTGATTACAATACGGTATTCGACCCGCCCTGGCGAATGACGGGTAGTTCGTTTGGCTTCTCTGTCCCATTGGAACCGGGCGTAAGGATCAGGCTTACAGGATTTTTCACATCCAGTACGGGGGCTGGAGGAAACTGGGAGGTAACGGTAGACGGAGGGGCAGGTTGCCAGGGTACCTGGAACGCTTCCCACGATAGTTCCAGTCGAACCATTGATCATGATTTCGTCAAGGGCGTTTACTGGAACCCTGAAGAGCTTTCCGGCTGGGGATTTTTTGCTGATGTACAGGAAGATCAGTTTTTTGGGGCGGTTTATGGATATTCCGATCAAGAATCCACCTTCATTACCCTGCAAGGATCCCTGTTATCGACTTTCCCGCTAAAATTTCGAGGTGATGTTTTCTTCCTGAGCAATGGGGGCACGGAGTCTTCGGACGTAGGAGATTTCACTTGGGTTGTCGGAGATTCAGAGGCTGCACCCATTGCTACGCTGACACTCACCTCCAATATCCTCGATGTGACCGATCTGGAGCTGATCAGATTCAGCTATGCAGAAGATGACAAGGTTGACATGATCAGCGGCGGGGATTGGAACATCATCCGCCGATCATCAAACAGCACTTTCGGTGATCACTATGGCATCAGCGATACGAGAACCGTTGAGGATGAAATCACATACGTGACCGTCATAGATCGTGGGGAGCCAAGTAATCAAGGAAGGGTCGGCTATTTTCCAGATGCTGAGGGAGATTTCTATGGAATGCTGGTCGAATATAGTGAAGCGAGAGAAGTCTTCTACCTCTTTCTGGCAACCGACACCGATATGTATGGGCGCTACTGGTTTCTGGACCTTGGAGAGCAGCCATCAGGCGGTGGCGACCATTTCCGGGCAGCTGCGGATACTATGCAGGTGGCTGGCTCAAACAGTGCCGCCAATAGTGCAATGTTGCAATCTCTTTCCATTCTGGAATCCAAGCCAAATGCTTCAAACGAAATGGATATAAAAGCGCTCGAAATGCTGCAGCACAAGGTCTCAGGCGGTCAACTGGAGCCGATGTTTGAAGAGTCCAGAGTTCAATACGCTTTCAGGAAACTCTCGAGCATGACTCGAACATCGAGTGATCGAATGCAATAAGGGAGATCCGATCAGGAAGGGTGAGGCCGGCGCTTTTTTCAGCAAAGCCGACAGCCCGCTGGGTGTTTTCGTAAAAGATGAAGGGTACCGGCACGCGAATTACTCGCAAGGAGCTTGAAGCGAGTGCGCCCATTACGCTCGTCGACCGCCAGGGCCGCCAACGATGGATGGCCCAGAGAATGAGATCCCATTGGTTTAGGTTCCGGTCAGGATGTCACCGTTGTTGGCGACTGTAAAAAAATGGCCTTCACCGTATGTTCCGTCTGGAGGACCAGGATCAGGCGTGTACGAGCAGTGCTCAGCATAAATGTAGCTGTTTCTCAGATGCGTTGGTGAGTAAACCAAGGCCAAGTATGAAGAAATGCGGTATCTTGAGAAAAGTATCGGTAAAACAGGTTAATTTGCCATAAGTCCATTTTAGCAGATGACCTGCAAGAATCTGTGACAACCGTACGTGATTGAAGATTGATGACTGAAAAACAATCCACATTCAATCGATTTGTTGAGGACCTGAAACGGCGCCACGTGGTGCGTGTTGCTGTTGCTTACATCCTCCTTTCCTGGGTGGTTTTGCAGGTTGCAGATGTTCTTTTGCACGCTTTTAACGTTGGCGATTGGGTAGTTCGGGCCCTGGTGACTGTCGCGTTCATCGGTTTTTTTGTCACTGTTATTTTTACCTGGGTGTTTGATATCAGTGACAAACATGTAGTCAGAACGAAGGGCAGGGTTTTACCGCGTTGGCTGAAATCCCTGATTTCGCTGCCACTGATCGTGCTGGTGATGGGGGGTGGCTGGTGGGTCTGGTCCGGTTACGTAGCTGAAAAAGAGAGCTCATTACACCCGACCGTATTGACCGAATTGCCGATCGTTGCCGTAATGCCATTCAGGAATATGACCGGCAACCCCGAGAATGACTGGTACAGTGAAGGGCTCTCGAACCTGGTGCGCGATAACCTGACACGGTCAAAGTATCTGCGTGTGGTTTCACCGCAGAAGTTCAGTAGCATTATTGGTGATGCGATTGATGTGGTCCGGATTACCGAACTCAGCGAAGTTGAGGGAATAGGTTTTATACTTAGCGGGGAAATGCTGACCACACCAGGCGGTATTTCAGTTTCGTCACGACTCAGCGACACCGCCGGCGGCGTTGATCTTTCCGCCCGCCAGACTGAAAACCTGACCCCGGAAACACTTTTGTCGGCAGCAGGACCGATTGCAGCCCAGGTAAAGCAGGGGCTCAAGGTGCCGCGCTCCGAGCAAATCGACATATTCGCGGCAGATTTTGCCACCCAAAACCTTTCTGCTTATGAATTCTATATTGCCGGTCTTGGGTTTTTCCTCAATTATCAGTACAAGCAGGCCGAGCAGGCTTTTACCGCAGCGCTGCAACTGGCTCCGGATTTTGCAATTGCACGCTACCGCCTGGCATACATACAAGTCGCCACAGGGCGAACTGAAATGGCCGAAGAAAATGTCCGTAAGGCACTGGATGTAACTAACTTACCGGATCGTGAAAAACGCTATATAGAGGCGGCCCAGGCCCTGTTCGCCCGCGACTTTGACACCGCTGCCGGGCTGTATGAAGCACTGTTGGTTGAATACCCGTTTGAAGTAGAGGCAAGACAATTGCTCGCCAAAACTTACTGGGGACAGTACAAGGCTGAAGACGCAGTCAGGGAGATGCAAATTCTCGCCTCTGAAGAACCACAAAATGAAGTGATATGGAGTACCCTGGGCGGTTACTTGCTGGCCATGGGGGAATTTGACCGCGCTCAACCAGCTCTGGAGCGCTTTGCCAAACTGGCGCCTGCCAACGCCAATAGTTATACCTTGCTGGGTGATTCCTTGCGCTACCAGGGTGATTTTGACGCTGCCATTAAACAGTATGAAAAAGCCCTGGAGATCGATCCGGCGATGCGGGAAGTAGCCGCCAGCCTGGCAACCATTGACTATCTGCAAGGTGACTACCAGCAAGCTGAACGAGGCTTTGCAAAAATTGTGAACGATGAATCGCTGATTGTGAAAGAGCGGCTCGATGCCATGTTTACCCTGCAAGCCTTTCTTGCTGCCAATGGGGATTTTACGGGCGCGGATAGCCTGATTGAGCGGTTCTCGACAGAGCTCAAAGAAGAGAAAATTCGTGAAGCCATGGCAACTTCCATAAGAGCATTACTGAAACTCGAAACAGACAATGAGGCCGCTGCGCGTGAACTGGCAACATCTGCTATCAGCCTTTCGCCGGGAGTACCGACACGTTATCTGTTTGCGCGTGGATTGTTAGAACTTCGCTTTGGTGAATACGACAAGGTTACAACTACAGCAGCGGAAATTCTTTCACACGCTTTGCCACCCGAAGACCCTGACCGTACCGAGGAAAAAGCTGCGGCTTACCTGACCGGTATGGCCTGGTTGGAACAAGGGGATATGGAGAAGGCAGATATCAATCTGACCAAAGCAACGGAATTGGCGGGCTATTCATATCGTATTTATGAACTGGGCCTTGCCCGTGTGCTGATGCGCCTGGGCCAGACAAAATCAGCGATAGAAATGGTCCAGGGCGCAGTCTTGCCGAATAGAGCTGACGCGCGGATCGATTTTGAACCCGAGCGTGTGCGGGCAGAATTGTTGATGGCGGAAATTTACAGGAATGCGGGAGATTTGCCAACGGCAGGAACCCTGGCTCAGCAATTCTTGTCCCGCTTTGACCAGGCCAGCCCCAGCCATCCTGCTGTAATGCTGGCAATGGAGATCGCATCTGAAGCCGGTATGGCGAGTATCCATGCCGAAAAAAAGGGCGCCCCACTGGTCGCCCTTGTCAACTAGCAGATTTCTATCTCAGCTTTAACGTGGCGGTCGGCTTATGGCTCCCGGTCCGGTCGGGCACACGATCGGCACCTGGGTCGCGCCGTTGAAATCGAGGTCCACAGGGTAAACACCGCCACCACCACCCCAGCACAATTCCTGGGATAATTGCAGGAAGCTGATGGAGTCCTCATTGGAGAGCAAGGTGTAGTCAGCGAGGACTGCATCTGTACTGTCCACGTCACCATCCCCATCTTCATCGAACAAGCGGTTGGGCGCCTGACCGTCAACCAGGAAGACTTTCAGCGTGAATGTGGTTGCTTCCAGAAGGGCGATGGAAGCCGCTTCGCCACGGTCGTATTTTGCGGGCGGCGCTTCAGTGAGGCCGCCGTCCACCCGCCACAGGTTGTCACCATCGCAGGAATTCGGGAACGTAGGTGGATCCTGCCAGTCAACGGTACCGGTGCAGGCGTCATACTGGATCAGGTGGCGCACGACATTGCCGGTCATGTTGATGTGCGCCCAGACACGGGCCTGCTCGACGATGGTTTTCGCCGGCTTGCCCTTTGCACCTTTTTCCTTGCTTTTTTCTTTGTGCAGGTCTGACAAGTCGTAAGTCACGCTGTTTACCAGGCCAGCGAGATTAACTGCACCGATGGGATCGGAGAGTTCAAAATCGGGCTCATCAAATACCCGCCCGACCCCGAACTCGGCAATTACCACCAGACCGGTGATGTCATCGTCAGCGCCGAAGCCGAAACCGTCCACAGTCTCACCACCGGTAGGGGGGCCCATGCGGATACAATCCGTGTCACCGGTGCCGGGTATACATAAGCCGGCCCCATCACGCTGAAATTCCGGGCCGCGACTGCCGGCTGAGTCCACCAGGTTCGCCTGGCGGTCTGCGTTACCTGTATTGTCTTGGACACCAGCCATGTCTATGTCTGGCCAGAATTCAATGTAGACCTCGTCTGACGCTGGCGGTGCCCAGGCACCCCAGTCCCAATCTTCCGGAAGTGGATCGGGCACACCGCACTCCGGTGAAGAAATTACCTGCCAGTCTGGCGCCGGAGGATTCAGGCAGCCATCCGGGTCATCAAAGATAAGAAAACCCCAATCTCCACGTACCGGGAAATTCGGCTGGATCGCATAGGCCGGAAAAACTGTTTCTTTCGGAAAATCAATAACCATCTTTATGGTCAGTGGCCACCCTGATTCACTCAGCAGGGCCAAACCGCCATTGCTGTTCGCGGCATCAATGTGCAATTGGACTGGCGGTGCATCTGCAATGGCAACTGTTGCCATGCAACCGAGTGTGAACCCTGCAAGTAATTTGCGTGTATATGAGTTAGTCATCTGAAAGTCCTCCCTAAGTGTTGCATTACGGTATTTTCCGGGTGCTAGCTTTCCGTTTCTACTTCTTTTACTCTTTCAACTCTGCCTTTCTGGCACGGTCCAGACGCTTATGACTCTCCAATTTATACTCGGGTTACATGGATGGAAACGAGAAAATTTTGGAATTGACAACAAAGGACCCATTCACATCCGTGGCGATGCTTCCGTGCCAATTATTCTTTTTTGATCCTGTACATTCTAACTATAGGCCGTGTATTCTAATTGTCTATTTCATTCTGTAAATTGGCATCAATTTAAGTAGTTAGAACGAGCTGTTTTCCGACAGACACGCCCACTAACATCTTACAGCATAGATTCAAACTTGTTTCCCTTGCAGCGTCGTGGCCTCGGTCAGCAACGACCGGGGATTTAATGAAGTCTTTTATGGATATATGAAGCAGCGCGTTGAAAAAAAGCAAATATTGTCATTTCTCCTATACTTGAGGAACATAGACGGAAAGTCACTGCTCCGAAGATAACGGAGCCGCAAAAATAAATAATAGACACTTGGATGAGGGAACAAATGAGAACGATTTTTAGGCTTGCCGCACGGCATCTGATCTGCGGATTTTCCGTCAGTACAACTATCGTATCGATCATGTTAACGGCGACCTTGCTGCTTGCAGGACCGCAAACCGTACGGGCAGAGATTTACACGGTTTGCCCGCTACCCGCGATCTGTGATTACCAGTCGCCGGAAGTTGCGGTCAACGACCCTGTTGTTGTCGATGGTGATACCATCGACATTGTGGCCAGCACTTATGTGATTGGCACGACGCTGCAGGTTGACAACAGCATCACGATCCTGGGGCACGGCTCAATTTTTGACGCCAATGGCATTCGGGCGATTGATGTAATCAATGCGGCCACCAACCTCAGCCTGACCAACGTAGCGATTCGGAATGGCCGGGCAGACGCCGGTTTCGGTGGCGGCGCACTCCGCGTTTCAGGAGGCGCAACGGTCACGGTTATTGGTGGAATCTTCGAGGACAACCAGGCTGAGTTCGGGGGCGCGGTTCATAATATTGGTTCGACCGTCACCATTCGTGAATCGGTATTTTCCGGCAATCGGGCCACGGCCGGTGAGGGCGGTGCAGTATTAACAGACAGCGGTGGTTCAACGGCCTTGATCCGGACTGAAATTGATGGCAACGCGGCCAGCGTTGCTGGCGGCGGTTTGGCGGTCGGGGACAACAACTCTCAACTTAACTTTGTAGCTTCGACAATCTCAAACAACGCCGCCTTGACTTCAGTACAAACCGTTTCCAATTTAGCGATCAGCGACACAACGATTTCCTGTGGAGAGAGTCCGCTTGGACAGGCGTTCCTCGCCGATGCGCCCGCACTGTCAGCATTTGAATTCAAAATTCGCCTGAACGGTCCCGTTGGGGACTCGAACGTTATTCCGAGCGACCTCAACATCGGTGGCCAGATACGCCAGGGTGGCCCTGCCGGACCGGTCATTGCAACCGCCAGCGCCTTCGCGCCCGGTGGCGTTTGGCTCGGAGGATCCACCCAGACGCTGGTTTTCAATCTGGATCAGGCGGTGGCACTGATACCGAACGATACTTATGCAATCGAGTCATTCATCGCAGGCGCATACGGCATCTTCATATCGCCCGGCAACGACTACCTGGGCGGAGATAGATATAACTGTGATGGTTTGTTTTCCACCGACAGCGACTTTTTCTTCCGAACCTTCGGTGGTTCGCCCGGCGAAGGCGGCGGTATTTATGCATCTGAAGCAGGTTTTGCTGGCCTGTTTAACTCGACTGTATCGGGCAATCTCGGCGATGGTGCAGTGGCCGCCTCTGGCGGCAACGTGACGACTTTGTTCAGCACGATTAGCAACAACTCCGGCAACGGGCTTACCGCCCAGCCCGACGCCCCCGGGGGTCTTGTTTTTTTTACTGCCTCAATAATTGCTGAAAACGGCGGCAACGACTGTTCCGGTAGCAACTTCACTTCCAATGGCTTCAACCTAATCGGCGATGACAGCAACTGTGTTTTTACTCCTTTTACCGGCGACCTGATCGGTACCGGCGGGGCGCCGATTGACCCACTGCTGGGCCCACTACAAGACAATGGCGGACTTACGGAAACTCACGCGATTGACCCGAACAGTCCAGCTCTTGATGGTGCTGGCACTGACCTGAATCTGCCTTGCACCGATGCGACTGACGACCAGCGTGGTGTAGTCCGTCCGGGCGGCTCTGCCTGCGATATCGGTGCTTTTGAACTGGTTCCCGCAGCCGCACCCGGTCCTTTACAGACGCTGATCACTGCGGCAGCACCAGGCGCAATCATCATCGTGCCCGACGGCATCTACACTGAGCAGATCACCATCGGTGATGGCAAGACTTTGCGCGGCTCTGGCCCGGACAATGTTGTGATTAATGTAAATGGTCTTGGCAGTTCGGCCATCATCGCCACCGGTGACTTTACGTTCGAAGGTATTCGTGTAACCGGTGGCAGTTCGGTTGATAATGGCGGAGGCATTGTCGCCAACACGGCCGGCACGGACATCATTTTGATCGATGTCGTGTTCGATAACAATGACGCGGTTTTGGACGGTGGTGCGATTTACCTGCTTAACGGCACGCTCGCAGGGACCAACGTCACTTTTACCAATAACAGTGCCGGCGGAAACGGCGGAGCGATTCTCAACGCCCTCGGTGTTGTAGACCTGCAAGGCGTCGTGATCGAGGGTGGCAGTGCCACTTCCGGTGGCGCTATCCATAACGGATCGGGCAGCCAGCTTTTGATCGGTACCGCAGTTGCCTGTGCGGGGATACCGGTGGATGTGAATGCGCCGATTTTAAACATTATCAGTGGTAATTCCGCCAATACCCTGGGCGGTGCGATTGCAGGTGGGACTATCGTCATCGCCAACACGCGGTTGACCGGCAATAGCGCCGGCCAGGGCGGTGCAACGGACATCGGCGCCGGCGGCTCACTCGACATCAACTGTTCGATTCTTGACGCGAATCACGCACTTTCGGGTTCTGGGGGCGCAGTCAACAACAGCAGCACTTTCATCGATGAGACACTGTTTGAAAGCAACACGGCGGCAACTTCGGGCGGGGCCTTCAGAGGCAACTCTGCAACGATAAGTAACTCAATATTCAGGTTGAATCAGGCTGGGGAAAATGGTGGTGCAATAGCTACCGTTGGCCCACTGACATCCACCCGAAACGAGTATGACGCCAACCACGCCGATTATGGCGGTGCAATAGGGATCGACGGCAACCCCTTCAATGCGGCCAATTCAATCGACGACTTGTTCACCAGCAACAGAGCCACCCATGATGGTGGAGCGATTTACGAGTTTGCCTCAAATCTCAACGTTACGCGTGGAGCTTTTCAATCCAATACGGCTGGCGATAGCAACGGCGGCTTTGCCGGTGACGGTGGTGCGATCTATTGCGGCCGGAGCGCGGTGATTACCGAAAGTATGTTTTCCGCTAATCGCTCCGTTGAGGGTGATGGCGTGCCCGGACAGGGCGGAACGATCTTCAATAATGGCGCGCTTACGCTGATCGATTCGACAGTAGATACTTCGATTGCCGGGACAGGTGGTGGTCTCTACAACAACGCGAACGGCATTGTGACTATCTCGGGTACGACGTTCCGCGACAACAACGCCGATGGCTCCGGTACTGTCGGTGGCGCGATTGGCGGCGCAGGTGCGATAGAAATCGTAAACTCAACCTTGTCGGGTAACACTTCGATCGGCGGTAGCGGCAACGGCGGCGGTATTGGCCTCGTCGCCGGCAGCGCCAGATTGAATAATGTCACCCTGGCTTTCAACGCCGCATCAGGCCTGGGCGGACCCTTCTATGGCGAGACCGGCGCACTCATCTCGCTCAGCAACAGCCTGCTGTCTGACAACACTGGTGGTGACACCAACTGCAGCGCCGTGATATCACTGGGATATAACCTGTTTCAGAGCGCCCCTTGTCCGACTACGGCAACCGACATCACCGGCGAGCCGTTAATTGGCTTTTTGGCTTCTAACGGTGGCCCGACCCAGACTCATGCGCTGGCTCCAGCCAGCCCGGCGCGCGATGCGGCGGACCCGGGCCAGTTGGTGATTGAACTCACTTCAGCACTTAGTTCCTCGCAGCTAAGCTTCAATGGCGTGGCAGTTGAAAGCGGCGGCAGCCTGATTCCGGTCAGCGGTGAGTTCGTTGCCGGCAGTATCTTCGCATCTGCGCCTGATGAGGGT
>Ga0209013_10003993_pt1 | contig 13009 bp, 13 predicted proteins | sample Cruoilmetagenom2_FD_187291 | JGI IMG/M metagenome (GOLD analysis project Ga0209013, IMG submission 187291) | Oil polluted marine microbial communities from Coal Oil Point, Santa Barbara, California, USA - Sample 2 (SPAdes) (version 2) | ecosystem: Environmental > Aquatic > Marine > Oil seeps ... | reverse complement strand
CAATCAATCAGTCACCGCACTGCTTGCAGAGCGCTTTCCTGCAACCCTGGAGCTGGCGCTGGCCGCCTTTGTCATTGCGGTGCTGATTGCTGTTCCGCTTGGCGTCATGGCCGCCAGAAGACGGGGAACGGCCTGGGACAGCAGCGCCATGACCATGTCGCTGCTGGGCGTCTCGATTCCGAACTTCTGGCTGGGACCAATGCTGATCCTGCTGTTTTCACTGTGGCTTGGATGGACGCCGGTGAGCGGCAGGGAGCAGCCAGGCTCGCTGATTCTGCCGGCCATCACGCTTGGCGCATCGTTGTCAGCCGTGCTGGCGCGAATGGTGCGCAGCACGCTGCTGGAGGTGCTCAATGAAGACTACATCCGCACGGCCCGGGCAAAAGGGCTCAAAGAGAGCAGCGTCATCTGGAGACATGCATTGATGAATGCGATGCTGCCCGTTGTGACCCTGCTGGGGCTGCAGCTGGGCGCCTTGCTGGCGGGCGCCGTCATTACCGAGACGGTGTTCTCCTGGCCCGGCATCGGCTCACTGCTGATCGAATCGATTCAGAAGCGGGATTACCCGGTGGCGCAGGGGTGTGTGCTGCTGGTTGCGGTGAGTTACCTGCTGGTCAATACCACCACGGATCTTCTCTATCAACTGCTGGATCCGAGGATCAGGACACAGTGAAGCAGTGGATTGCTTTTTTCATCCTGCTGCCGTGGGTTGCGGCGGCCCTGTTTGAGCCGCTGCTGCCGATCTCTCCGGACGAAATTCATCTGCCAGCCATACTCGCTGCGCCATCAGCTGATTTCTGGTTGGGGAATGATGGATTGGGGCGTCCGGTCGCTGAGCGACTGATTGCGGGGGCGCGTATCGCTTTTGTGGTGGCTTTTTCGACCGTGCTTGTCTCGGCGCTGGCAGGAACGGTGATCGGAGCCATCAGTGGTTATGTCGGCGGTGTGCTCGATCACCTGGTCTCCAGAGTAATCGACATCATGCTGGCATTCCCCGGTATTCTACTGGCCATTGCGCTGGCGGCCATTCTCGGTCCCGGCATCGAAAATCTTATTATCGCTATCTCCAGCGTCGGTTGGGTGGGTTATGCCAGACTGGCCCGTTCACAGGCGATGAGTCTGCGCACACGTGAACACATCACAGCGGCAATCGCACTCGGCAGCGGTCAGGGCAGAATCGTCTTCCGCCACCTGTTGCCCCTGATGATGGCGCCGTTGCTGGTCGAAGCCAGCTTTGGTCTCGCTGCAGTGATCGTCGCCGAAGCGGGACTCTCATTTCTCGGCCTCGGAGTACAGCCGCCGCAGGCCTCCTGGGGCAGCATGATCCGTGAAGGCGCGGGGTTTTTGCTGGTGGCGCCGCATCTCGCTATTTTTCCCGGTATCGCCATCATGTTGGTGGTGCTCTCTGCAAATCTGCTGGGCGACTGGATGAGAGACAGACTGGATGTGCGCCAGAAAATGTAGAGTGTAGCAAGGCGGCGTCAATTTATATTTCATCAGGAAATGCTCGCATCAAATGCCATCTGCTGGTAACCTCACAATCATTCTGTTTTTTCTGTGAGGAGCTGTACCATGGGTCATAAAAAAAATAAAAATGCTAATAGCAAAGCGGGTAAAGATCATGAGGAGAACGAAGGTGAAAGGAAAAAAATCAAGAAAATTTCGAAAGATGTCTATGAAAAGGAGCTATTTCGACTTCAGGTAGAGCTGGTCAAGCTGCAGGAGTGGGTCAAGCACACGGGCCTCAAAGTAGTTGTGGTTTTCGAAGGGCGTGATGCCGCCGGAAAGGGCGGTGTGATCAAACGTATCGCGCAGTATCTCAATCCGCGCATTTGCAGAATTGCCGCGCTGCCGGCTCCCACAGAGAGGGAGACCACCCAGTGGTATTTTCAGCGCTATTCACCGCACCTCCCGTCTGCCGGTGAGATCGTGCTGTTCGATCGCAGCTGGTACAATCGCGCCGGCGTCGAACGCGTCATGAAGTTTTGCACTGAGGAGGAGTATCGTGAATTTCTGCGCTCCTGTCCTGAATTTGAACGCATGCTGGTGCGCTCCGGTATTATTCTGATCAAGTACTGGTTCTCGGTCTCTGACGAGGAGCAGGAGAAGCGTTTTCAGAGTCGTCTCAGCGAACCCCTGAAACGCTGGAAGCTCAGCCCGATGGACCTGGAGTCACGCTCGCGCTGGCTCGAATACTCCAAGGCCAAGGATCAGATGTTCGCGCATACGGATATCAAACAGGCGCCATGGTACGTGGTCAACTCTGATATCAAGAAGCATGCGCGCCTCAACTGTATCCATCATATGCTGAGTCAGATTCCCTATGAGGATCTGACGCCAGAGCCGATCAAACTGCCGAAAAGAAAGGAGGGCATCGGCTATGTCCGCCCGCCGATGTCTGATCAGACTTTTGTTCCCGAGATCTATCCCTGATTACAGACGTGTAAAAGAGTAATAAACCACGGAACAGACGGAAAGAAAATTAACCACAGATGCACACAGATTTAATCTGTGTTTATCTGTGTGCATCTGTGGAGAAAAACATAACCGGTTATACTGCCCTAAGTTCCCCAGCGCTTGAAGCGTTTTTTGCAGTAAGTCAGCAGTTCCGCGTAGTTTCTGAAATAGAGTTCGAAGTGTTTGTGGGCGGGTTCGTCGAATTCGCACCACTCATTCTCGTAGTCACGGCAAATCTGTGGGCGGGTTTCGTAGATACCGCAGCCGCCGTCGGCCTGCAGATGTTCACAGCGGCCGTGAAACATCAGATACCAGCCACTCTCATCCTTGTAGGCTTCCACGCCCTGGTGGGAAACCTGCCACAGCAGATGCTCGAAGTCCACCTTGCTGCGCGGGGTTCCAAGCGCCTCGGTCATGTAGCTGCAACAGACAGATTGTGTGCAGCGGCTGCATTTGTTTTTCTGCAGGCCAGGAATCATATTCCTAGCGAGATCATGTCTCGGACAGGCTCCTAGGCATGAAAGAGATTATTTTCTCTCGCAAAGACGCCAAGACCGCAAAGGTTTTTCTTGGCGAGCTTTGCGCCTTTGCGAGAATCATTATTGAGATTTGGTTCATTTGTACTGAAGTTTGTCGTTCAAGGATTACTAGCGATGGCGGCCGCCGCGATTCGGCCTGCGGTTATCGCCGCCCCTGCGTGAATTATTTCTACCCCGTTGCTGCCTGTTGGCGGGGCGCGGTCGCCTGGGCTGGCGTTTGCGGCTCCGCGGATCAATTTCGGCAATCAGGGATGCGTCCGGCATCTCTAATGGAATACGACTCTCGATATAGGATTCGATATCCGGCAGTGACATGGCATGGGTCTCGCACACCAGGCTGATGGCGTCTCCGCTTGAACCGGCGCGGGCCGTGCGGCCGATGCGGTGCACATAATCCTCGCCGTCCTGCGGCAGGTCATAGTTGATGACATGGGTGACATCCGGAATATGCAGGCCTCGTGCAGCGACATCCGTAGCTACCAGAATCTTTAATTCACCACGTTGAAATTTCTCCAGCAGGGCGATGCGTTTGCGCTGCGGCACGTCGCCGGAGAGGATGGCGCAGGAGAAGCCATTGCCCTCGAGAAACCCCCATACTTCATCGGCAGTACGCTTGGTGTTGACAAAAATGATGGTGCGTGAGGGCTCATGATGCTGCATCAAGCCAATCAGCAGGGCGATTTTCTCATCATTGGAGATCATGTAGCCACGCTGGGTGACATTCTCTCCAGTGACCGTCTCCGTTTCAACCTTGATGACCTGCGGGTCATTCATGTGCTCATAGGCGAGCTCTGAGACGCGAAAGCTGAGGGTTGCAGAAAACAGCATGCCGAGACGTTTTTCCGGCGGGGGCATGCGGCGCAGCAGATAGCGGATATCCGTGATAAAACCCAGGTCGAACATGCGATCGGCCTCATCGATGATCACCACCTGGAGCGCACGCAGATTGTAGATATGCTGCTTGAAATAGTCGATCAGACGACCGGGTGTGCCGATCAGGATATCGACATCTTTCAGTGAATCGCGCTGCTGCTCGTAACCTGACCCGCCGTAGACCACGCGCATCTTGTGACTGCAGTGTTTACCGAGTTGCTCAGCATCCTTGTGGATCTGGATGGCAAGCTCCCGGGTCGGCGCCACGATGAAAGCGCGTGGCTGATTGGGCTTGCGATCGGATGGGGCTGGGTGGTCGTGCAAAAACTGCAGTGTCGCAACCATGAAGGCAGCTGTCTTGCCCGTGCCGGTCTGCGCCTGTCCAGCGACATCCCTGCCCTCGATGGCAACCGGGATGCTCTTCTGCTGGATTGGAGTGCAGTGCGTAAAACCTGCTTCATCCAGTCCCTGCTGAATGCTTGCATCGAGATTGAAGCTGGCAAATGTCGTATCTGTTAAGTGTTTATCGCTCATGGCGACGTAGCATACCGCAAAGAAGTGATTTTTGCTGGTGGTATTTGCGTAGCAGGAGTTTATTCCCGACAGGTTCCTGTAATAAATCAGGGAACCTCTGAATAACTCCATACGAATTCCCGTAACTTCTCAATAATCCCGTGTAGGAAGCAGGGTTGGGAGTCTGCTTTTCAGGGCTGTAGAAAACAGGGATGTTTTATCAGAGCGTACAGGGACGTATTCACAGCGGCGCTGAAAGGCTGATCCCAACCCTGCACAGACTCAAACAATGCACGGACTTTTTGAGAAGTTACGAATTCCCAATGCAACTCATTGATAGTTGGCGCTTCCCCCGTAGAAAAACTTGCGGGAATACTCTGTGGGTCAACCATCCAGGCATTTAACTTCGAGTTCCTCCAGCAGTCGATCGACCTCGTCGCGGTTGCATAGTCCGGTTCCGGCATGGGTCGTCGTCGCTGTCCCGCAGGCGACGCCCAGTTTCAACGCAGTGGCGCTATCAGCTCCACTCGCATAGGCGGCCACAAGGCCAGCCACAAGGGCGTCGCCTGAACCCACAGTGGAACGGATGTGTGTCTTTGGCGGTGTGCAGACATAGCTGTACTCTGAATCAAGCAGCAGGGCGCCAAACTCTCCGAAGGTGACGCACACATGATTCAGATCATGATCCTGCTGGAATTGGCGGGTGATGGCAACGACCTCATCAAGTTTACGCAGCTTCTTGCGGGTATACATCTCAAGCGCATATTGACTCACTCTGAGCAGAAATGGTTTTGTATTCAGGACTTTTTCCAGCAGCACGCCGTAGGCATCAACAACGGCCTTGCCCCCCTGCTTTCTGATGCTCTTTGCCAGCTGCTTATAAGTGTCATCCGGCACACCGGGAGGAACAGATCCGCTCATGATGCCGAAGCCCTGGCCGCAGGCATTCAGGAATGACTCTTCAATCTCACGCAATACTGTTTCCGGAACATCCGGACCGGTGCCATCGACTTCATATTGCCCGATTGGGCTGCGCTGCATCATGGTGGTGTTGATACGCGACTCTCCGTCGATTGCGAGATAGTGGAGGTCATTGAGCTCACTCTGCAGCAGCTGCAACATAAACTCACCGATCCGGCCGGCAACGATACAGGTGCAATTGACGGGCACATCCAGTCGCGTAAGCGTCTGTGAAATATTGATGCCGTTGCCCCCGGGTTCATAACGAGTATTCATGGACGGGAGCTTCTGGTCTACCAGCAGTTGCGTCACCTCGTAGCTGATATCCAGAGAGGGATTCAGTGCGAGGACTGCGATTGGATGAGAGTTTTTATCAGACATGGGGTTTCTCGTTTAAATCAGTTTGCCTTTCAAAATGAGACTGCGACCGGTCATCTCGCGTGGCCGGGGAATATCGAGCAGATCCAGTACAGTTGGAGCGATATCCGCCAGCCCTCTGCCGATGCCGAGTGGCGCGTCCTCAACACCTGCCAGCAGCAGGGGCACAGGATAGCCGGTATGGCGGGTGTGGGGCTGCCCGCCGACAGGATCGATGATTTCGTCACAGTTGCCATGGTCTGCAGTGAGCAGAACCCGCCAGCCATGCTTCAGCGCGGATTCAATCACTCTGTGCCCCTGCAGATCCAGTGTTTCAACAGCCTTGATGATCGCCTCGGGAATAGCCGTATGCCCAACCATGTCGCCATTGGCAAAATTGACCAGGATGAAAGCATACTCCTCGCTTTCGATGGCGCCGATGACGCTCTCTGCCACCTTGGGAGCACTCATCTCTGGTTGCTGGTCATAGGTTGCGACTTTGGCAGAGGGAATGATCGTACGATCCTCTCCAGGGTAGGGCTGTTCTATTCCGCCATTGAAAAAGTAGGTGACATGGGGGTACTTTTCGGTCTCGGCGCAGTGGAACTGCTTCAGTCCGGCATCACTGATGACTTCAGCCAGCACCTGTTCAGGAATCAAGGGTGGAAACAGCACCGGAAAGGGAAAGTTGACATCATATTCCGTCATACACCCCAGTTGGCGGTGTCCGGCTGATCCCCGGTTAAAGCCGTCAAAATCCTCCAGCCCGATTGCGGCGGCCATCTGGCGGGCGCGGTCACTGCGGAAATTGAAAAAAAGCACCGGTTCGTCGGCAGCGATTCCGATGTAGTCACGAATCACCGTGGGCTGAATGAACTCATCGCTTTCACCACGTGCATAAGCGTTCTCGATCGCCTCACGGGGAGTCTCCGCGTCCAGACCCTGACCGAGTCGCATCGCCTTCCAGGCCTTGTGGGTGCGGTCCCAGTTGCCAATGCGATCCATGGCGTCATAGCGACCGCTGACGGTGGCTATATACCCCTTCCCAAGTTTTTCAAAATCCTGTTCCAGTAACTCAAGATAGCCCAGGGCGGCTTTCGGCGAGGTATCCCTGCCATCAGTGATCATGTGGATAACCGGCTCAATGCCGGCAGCAACGATCATCTGAAGCAGTCCGCACAGGTGCTCGATGTGAGAGTGAACACCGCCGTCAGAGACCATGCCGACCAGGTGCAGACGCTTGGTATCTTGCATGAGATCCTGCCAGGCCGATTGCTGCTGCAGGCTGCCGTCGTGGATTGCATTGGCAACGCGCATCAGATCCTGTTCGAGAACACGACCTGCTCCCAGTGTCAGATGGCCTACCTCTGAATTGCCGAACTGTCCGTCAGGCAGACCTACGGCTCTGCCGGATGCCTGCAACACCGTGTGCGGCCATGAGGAGAAATAGTGATCAAGGTGCGGCGTCTTCGCCAGCGCCCAGCCATTCGCGGCGCGACTGGGATTGAGTCCGAAGCCGTCAAAAATAATCAATATAACGGGTTGTCTATCCATTTCGATTGAGGTTCTCTATTCGTGGTCTCTATACATAACATTCTGATCAGGAATCCTGACAGATTTTGCTGTCAAGGTATACTCTTTGTTTATTGAATCCCGTCATTGCGAGCGCAGCGCGGCAATCTCGGGAAGATTGCCGCGTCGGCGGAGCCTCCTCGCAATGACAAATCAAGCTGAATTTCCCTGGCAATAGGAGGAAAATATCATGTCAGTCATTCTCTTCAGGCTCAGGGGCGTTCCGGATGATGAAATCGATGAGATTCGTGAACTGCTGAGGATAAATAAGATCGATTTCTATGAAACCAGCGCGGGCAACTGGGGAATATCGATGCCGGCGATCTGGCTGCGTGACAACAGCCGGCTGGAGCAGGCGAAACAGTTGCTGGAACTCTATCAGGATGAGCGCGCGACCCGTATGAAGGGCGAGTATGCGCGCCTCAAGGAGCGGGGAGAGAATAGAACCCTGCTCGATATCTTCAAAGAAGATCCGCTGCGGATGCTGCTCTATGTGGCGGCTGTCGCAGCAATCCTCTACTTCTCGGTGATGCCGTTTCTGGATTTTGGAGGGGTGTAGGGCGTCAATAACCAACGGGCATTGCGCCGCATGGATGGTGCAATGCGCTGCGCTTATTGCACCCTACTGGTCTATTGCGCATCGATTTCCGGGATCGGAAATTTGACGGGGCGGGGGATGCGGACCACCTTGTCTCTGCCGCTGCCGCCGCTGAGCAGTTCGACCCTGCTTTTCGCCACACCAAATGCTTTGGCGAGAAATCGCATCAGGTGCTGGTTTGCCTTGCCATCGACAGGCGGCGCCGTGATGCGAATACGGTATTGCCGGTCTCCATAGGGACCGGCAAATTCATCTCTGCTGGCTCTTGGTTGAATTCGCAAATACAGGGTCAGATCCCCACCGTCCCACTGATACCATGAAGGCGTCCCTCCGGGAACAGGGAGCAGCATTAAAAGAGCCCGTTCGGCATGCCGACAAGTTTTGACAGGATCGGCATCACCAGCATTTTCAGGACGGTGAGGGCGAGGATCGCCACCAATGGCGCCAGGTCGATGCCCGAAATGACAGGGACAAAGCGCCTCGTCTGCCGCAGTATCGGCGCATTGAGCGAGTGAATGACTCCAGCCACGGGGTGGGAGTATCCAGCCTGGAACCAGCTCAGGAGCACACCGATAACGATCGAGAAGGTAAAGATCATAAACACCAGAGAAACCAGCGCCGGGATCGCCCACACAATGGCCTGGGCTATTCCCGCTGCTCCCGAGAGCAGCAGAATAATGGTGATCTCCACGGTTTTGACAAGCCAGGCGACAAGCAGTGATGCGATATCCAGTCCGCGATAGCCCGGGATATATCTCCTCAATGGTTTGAGAACAGGCGTTGTCAGCGTGAGTACAAATTGGGAGACAGGATTGCGGAAATCCGCCCGCACCAGCTGCAGCAGAAAACGCAGCAGCACCATCAGCGTGTAGAAACCAAAGATGACCTGTACGAGAAAAATCATGGGAGTAGCGAAATAGCCGGAATCCATGGCGTCAATCCTGAATTTGCGAGGAGAGTTCTATCGAGCGGTCTCTTGCCGCGCGCATGGCATCCATGATCAACTGCTCAAGTCCTCCTGCTTCGAAGGTGTTGATCGCCTGCTCGGTGGTTCCCCCCGGTGAAGTCACCCTGGTGCGCAGTGTTGCCGGGTTGTCATCACTCTCCAGCGCCATCCTGGATGCACCGAGGGCTGTCTGCAGTGTCAGCAGATGCGCGCTCTCAGCGGGCAACCCAAGCGCTTTGGCTGCACGGATCATGTGCTCCATGAAGAGGAAAAAGTAGGCGGGTCCACTTCCGGACACGGCAGTGACAGCATCGATCAGAGACTCCTCTTCCACCCAAATAGTGAGGCCGACGGCGCGCATGATAGATTCAGCCAGGCTATGCTGTTCGGCATTGACATTTGCTGCGGCAAACAGCCCTGTTGCTCCAGCCTGCAGCATCGCCGGGGTGTTCGGCATGGTCCGCACGATAGCTGCTGCTTCTCCCAGCCACTGCTGTAGATGCGATGTGGGTATGCCGGCGGCGATGGAGATCACCAGTGGCTGCCTCTCGGCAACGGCTGTTGAAATCCCGCTGGCGACCGCAGCGATGATTTGCGGCTTGACGGCAATGACGACGACGTCGGCGTCTGCAATTGCCGCAGCATTGTCGCTATTGATGCGAATCAGTGTTTGCTCCCTGATGAGATTCAGCTTGTCGTGGTCGGGATCGGCCGCAGTGATGTTTTCAGCAGGGTGTCCATCCTGGATCAGCCCCTTGATCAGGGCGGCAGCCATGTTGCCTGCGCCAATAAAGGCAATTCTTTTATCTTTCATAGTGCTGATTCTGCTCTCATGTATTTTATGTATCTGTCAATTTCAGGTTACAGTTTGTCATCTCGACGCAGGAGAGATCTTTTTCACGGGGCATCAAGATCCCTCGTCGTTCGTCCCTCGCTTTCCTCGGGATGACAGGTTTAACTGTAATATAGTTGTATCTAATCAGTCGCAAGAGGATAAGCGTTTGCGCATCCACCATGATCCTGGTGCAATGCGCGAAGCTTATTGCACCCTACGGCACTGACGGACGAGGCCCGAAAATCGCCGTACCAATACGCACGATGGTCGCTCCCTCGGCAATCGCCGCTTCCATATCCGCCGACATTCCCATGGAGAGCGTATCAAGTTCGATCCCCTCTGATTGCAACTTCTCCATGAGTTTACGCAGAATGCTGAAGTTTTTCCTCTGCTTTTCAAAATTCTCTGTGGGCGCCGGAATGGCCATGAGTCCCCTCAGCTTCACTCTCCCGAGCTGCGCCATCTCACGAGCAAGCGGCAATACCTCATTCACCATAACTCCTCCCTTGCTCTGCTCATGACTGATATTCACCTGTATGCAGATATTCAGCGGCGGCTGTTCAGCTGGGCGCTGCTCATTCAGGCGTTTTGCGTGCTTCAATGATGCGATCGTGTGCACCCAGGTGAAATGCGTGGCGATCAATCTGGTCTTGTTGCTTTGAATGCCGCCGATATAGTGCCACTCAAGCGGGTAATCTGAAAGAGTTTTGATTTTTTCGATTGCTTCGGTGACATAATTTTCACCAAAGGCGGTCTGGCCGGCCTGGTAGGCGGCAATAATATCGTCTGCTGCTCTGGTTTTGCTGGCTGTCAGCAGCTGGATTTCAGAGCTGTTCCGGGAGAATCGCCGGGCAGCGGTGTCGATGCGTTGCTGCACATGTCGAAGATTTCCCTGAATAAGTGCTGAATTCATTGTCTTTGCATAGTCATTTGTAGTAACTTCCATTCTATATTTTTTTAATCTGTTCTTCACCCTGTCAAGAGATGCAGAAGTTGTCGGAGAGTTTACACGCAGTGTGATCGCCTGGTATATCGATCATTCGCAACCTCAAAGCCAACATCTACTGAATGTTACCAATCTTTCTATTGTTTAATTAATTATGGATATAGCCGAATTACTCACATTTACAGTAAACCAGGGGGCTTCTGATCTGCACATATCGGCCGGACTGCCCCCCATGATCCGTGTTGACGGTGATATCAGACGTCTCAAACTGCCCGACCTTGAGAAGGAGCAGTCGCATGACATGGTGTTCGACATCATGAATGACCGTCAGCGCCGCGAATTCGAAAAGGAGCTGCAGGCTGATTTCTCGTTTCATCTGCCTGATGTGGCGCGTTTTCGTGTCAATGCCTTCCATCAGAATCGTGGTGTCTCGGCAGTATTCCGGGTGATCCCGAGTGATGTCCTGACGCTTGAGGGTATTGGAGCGCCATCCTCTTTCAAGGAGATCATCAATGTAAAAAATGGCCTGGTGCTGGTAACGGGTGTGACCGGATCAGGCAAAACGACCACGCTCAGCGCCTTTATCGATGACATCAATAAATCATTGCCACTGCATATCCTGACCATCGAAGACCCGATTGAATTCGTGCATGAAAGTAAGAAATGCCTGATCAATCAACGTGAACTGCATGAGCATACCCTGAGTTTCACTGACTCGTTACGCGCTGCACTGCGTGAAGATCCCGATGTCATTCTGGTGGGCGAGATGCGTGATCTTGAAACCATCCGGCTGGCATTGACAGCCGCCGAGACGGGGCATCTGGTGTTTGGCACACTGCATACCAGTTCCGCGGTCAAGACCATTGACCGTATCATCGACGTTTTTCCCGGTGACGAGAAGGAGATGGTGCGCGCGATGTTATCGAACTCACTGCGTTCGGTGATCTCCCAGACACTCCTCAAGAAGATTGGCGGCGGCCGTGTTGCAGCCTGGGAGATCATGGTCGCAAATCCGGCAATCCGCAATCTGATACGCGAGAATAAACTGGCGCAGATGTATTCAGTGATACAGACAGGGCAGGGGGAAGGTATGCAGACCATGGATCAATGCCTCAGAAAATTGGTCGATTCCGGGGTGATTACAAGTGGCGCCGCACGTGAACGGGCCGAGAACAAGGATTCATTCTGATGGAAATAAAACCTTACCTTGAATTGATGGTTAAACGTGGAGCCTCTGATCTCTTCTTCAGCGTTGGGCGTCCACCGAGTCTCAAACTCCATGGCACACTGCATCCGATCGGGGACAAGCCCCTGACCCTCGATCAGACCGAGTCTCTGATCGAGAGTTTGATGCAGGCGAGCCGCATCGAGGAGTTCCATCAGACGCATGAATCAAATTTTGCCTATGCCGAGGAGGGAGTCGGGCGTTTCCGTGTCAGCGCATTTTTCCAGAAGGATACGCCGGGCATGATATTGCGCCATATCGTCTCTGAGATACCGACAGTAGAAGATCTCGGTCTACCTGAACAGCTCAATGACATCGCCATGATCAAGCGCGGACTGGTGCTGGTGGTTGGCGCCACCGGCACAGGTAAATCAACGACACTGGCCGCCATGATCGGGTATCGCAACAGGAACAGCGCCGGTCATATCCTGTGCATCGAGGATCCGATTGAGTATATTCATGAGCATGATCAGTGTATCGTCAATCAGCGCGAAGTGGGGATAGATACCGAGTCATTTGAAGTGGCATTGAGAAACTGCCTGCGACAGGCTCCTGACGTCATCCTGATTGGAGAGGTGCGCACCCGCGAAGCCATGGACCAGGCAATCACTTTCGCAGAGACGGGGCATCTCTGCATTGCCACACTGCACGCCAATAACGCCAACCAGGCGCTGGACCGCATCATCAATTTTTTCCCCGAAGACAGGCGTAACCAGCTGCTGCTCGATCTCTCCCTGAACCTGAAGGCCATTATCGCCCAGCAGTTGGTGCCGCGCAGCGATCAAAAGGGATTGGTTCCGGCTATCGAGATTCTGCTCAACACCCCCTATGCCTCTGACTTGATCAGGCGTGGAGAGGTTCATGAGATCAAGGATCTGATGAAACGTTCGGAGGAGCAGGGAATGGTGACTTTTGACCAGGCGATGGTCAAGTTGTTTCTGGAAGACAAAATCACCTATGAAAATACGCTGCGTTTTGCCGACTCTGCAAACGATGTACGCCTGATGATCAAGCTTTCAGGCAAGGGTGGGGAGTTCGGTGACGGCGGCTTTGAGCTGAACGAAGAGGATGATGAGGATGCTCTGGATCCTTTCAAGAGGTGAGGAGTGAGGTTTTAGGTTTTAGGGGGAAGGTTTTAGGTGTTAGGTTTTAAGTTTTAGGTGGGATGACTTAAAACCTAAAACTTAT
>Ga0209013_10003992_pt1 | contig 13011 bp, 20 predicted proteins | sample Cruoilmetagenom2_FD_187291 | JGI IMG/M metagenome (GOLD analysis project Ga0209013, IMG submission 187291) | Oil polluted marine microbial communities from Coal Oil Point, Santa Barbara, California, USA - Sample 2 (SPAdes) (version 2) | ecosystem: Environmental > Aquatic > Marine > Oil seeps ... | reverse complement strand
TAAAGCGTATCATTTTAATGGTAAATATATGCTTTTACATTACATGGATTGCTGGCTATTATCATGATTTTCTCTCAGTTACAGACCTTAATTATACCACATGTACGATGCGCCAGATTTTATAAAAACATAGAAGTGATTATCGTTTAAAAAATAAAGACAATATCAGATAAAAAAATAAGACAGGAAAGATTATTACAATAAAAAAAATAAATGAGATTGTTATAAATGTATCAATCTGAGATTTATACTCATAAAAGACAAAGCCTGAAGCAATTAGGAAGGCAATGACTCCAAAATAGAACAGCCATACAAAATTTGATTTAAATAATTCCAACAGTGATAGCCACCATCCAAAAAATAGCAGTGAAAAATGTGATTGTTAAGTGTGTTCCGTTCATTATATTTCCTTTTAGGTTTGAGCATCTAGTATATCAGGGAAATATGACAGGATTATTACAGAAACAATTAACTCTAGGATTTTTATTAATCAATAGCTTAGATGTGTAAGGGTTATGAAAACGCCTATGCTATTAAAAACTTCACCAAGCCAGATAATATTATCTTATTCTTGGAATCTGAGGGTATCAAGCAAACCTAAATGAGGTGGGCGTGGTTGCGCGCCAAAGCTCGAATAGTTTGGGTGTGACTTAAAGTCGTGCCCATTTAAAAGTTTTGTTAATAACCACCAAGTGTACGACTTAAAATCGTACCATTAACATGTTTTTAGGGGGAAATGTTAATGATGGCCAAGATTCTAGTCCCACACTTTTAATTTTTTTAGTGGCTTATAGTTCTTACGTCTTTTTTTATCTTTATGCTTAGCTTTGTTCATTTTTAGTTTTTTATTAGAACCTTTTATCTCATCCAGGCTGCTCTGACTATTTTTATTATCTAGTAATTTTTGGGAATTAGATTTTAACGTTTTAGCTGATTCTGCATCAATTCTTAGAGCTATGCACAATTCATATAAACTACAGCTTATTAAATCATCAACATTATTGATTCCACGCGATTTTAATCGTTTAATTTGTGAAGGCTCAATACCAGTTACATCAGTTAATTTTGAACTTGCCATTTCTCACCTATTTAGATAAATCAATGCTATTAATTTTACAGTTAAATAATAGCATGTAAATTAAAATAACTTGCCTACCTTAAAAAGAGTTGATACTCAGACATTGAACGAAAGCTGCCTTGGATCTCCTGCATAAACCCATCCCAGGGTAATGTAACACCATACAGAAAGTATAAGTCTCTCATTGCCAATGGATCAGGAATGCGCTTACCGCTCTCCCAATGATTCTTTACACCAATTGCCTCATAAATATCTTTCTGGCTTAAACCTAAAGCTAATCGGGCAGATTTTAAGCGATTACCGATATTAATGAGGTCATCTTCATTTCTTTTTTGTCCCATATTAATATTGTATGATAAAAAAGGATTTATGTGGTTACTGTAGAGCCTGATCCATTGACCAGGCAGATTCATGACCGCTGGCCAAGGATTATCAATGCTTACAAGTCACACCACTACTCAACTTAAAGCAATCCATAGCTGCGGTAAATTCTTCAGTTGATGAAAATACAATTTGGATTTTTTCTTGATAGGTCTGATAGGTCATGTCGTCGGAGGGTAAATACGTACTGACGATGTATTGGATAAATTCATCATTCTTTAATAAGTCTTCCATAATAATCCCCTTTATTATTTTGGATGAGTATAATTCTACCAAGAATTGTATGGGATTATGATAGGGAATTACCCTCGTTATGAAATTGTGATGAAGTGTGAATGGAAGATATTGTGAAGCAAAAAATTTGTTGATAGTCAAAGATACTAAGCAGCAATCCCTTTCTCATAGTTTTCTATGTGCAAGGTTTTAGCCATATCATGATGTGAGGTCCAGTCAGCAGCAGGCCAGTACCATAAATCGCCAGTATCTAGGTCTTTAAGCCATTTGGCCGCCTTTTGTTCGGACTGCTGAATCAACTCACTGATTTTGTCTTGAGGGGGATTTTTTGAAGCTATCATAATAAACTCTTTGAAAAAAACCGCTAATTCGCAATCTCTGGTGGTTATGTCAGCTGGTTTGCAGGATCATCACATTGGTACGCCCTTGGGTCAAGTGTGGGTCAAGGAAATAGCTGTGTTTGGATGAAACAAGTTGTTACGTAACACGCTGTAACAAATAACTACAGTCCAATAATACCAAGGCTTCTCTGGAGTTTTAATGTTATTCTATGAGTCATGCTGTAACTGTTATGAAATAGAATGGGGTGCTGGGGGTCGTAGGTTCAAATCCTACTGTCCCGACCATTAACTATGACTGCCTCAATCATGTGTTTTAGCAGTAAATCTTAATTTTAGTATTACATGGCCAGTTTCTTCATGATTTTTTTTACCTAAGAGTTTAAAGCCATAGTTTTGGTAGAAACTGCAACCGATTGAATTAGCTTCAAATACCTCAACATGAAGATCACCATGAAGTTCTTGTGCTTTATCCATCAAAGCCCGGCCAGCCCCGGTGCCGTGAAATTCAGGCTGAACAAATACGGCTCCAACTCTATTGCCAAGTAAGGCTATGAAACCAATAATCTTTCCATTGTGTTCAATGACCCATATATCTGCGTTTGGCAAATAAAAATTAGAAACATTGTAACGTTCCTGTTCAAAAAAATCGTCGCTTAAAAAAGGGTGTGAGATTTTTGATGCGATTTCCCAGGCAGATAAAACATCAGGTAAATCTTCATCTTTATACTGACGAATGATACGTTCCATGATTATTCCTTTTTCTGTAGCAGTGAAATATACAGGATTTGTAATTATCAGGTATAAATGGCTTCTATCTATCTTTTTTATAGTAAAGATGCGCCTTTGTTGATAAATATCAACAATCCTTTCAATGATGATGATGTCCTACAGACAAACCTGAAAGTTTAGTTAATACTTAAAACCAAGAGTTGTTTTTGTCTTTCACTACCCGAATTTGAAGGGCCTCGCCAAGCCGGTTATCGGCTACAGGCGTTATGCCACTTGATATGTCGAAGGCCCTCAAGTAACCCCGCAAGCTAACCCCTTGCGGGGTTTTTTATTTGTTCCTATACTTAGTTAAGCCCACAACAAAAATAGTTAAGATTTCTTATGGATCCAGTTAGCATTGAATATAGGATCAGGCTCAGTGAAGACAAGATTGAGATTTTCAAATTCCAGCTTGATGGAAAGACCTTTGACCTCATCACTGACAAAATTCCAGACCCGCCGCAATGGACGGAACTGTCCTTCAGGCAGTGTTCGCATTGCCCCTTAAGTATTGAAGAACATAGCCATTGCCCAATGGCGTTGCAGCTCTACGATATTGTTGAAAGGTTTCATGGTACCCGTTCTATAGATGAAGTAGAACTTGAAGTCATCACCGAAGAGCGAAGAGTCATACAAACGCTGGCTATCCAGAGGGCTATTGCCTCGATATTGGAACTAATAGTACCTATCTGTGGTTGTCCTAATACGGCATATATGAAACCTCTGGCCCGTTTTCATATGCCTTTAGCTTCTGAAGAAGAGACGGTATTCCGTGTTACCGGCATGTATTTGCTGTCTCAGTATTTTCTCAGTAATACCTCTTCCAGATTCAATATAGAGTTTGATGGTCTGAAGAAAATCTATGAGGACTTACACATTGTTAATTCGGCCATTGCCAGTCGCCTGCAGGCAGCGACTCAATCAGACACCCTGAAAAATGCCATCACGTTGATCGATATGTATTCAATTCTAGTGCCCTTGCTATTGGAAGATCAGTTGGTGGAGATGCGTGGATTCTTTAAAGCTTACCTGCCAGAGGATGGAAGTGAGTTAGTTACTGCGAATTACCTGGAAAAAGCCAAGGCATTTAATTTGGAACTGGTTCCTCTAGATGAAGAATTGAAAGAAACTGAAGAGCAGCCTGACTGGTTAAAAGAAGTTACTCAAGCAGGTGAACCTGAAGCAATAGAAATAAATAAAAACATTGAAGCGGCGGAAGAGACGGAGAAATCTGTTGATATAATTTCGGATAAGTCTGACTTGGGTAGCTCTGGTTTAAAGTTGGAGCTTGAGCCTATGGAAGATGAGAACAAGGAAACTTTACAGCCATCGAACGAGGGTGATATTCAAAAACCTGGCAGAGTGGTGTACAAACTTCCGGATGATGAATAGTTACCTTAAATACTGTACTTTATTTTTAGATTGATTTTGACCCGAGGATGGATGAATAATGAAAAAAAACAAATATAACATTAAAAAAAATGACATCGATATTATTTTTCAACATATTTCACAAAACATACATGATAAAGATTGGTGGAAGGATGAAAAAGAACGCTTAAAAGCGATTAAAATATATAAAAAACTTAATCTTAAAAAATATTTTAAATTAACGAAAAAAAATAAAGATAAATACCAGTCGCATTTTCTCACCAAATTAAGTGATTGGTGCAAACGATGCTTAAGTAACAAACAAAGAAAAAAACTTAAAAATAGTATTAGCCAAACGAATGAGCTGTCGAAAGAAGTCAAGCAGGAAAACATCATAAGCTTATCTAATAAAGCATATGAATTATTACATGATGTTGCCAGGCAAGAAAAAATGTCAATTTCCGAGCTGATCATCTCTAAATTAGAGCGCAAAGATGAAAATTTAATTATTGAAACTAAAGAGACTGAACCTGCGGTAATAATTGAAGCAATTGAAAATAAAAAGCTTAGTGAAAAGAATTTAAAAACACAAAAAAAAGTAAAGAAAGGCAATAATAATGTTATTGAACTTTGGCATTATGCGGGAAGTCAGTGTCAGGCATTATCAAAAGTCACGCAGAAGCGTTGTAAAAGAATCACTCCGAATTTGTCAATTAAACATCAGATAATTGGCGATATAGATTATGAATTTGCTGTATGTCACAGCCATAATAATGATGCATCTCAATTGGATCAAAGTAATATTGATCTTAAATCATGATATTTTATATAGTAGCTCAGATATGAACGTGGAAATTTACGTGAAAGTTTTGAATCATTATCTTTTATTGATTTTAATTTTATCGGTACCAATGAGTATTTTTGCATCTGATCTTGATAAAGAAAAGCGTTGGTCTGATCAAGTAGTTGACTCCATTATGGATGGTGAAATAGTATGGTTAAACAATGGTAAACATGACTTTCTGGGTATTTATACTGATGCTGCAGAAGATAAAAGCCGGGCAGTAATAGTGATGCATGGTACCGGAGTACATCCAAACTGGCAACAGGTCATTCAGCCATTAAGAGTGGGGTTGACGGAACATAATTGGAATACATTGTCGATACAAATGCCTGTATTGTCTAATGATGCCAAGCATGAAGAATATGCACCGTTGTATCCTGAAGTTGCCTCTAGGATTAATGCTGCTATGGCGGAACTTAAATCCAGAGGAAATAAAAATATTTTCCTGATTGGGCATAGCCAGGGAGCGACCATGTCGGCCTATTATCTTACTACATCAAAACAGGATATAAATGGTTTTGTCGCCATCGGCATGTCTTCTTTTGGTAACGACTTACGTCAAAGTGGTGTCAATTCTCTGAAAAACATTAGCATCCCAGTTCTTGATTTGTACGCATCAGACGATCTGGACAGCGTTTTAAACACGACAAAGGCGCGAGCTCAGGCTGCTAAAGAATCAGATAATAAAAATTTCACTCAAATACAAATAACCGGAAACCATTTTTTGGATGGTGAAAATGAAATTCTGTTAGCAACAGTGGCAGAATGGCTTGAGAAACAATAGTATTAAAGATCTCTTTTAAAACGGTAATTCTCAGAAAGATATTATTTAAATATAAAAAATCTTTGCTTACTATATCCTGGTCGTTATTTACATTTTGCCCGGTAATTGAAACAATCGCTTTCGTCTCTTTCAAGCCAAAGAATATACATATTTTGATGTCTGCTAAAAAGGCTTAAATGTACTGTGGATTCAACTGGTCGACGCAACACTCTTTTATTATAATAAATCATACAAAATATTACGGATTAATTTTTGAAATCATTAAATAAAAGTGTTCTATTCCATTAGACCACAATAATTCACCATAGCTCGAGTTAAGATACAAGAAAATATTCTACTACAGACAGGGGGTGGCTGAGAGGGCTATAGACCTTCAGCTACCCTATAGGCTAATATTTATTTTTCTACTGCAACTGTGACACTAATCAAACCAATGATGTCACCAGCATTAAGTCCATCCTTTTGAAAACCTAGCATATCAAGCTCACCTTTTGGTTTACCATGACAAGCTAAACATGGTGGCATTAAATGAATTGGATCAAAATAACGATAAACTTTCTGCTTACCCATCATTGCAAATTCACCCTGTGCTTTTGCCTCTGTTCCTTCTTTTACAAACGTTGTTAGAATTTCAATTTCTTTAGTATCAGGAACATTGCTCGGGTGTCGATAGTTTATAGCTGGTTGCTTTGTTACAATTCCTGTTCTTGAATTAAACATTAAACCAGTTTCTCTTGCCCATTTTGCAGGAAGAAAATGTTTCCATTTCACACCTTTTACATTTAATCTGTCTTGGTTATTATCCATCGCAAGTTTTCCGGCCCAAATCAGTTTATCAATAATACGTTTTTGGGTTGGCGATGCTGACATAAACTCTGCTTCTAATGATGCTTTCCATTGCTGGACAAAAACATCACCGGTAAACCCCTTATCACCTAATTTGGGATCGGTTAATTTTCCCATTTGAGCAAAGATTACAAGGCGTCCTTTTCCAATTGCCTTAGAGATCATATCAGCAGTTGATTCAGCTTCATTTTCATTTACTTTTTCCAGAAATAGATATTCAGGATATCCTCCTTTTGCTGGTATACCTATTTTATCACCTGCATTTGCATGAAATGATATAAATAACAACAGAACTATTATAAATAATAGTTTTTTCATATTTATCCTCCTTCGGATATGGTAACTACCGCAGTTATATATTTGACAATTATCGTTGCGGTATTTCGATATTGTCTTTGTTTGTTTAGCTTAAACAAATTACAAGTATAGTTCAACTTTGATATGAGTGCTATTTTTCAATGGCTAACGTTTAATGTTAGAAAGCAGTAATTTATGAAGTTGGCATTCAGATGCTTACCATAACCACTCCCTCGGTATCAATCAACCTCGGCATCCTGAAAGCACGGTGCTGTATCAGATTCTTCAGGAAGATCTGGAAACGTGGTTCACTACTCAAAAGTAGATAATAGCAGAAATGTACCCTTATATGTGGAAAAACTCCGGAAATAGAGAGTTGGCTTAGTATTGAAATTATTTGTAACAATTTGAATAATTGCAGAAATAATAGTGTTACAAAATCAAGTTATTATAATCACAAGAACTACAAAAATTATTTTATTTGCAACACATGCTTTTTTCTCTATTAATTACTAAAAGGAAATTATTGTGAAAACAACTTTTTTAAATCTAACTATTATTCTCACTCTACCTTTATCTGGAGTTGTATTCGCAGAGGACTTTTCTGGCAAGTCAAATGATGAACTCTTTAATATGATAAGTCAGGTACAAACAATGGATACTGAGACAAGGAATGCCTATCGTACAGAACGTCAAAATCGTATGGGCAATATGGATCAATCAGAAAGACATTCTCGATTTGCAAACATGGGGGCTATCAGGGGAAAAAATATGGAGCAGAGAGGGCAGAACAATCAGTTGCGTAAACGTGATGGCTCGGGTGGTGGCAAGCAATATGGTAATGGAAGAAATGGTCAGGGAAGAGATAATCAATATGGTTCTAACATTTAAATACTATAGATGAAGTTACACTGTATATAAGTTTAGTTATCATTACCAAGTACTTTTTAGGTGACCTCATAAAACTCCCTCTGTGAAGTCACCATTTTTTTTAAGATGTCCAATTTATTAATTTAATAACAGTATCCGTCATTGTTATTATTTATGACGCAATGAGATTGTAAAAATAAATTAAATGGAATAATTTCAAACAATGGAAATAGAAGTGGTTATGATGATAGTTATAGTCCCTTGCCATGATGACTATTTTCAGGAAAAACCGATGTTATCTTTACGTACATTCTATTTGTTTTTATTGCTATTTCTAACTATAACCACCACTGCTTGTAAGCATATTGGAATTAATGAATCAAATTCCTTGTTCATTAGCCGTTACACAGAATATATGCTGGGAAAGATACCCGAACAGTATGCTGATATAAAAAATCCATTACCCATTTCTAAAGAAAATGTCTCTAATGGCAAAAATCTCTATCAAACACAGTGCATGACGTGCCATGGTATATTGGGTGAAGGAAATGGTCCAATAGGTGAATTATTAGTTCCTCAGCCTGCTAATCTTGCATTAACCCGCAGCTTGCCGATAGCCACAGATGCTTTCCTCTTTTGGACCTTGTCAGAAGGCGGTCAATTGTTTAACACTGCCATGCCGGCATTTGGGGAACAACTCTCTGATAAAGAAATATGGCAACTCAGCCTTTATATAAACTCTGGTTTTACCATTTAAACAAGGATATAAAATAATTACTAATAAACGCCCCATATGGATCTGGATTACCTCCATCACCACAGTTGTTTTTGGCATCATGACAATTAAATCTGGTGGTAGTGTGATATTTATTGATGGAGAAGCCAGGCAGGCTGCAGGTAACTATGTAGATTTTGTACTGTGGTTTAATTTTTCTGCAGGTTTTTTCTATGTTGCTACAGGAATTGGCATTTGGTTTCAAAAGACTTGGGCCCTGACAGTAGCAATCATATTAGCTATCCTGACTCTCTTTGTCTTTGGTGCATTTGGTATGCATATTTATTTTGGTGGTGAGTATGAACAGCGTACTGTTGCAGCTATGAGTTTACGTTCTGCTGTTTGGATTCTCATTGCGATAAAGGCTTATCATATCAAGTATCACGCAGGTCAGATGAATAAAAACACTAAATAATAAGACTAAGATTAATTGCAATTGAAAAATAGAACATTATATCTTTGAAAAAGATGGATTTTAAAAAGTAGTTTTTATTTAAATAATAGATTTACATTACTACAGAAGATTCTATTGAAGCTGTGCTTTTTTAGTATTAGTTTCAGCCAGTCTATAAACCTGATTAAATTGGACGGCTTTGGGTAAGCTTGATATTAGAATAACCGAACTAATCCATAACTGCCTGGATTTAGTGTACAATTTATAACGTTGGATCAATCTAAAGCTATCTAAAGTGGTTTCTATCACAAGTTCTTCTTTTTCCCATCCAGCAGTAACTATTTTTTGAGGTATGTCCGTCTTTGCAGAAATGCTAGTGCCTCGAAAATCTGTATATACACGTTGATTGTATCCATTTTTTTTAATGAAGGTTAGTAATGGCTCTTCATGTTTAAGCTCCAGAGGTTCTGATGAATTTAATAGAACCTGTAATTCATGAGGAAAAGAGCCTTGTCGGTTACCACTAGCTTTAGCGCCTGAATTATGATTTTTGTTACCCCCACCTTGCCTGCTGCCACTTCCTTTTTCTCCCTGTCTACCTCCCATGTCCTTGCCTTTTCCAGACTTACCTGAGTGTGACTTTATTGCTTTAAATTTTTCCTGAGGATCATCACTGAGTTCTTTTACCAGGAGCCAATGTCCAGAGAAATTGGGTGGAATTTGTTGTTTACGGACTATTTTATTGATTGAAGTACTGTTCGTGGATGGACTATTTCCAGATCTGGTATCCGTTAATTTAGAATGAGAAGAGCTGCAACCTGATATTATAATGCATGTACAAGCCAGGATGAGAAAGGTATAAATATTTTTCATGATGTCATTTTAAAATCAATAATATTATACGGTTTAGGAAAAGTTTCTGACAATACTAAATTTATTCAATAAAGCTATTGTATTTATATTTTACTTATCAGGCTAACCTAACCAAAACTACTCAGTTTGGTAATAAAATAAACAATTAGAATATTGAATAATATTAATTTTGTGGATTATATCATTTTTATTCAGAATAATAGCAATATGAAACAAATTGAAATAATTTAAAAATATGAGGAAATAATAGTGAAATAAAATAAGCTTATAATGGTTTCAATTATTGAAGATAATAAAATATTATATAAATTAGTAACAATACAAAGGTATTAATAATGAAAAGAATCTTATTGGAAATTATTATGGTGATAGTATTAATCATTGTATCAGGAATTGTATTGGCAGATGATTTTTTATCAATATCAGATAATGAATTGCTGGGTATAAAAGAGAAAATAGAAAAAATGCATACTGATACAAGTATGTATACGTACCGTATAGAGCTTAAAAACAAAATGAGAAATATTGATGGTGTTAATCAAATTAATCTTGAGCACAAGCGTAATCAATTAGTGAATGATAATCAGAATTTTTATGCTAAAGGCAGTATTGAACGATATGGAATTATAAGGTTATAGAAGGATTAATATGTTCAAGTCAGAATAGATAATAGCATAGAGAATAATAAATATGAAAGTAGCTTATCTTTTTAGAAGAATCTTGTATGCAGTTTTTTTAATCATAGCAACCAATTACAAGTTGCTTGCTGAAGTAACACCAAACTCTATTACTGATAAGCCTCTGGCTTTGCGCAAAATTATGTCCGATCTGGGTGAGAATATGCAGGTTATTACTGATGGCATTTCTCGAGAAAACTGGAAACTTGTTGAAAAAACTGCATCACAGATAGCAGACCATCCACAACCACCATTTGTTGAGAGAATTAAAATTCTGAGCTTTGTTGGCAGTAACGTCAACCAATTTAAAGGTTATGACAACAAGACTCATAATGCAGCCATTGCATTGGATAAAGCCGCTCGCAGAAAAGACGGCCACAAGGTAATTACAGCATTCTCTATTCTACAAAATACCTGTCTGGCATGTCATCAAAAGTTTCGTAAATCATTTCAGGAACACTTCTATCACTAATGTTTTTTCTGAATATGTGAAACAATTTGTAATATTAAAATAGCTTAGTAAGTTTTTGTGAAACTCAGTTGTTTTATCATAAACATTCAGAATATTCTGAGAACAATAATTTCTTTTACATGATTTATAAATAGAGGAAGCATTGATGAAAAGAACTTGCTTTGATTGCACTAGCACAATAACTTTATCAGTGCATATTTTTTCAGAAGAACTATGAATACTCATACTATCTTTCAGAACACGTTAAAACAGTCAGTCAGTTTTGTTGGACGAGGATTACACAGCGGTATAAAATCACGTATCACTCTGAAACCTTGTGAAAAATCTACAGGTATATTTTTCAGACGAAAAGATGTTCCCTACCATCAATCATTGATTCCTGCACGATGGAACAATGTTACTGATACGACTTTATCAACTGTTTTAACGAACAAGCATGGCTATTCTATCTCAACAGTTGAACACATGATGGCGGCATTACAACTCTGTCATATTGATAATATTGAAATTGAAGTAGATGGTAACGAACTACCTATAATGGATGGTAGTGCAAAACCCTTTGTCGATACACTATTAAACATTGGTACCCGCTCGATAAAAACTCCTAGAAAAGTGATCTATATACACAAAAAAATAGAGGTTCAGGATGCAAATCGATTTGCTTTATTATTGCCTGACACTCAACCCAAAATAACCATTTCAATTGATTTTAAGGAAAAAGCCATTGGGGCACAAAACCTTTCAATCAATATAAATGATAATAACTTGAGCCGAAGTATTGCACCTGCCAGAACTTTTGGCTTTCTAGATCAAATTGTCGATTTACAAAGCAAGGGGCTAGCATTGGGAGGTTCTTTAAGTAATGCTATTCTGGTGGACAATGATCGGATTGTTAATCGTGAAGGACTTCGTTTTAAAGATGAATTTGTGCGTCACAAGGTGCTGGATGCTATTGGTGACCTTGCATTAGCGGGTGTTCCAATTATAGGTCACTACCATGCATTTAAAGGAGGACATTTACTTAACGCACTTTTAATGAAAAAATTATTTACTAATAAATCCGCCTGGTCTTATATTTCCATGGATGAGTTTGATTACTTTCATGAAAAAAATGATCAAACTCATCATACATTCCATAGGTATAATCCAAAATTTCATGCAATACAGGTTAATTGATTTCCATATTGATGTTAATAATAAATCCAATAATGGCGAACGATCAAACGGGGGTGCTGAGGACAAAAACACCATATTTATCTTTATTTCAAATTGTCTGATGATGGCTATGAGAACTCAATTGAGGAATTTTAAAAAAATAAATCTGCTTCAGTTTATCTAATTTTAAAATGTCCGCTTTCTCCACTAAATCATATTCCTGATAATACTTATAAATTGCAGGTTTGGGAGGTGGTTTGACCAATTCAGTTTTTTCTATCATTTATATTGACTGTAATAATTCAGTAAGCTGTCACTTTATGAAAAAAAGCTAATTGACTGCTCAATGCTGAATCCAGGCACTTTTTAAGAACTTATTATATGTTTGTAAGTGATATGAAATGTCAGCTAACTGGAAATTAAGCCTTGAATTATTCTCCCCCTCCAACTACTGCAATAGGTGGTGGAGTGGTCGGTTTCTCCCTGCTTAACTTCCTGCCGGTGGTACAGGGTACTTCATCACGACTGCGACCTCCCGGTGCAATTAAGACACCCTTCGATGAAAAAGAATTTCTATCCTCATGCATTAAATGCGGACAGTGTGTTCAGGTTTGTCCGGTGAAGGCGATCAAACTATTGGATATGGATGTAGGGCTAGGTATCGGTACCCCCTATATTGATGCCCGGGAGCAAGCCTGTGATTTCTCCTGCGATGGACTTCAGTGTGTGCTGGCCTGTCCGACGGGCTCCTTAACTCATGAACTGGACTATCCGGCAGATTCGCGTATGGGATTTGCACGACTATCACGTCCCGGGGCCTGCCTTGCGATACAGGGTAAAGGTTTCAAAGG
>Ga0209013_10003991_pt1 | contig 13012 bp, 10 predicted proteins | sample Cruoilmetagenom2_FD_187291 | JGI IMG/M metagenome (GOLD analysis project Ga0209013, IMG submission 187291) | Oil polluted marine microbial communities from Coal Oil Point, Santa Barbara, California, USA - Sample 2 (SPAdes) (version 2) | ecosystem: Environmental > Aquatic > Marine > Oil seeps ... | reverse complement strand
CCCCAGACAAAGATGATGAGGGTGTCGTCCATCTCGCCCATCTCCTCGATGGCATCGACCAGCCGTCCGACGTTCCAGTCGGCGTTCTCCGAGTAACCGGCAAAGACCTCCATCTGCCGCCTGTAGAGCGTCTTCTCGGCCTCGCTCAGCGAGTCCCAGGCCACATAGGCCTCCGGGCGCTCCGTGAGATCGGTCTCCGGCGGGATGATGCCCAGCTTTTTCTGGCGCTCAAAGGTCGCCTCGCGGTACGCGTCCCAGCCCTCGTCGAACTTGCCCTTGTACTTGTCGGCCCATTCCTTGGCCACGTGGTGCGGCGCGTGGGAGCAGCCGGTGGAGTAGTACATGAACCAGGGCTTTTTGGCGTCCTGCGCCCGGATTGCGTGCAGCCACTCGATGGACTTGTCGGTGAGGTCATCGGGGAAGTAGTACAGCTCGCCATCCTTGCCCTCTGGTACACCAATGATCGTGTTGTCCTGGGTGATGATGGGGTCGTACTGGCCGGCGGCACCGGACAGGAAGCCCCAGAAGTGGTCAAAGCCCCAGGCCAGCGGCCAGCGGGTGAAGGGGCCCGCGGGGCCAAAGGCGTGGCCGGGGGTGAGGTGCCACTTGCCGAATCCACCCGTGAGGTAGCCGTTTTCCTTCAGGACTCGCGGGAACGGGGCGCAGCTCCTGGGCAACTGGCCCGAGTAGCCCGGGTAGGGAGCCGGGAACTCGGCGACGCCGCCCATGCCCACCCGGTGGTGGTTGCGCCCGGTCAGCAGCGCGGCCCGGGTCGGCGAGCAGACCGCCGTCACGTGGAAGTGGTTGAAGGTCTGGCCCATCTCCTGTACCCGGGTCAGGTTTGGCGTACTGATCCCGCCGCCAAAGGTGTCGGGACCACCGAAACCGGCGTCGTCGATCAGGACCAAGAGCACGTTGGGCGCGCCCTCGGGGGCCTGGGCGGGCGGGATGAAAGACCAGTCGGGGGCCGATTGGCCGATGGTACGCCCCAGCGCCCCACCATAGGTGCGGTCGGGGATGGGCAGCACGGTGCGGTCGGGGCTGAACTTGCCGCCGGCCTCGGCCAGGGCTTCCTTCAGGCCCTCCTTGCCCCCCTTGTCGATGACGGCCACCGACTTGGCCGGCGAGTCGGGCAGGGCCATCTCGGCCTCCATCTGGTCCTCCTCGGGAACGATGGCCAGGATGATGGCCGTGCCTGGTTTGAGCTTCTCGCCGAGCTGGCTCTCCATGCCCTCCACGACCTTGCCCTTGGCAAACTTGCCGAGGAGGGCTCCACCCACGGCACCCACTACGACGGGGGCCAGCAGTGCCGGCGCGACGAGCCCCACCAGCAGGCCGACGCCGGCGCCCCAGCCCATGCCCTTGCGGCCGGCGTGGTCGCCCGTCTCGCTGACGCTGAGTTCGCCCTCCTTGTCCTTCTGGACGAGGACCATGCCATCGGTCTCGATCTTTTTGTCCGTCACCAGTTGCACGAGCTGGTCAAAGTTGCCGGTGGCCTGCTCGACAGACCCGTAGGCCGCGATGATGACGATATCGTGTTCCTTGCTCATGTTTGTTCTCCTTTTTTGGTAGTTTGCACCATGTTGGTGTCTCACACCAGTTGTCGTGTCCAGAAAGCGATCAATCTTTGCGGCCCAGCTACGCTGCCGCCGAGCCGGCTGGCGGCGCCTCTGCTGCTTCCGCGCGTCCGCCCATCCACTTTGCTGCCGGCAGCAGTATCAACAGCAGGATGATGGCCGCTACCAGGATAAAAGTGATGGTGTTGCCATCGGTAAAGTTCGCGGTAGCGACCACGATGGCCGCCGCCACGTTGCGCTGGGCCGTGCCCAGGCCCATCACGCTGCGGTTGCCCGCATCGCGGCCGCCCAGGACGAGTCCAATGGCCAGCGAGCCGATGATGAAAAGCAGCAAGGCCAGGAATCCGTAGGTGCCAATGAGGCTCACGATATTGTCCAAGTTCAGCCCCAGGCCGACCACCATCATGACCAGGATCGCCAGGCTGGAGATCTTGTTCATCACCGGATGCCAGTGTTCGGCGGTGTCCGGCGAATGCGCCTTGATCAGCAGGCCGATGGCCAGGGGGATCAACATCGATACAATCAGCGACTGGGCGATGGCCCAGGGGTCCACCTCTGCACCAGGCAGCAAAAGCGGCAGGACGATCGGGATGTAAAGAATCGTCACGACCATCAAGAGGACCATCAGCCCCACGCCAAAGGCGACATTACCTTTGGCGCCCTGGACCAGTTTGGGCAAGAAAGGAGCGCCCGCGGCTGTGGCCAGGACAATCAACCCAGTCGCCAGCGACTCCTCAAGGGGGATCACCGCCAGGATGGCGTAGGCCAGCAGCGGCACCAGCACAAAGTTGGCCAGCAGGGCCAGGATGACCAGGCGAGCGTTCTTCAAAGGCTTCACGATCTCGGCCAGGGTCAGGCTCAAGCCCATGGCCAGCATGCTGCTGAGTACAAAGGTCAGTCCTGCCAGCCCTGTCAGGGACTGCAACAACTCGGTCAAGGTCATGATTGGTTCTTACCTCACCTTTCCAGGTGCAGGTTCTTGCTCAACCTGTCCAACAACATGGCTCTGTTCCGTTCTGGGCCGCTGCCCAGCCTGCCCGGTGACGGGGTATGCGTCACCGGGCAGGCCATTGGCCTACGCCGGTGCACCGTCGGGCTGGCTCTCCGCTGTTTCGTCAGACCCGCTCAGCGCTGCCTCGGCAATCATGGCTTTCAGGGAATCCCTGGCGGCACCACGAGTCCCCACAACGTAAACCCAGCGATCACACCCCGGACAGCCAGAAACGGTCGCAGCTTGGCAGCCAGCTCAGGAAAGGCACATACTTCCTCAATCGTGCCCCTTGTGATGGAAGCTCAGTAGCTTCAGGTCCTGCCGACAGGTTTCCCCACACCCTTCCAAGGAGCGATGATGGCCACCATCCACCCGGGCGGCTGCCAAGATCGCGGTTGGCACGCTGCTACCCAGCCCCATCACGCGGCGGATGGCCGGATTGCGGCCGGCTAAGACGCAGCCGAGCAGCAGCGAACCGACGAAGAAAAGCGGCAGGGCCGGCATCCCGCCCGTCCCGGTGGGGCCCAGGATGTGGGGAATGGTCAGTGTCAGTCCAACCACCAGTCCCATGAGGACTGTCCGGACGTTGAGACACGATGCCATGAGCAATCAACCGTCCAGGAGTTGCTGCTTGGCAGTAGCGAACTCTTCGTCGGACAAGGCACCCTGATCGTGAAGCGCTGCGAGCCGTTCAAGCTCGTCTGCCATATCTTTCTCGGGAGCCGGGGCTGCCTGCTGCTGCGCCGGTTCGTCGTTCGCTTCCTGCTGCATCGCCTGCTGGTCTTCGTAATCATCTTCTGCATACTTTTTATTCTGGTGGTGGTGTATAACGCCTGCTGTACCGGCCACGACGGCCGTACCCACAACAGCCCGTCCTATGCGCCTTCTTCTCATCCTTCTTCTCAATCTTGGCACGTCAACCTCCTAGTCTTCTTTTCGCCAATGGTTTTACGCAGCCTCTTCTCGGGCAAAAATCTCCAACGTCTCCTCTACAACCTCGTCGGGGATCCGCTCCCGCACCAGCAGCTGACCCTGGGCCTTGATCACGGCTTCCTTGAACTTGATCGGCCACAGGTTCTCGAAAAGCAGTATCGCTGCAGTGGTATTCACTTCCATGCCCTCGGCGATGGCCTCGATGTCCTCGACCTGAACAATACCACTCACCTCAATACCGAGCGGATCGATGAGCTTGAAAGTTTCAGCATCAAGCTCCTCGATTTCCACCGCCTCGTGCGTTCCATCCTCATGCTTCTGAATGACGACGAGATCCACCACCCGGACGATCTCTTTTTCCGCCAGTTCGAGCAACACAGGCAGGATCTCACCTGTAAGCTGGTCACTCTGGAACTCAAGAGCGACAAAGTCTATCGGACCGTAAGTCATAGGAACCTCCCTTCCTCAAAAAAGATTCTTGATCACTAGCTTGAGTAGCCGCTTCAGGCTGGATGCCAAGCGGCTCGACGGAGATCAACGGAAAACCCAGGCTGTAGAGGGTATCCAGCACGCCGGCCAGCGCAGCCTGATCGCGGAATGTGCCGCTGAGCACCGTGACCGGCGTCTTACCGGCTGGCACCTCGTCAGTCTCGGGCTGCACCTGGATAGAGACACCGCCCAGCCGTTCCGACCAGCTGGCATCAAGGCAACCCTGGACAGATATTCTGTAGTTGGCAGTCGTGTCCATCGTAAGCCTGACTCTATTGGTCAAAGTATCACTCCGAAACCGGTCAAAGGCACCAAGGCACCATGTTCCACCAGCAACCTGCTCAACCAGAAACGCAAAAGCGTCTCATTGTCTCCAAGTGTATCACAGGCAACCGCTGGTGAGTAGACCCAAAAGTATGCAGAAAAGGTGTATTTGGGAGACGCCGATGGCCCAGCCCAGGAGACAGGCCATCTTAATACTCATCAAGGGACCGATGCCCATCTTCTGGCGGCTAGCGGTGCTGGACCCACCGTAGGAATCGCAGCCGGCCCAGCCATGCACCTTTCCGGTGTCGTCAAACCCGACCGTGATCGGCTTGCCCGGCACCACCGGACTCCCGTCCAGCTGGACCCATCTGATGATCTCTTGGTCTCCTTCATGACGAGACCTGACAGGTCGGCATCGAGCACTTGGCGCCCCGCGCGAATACTGTCCCCAACCTGTCAGGTCTCCAAAGGCTCAGCGTTTCACTCTGCCTCAGCTCTGCTCGAATCCTCGTCCGCAGCTCCCTCACCGGCCGAGTGGTCTTTGTGGCTCGCCAGCCACTTCTCTGCCGCCTCCAGGGCATCATCCAGGGCCCCGTCCAAGTCGGGCTGGGCGGCAAACAAGTTTTCCTTGCCGATCACGTCCATGACTTCGGTCTTGACCAACTCTTCCATCATGGTCGGCTGGACGTCAGCCAGCATCAACAGGTTTCCGCCAGCCTTCAAGTCTTTGGCGTAGCGCAGGACCCACGTGGCGCCGGTGCTACTCGCCTGTTCGCGGCCCCGGATCCGGAGGATCAGTACCGCGTTTTGGGTTCCTTGCGCAGATGGCAGCATCTCCGTCAACAGCGGCACTTCAGCATAGAAGTCATTGCCGCCGACGCTGAGCACCGTCGCTGCATGGGAGGGCAGTACCTCGGGAATGTCCTGTTCCTGCCACCGGCCCTTCTTGTTGCGGGTCAATCCACGGATCTCAGCACTCTGCGAGGAGACCCAGACGTAGAGAAGGAGAGACAGCCCCGCGCCCAAAAAGATGGTATACTGGAGGGGGATGAACAGGGCCGAGAGGAAGGTGAGCCACAGGGCCACCGTTGAACCCAGAGATGTGCGATGGACCAACGACATACTCGGCACCCGCGCCAGGATCAGCTCAGCGGCGATGACAAAGAGCAGGCCGGCGATGACGGCCATCGGCACCAGTTCAGCCAGGCTGCCAAAGATAGCCACGATGACTATCAACCACAGGCCGGCCATGATGCCACCCCAACGCGACTTGGCCCCGCCACTGACGCTGATGCCGGTGCGCGACAGCGAGCCACCGGTGCTCATCGACTGGAAGAAACTGCCAACCAGGTTGCCCAGCCCCTCCCCCTTGAAGTCGCTGTTCTGGCTCGACTTGCTTTTGTCGGGGTTGGGATAGGCGGTGCTGATGCCGGCCCCCTGGACCAGGGCCACGATGGCCACCGAAACCGAACCCAGGGCCAAGTTGGGGATGACGCTAAAGTCTGGCATCATGGGCAGTGGCAGGCTGTCGGGGAAGCTGGGAATGTCGGCGATGTCGCCCACCAGATCGATCGACAGTTGGAACACGTAGACGATGACCGTCATCGCCAGTAGCGCAATGATGGAGGCCATCTTTTCGGTTTGGCGGAACCTCTTCATAACGAGGACCAGGACGATGGTCGCTATGCCGACAAAGGTGGTCGTCGGATCCCACTGGCTGATGTTGGCGAACCAGTCCACGACCTCGGCGAGCTTGTTGGCCCCCGAGGGATCGTATCCAGAAAAGTCGCCCAGTTCGCCGATGAGGATCAGCAACGACGCACCCAGCACAAAACCGGTCATGACCGCGGTGGATACAAAGTTGACCAGCTTGCCCAGCCGCAACAATCCGGCGACAAACATAATCGCCCCCACCAGCAAAGTGAGGGTGAACAGAGCGTTAGGATTGCTGTTGACATCGATGCCGGCCGTCGAGAGGACACTGGCCGTCGACAGGGCAATGGCACTGGTCAGCGTGCTGATCATCAGGATGGTACCGGTGGACATTGCGGCGACGATGGTCGCCACCATGCCCGAGTACAGACCGTAGACCGGGTTTACCCCGGCCAGTTGGGCATAGGCCATGCCCTCGGGGATGCTGAACATGCCGGTGGAGAATCCGGAGACCACGTCTCGTGCGAAAGTCTTGCTGTTCGGTTTCAGTGACTGAAAGAAACTCAAAGTTCTCTCCTTTCTAGTTCTGGCAAAGGAGCGCCGGTAGAGCCATCCCTATTCTGCCTGCGCCTCTTTCTTGTCGCCAGCGAGCCCAATGCCGCTGACGATACTGAAGGCGATCAATGCTGCCACGGCGAGTGGAATCGGCACGACGGCGGCCGGCACGGCCACCGTCAGGCAGCCCACGGCCAAACCCACTGGAAGTTGGGGAAAGACCAGAACCAAGGCTGATCCCAAGGCTGTCCCGACGAACAAGAGAGGGAAGATGGGGCCACCGATGAAGCCGAAGGCCAAAGCCCCGCTCAGAGCCAGCAGCTTGGCCAGAGCAATCACAACAAGGAGGGCCACTCCGATCTCTGAGGCATGGTCGTATACGAAGCCCATTGCACAGGACCGTGGTGCGCGCTGTCTCGGGGTCCATCTTGCGCCGCTGCGCGATCCAGGTTCCCAGGCCTGCAGCCAACATGCCGCTCGGTACTTCGGGACCAAGACTGAAACCACCGGTGAGAGATATCAGAGATGCCAGCAGGGACGCCGGTACGGGTTTTGGATCCATGGACCCTTCATCTACCGCGGAGAATACGTCGAGTTGCCTGGCTGAGGTGAAACGATGGAGCAGGCCCACCAGGATGCCGGCAACAGTCATGATAGGGACCGTCACCCATGACCCGGAGAAGATGGCCACAATGGTCTGCTCTGGAAAGAGCAAGCTTTGGCCCAGGTTCATAAGGCCGATGAAGATAAAGGCCCCTATCCCGCTGAGCAAGCCGACCAATAGGCCCCAACCGAGACGCCGCCAATACTCCTTGGATCGCAAGTCAAGTCCTTCTGACATGATTGGGAACTTCCTTCTTGGGCGATGATTCCCTGCCCCTGTTGCGCATTCGCAGATCACGGGTTGTCGTACGATTGGATTGCCTGCAACACTTGGGGAAGATCGACGCGATGGCGACCAGGATGTAACTCCAGGGAGACAGCGCGGTCACTATCGTTCCTATCGAGTGAGCGCCACGTAGGGCGTAGAAGCGAACTGTCCAGCACAGAACTCACCGGCAGCGCCTGCCCACAGCCGGCGCGGGCCAGAATCTGGGCCAGTGCCTGGCCCAGGCCCCCGTTGCCGCTGTCTATCAGGCGCGGCCGGACGATGGGATCACCTGGTGGCGCCGGACGGCATAGTTTGGTCAGAAGCAGTTGCACGGAAGCTTGCCTCAGCTGTATCTGTGATCCGCAGTCGGCCATCGTGCACATCGTAGGGCGGATTCCACCGGGCACGGTGGCACGGCGTCGCTCCCCATTGGCCTTTTGGCCAGGCTTTCGAAGCTACCCGCAGGCGCAGGAACACAATTGCGTCTCACTGCCCCCAAGTATATCACAAACAGGCGGTGATGTGTAGACCCAAAAGTATGCAGAAAGGGTGTAGTTGGGAGACGCCGGTAGCTCAGCCTGAGGGGGGGCAATCCCTGGTCGGGCAGAGTCGTGCGGAATTGGGCGGCTACGGGGAAAAAGCCGGGGATATCGAAGGAGATGCCTAGCGCTGGGGCAAGATGCCCAGTGACCGGGCCATCTCTACGGCCTCTCTGCGTCCGTGCGCGCCCAGCTTCTGGTAGATGTTGGCCGTGTGCCGCTTGACCGTCTGGGGAGAGACAAAGAGGCGCTGCGCGATCTCTTTGTTGCTGAGGCGCCTGGCCAGCAGATCCAGGACCTCCAGCTCACGGCCGGTCAAGGACGCGATGAGCTGCGCCTGAGAGGGCCGGGGCTGCCCGCCCGGAAAATTGGCCAGGGGCGTAAGGGGGGAAGAGCGGAACGCATCCAAGACATGCTCGACGTGGGCAGAAACAACGCCCCGTTCCTCCAGCCGCTCGAACAGGCGGGCCATCGCGGGGCCCAGGTCGACAAAGACGCGGACCAGGCCGCCCGGCTGGGCCAGGAGAACCGCCTGTTCCAGGGCGCGCAGGGCAGCCGGTTCGTCGCCATCTGCCGCGTGGAGCATGGCCTGCAGAGCCAGCACCTCGATGGTAGAGCGGGTGTTGTGTGTAGCGGTGACAAAAGCGTGCAACTTGGCGAGCGCGTCAGCCGCCTGATGGCGGCTGGCGGGCGTGTTCATGGCCAGGAGTATCTTGGGCCGCGTTAGCTGGGGCGCGTAGAAGAAGGCCATGTGCCTGAGCGGCACGAGAGGGCCCATGGTTCTTGCCCAACGGACAGCGTAGTCCAGGTCGCCCTGCGCCAGCGCTATCTCTGCGCGAAATCCATCGTGCACCGGCAGCACCGGCTCGCTGCGCGTCTCCAGCAAGTAGGCGGTGGCCCGCTCGAGAGTCTGGAGTGCCTGCTCCAGCAGGCCTCGCGCTTGTTGGACCGCCGCCAGGACGAAGGCGCTGTGCAGTACGCAAGATGGATGGCTGGCATAGCGATGTTCTTCCACGGCCCCGGCGTAGCGCTCGGCGGCCTCCAGGTCATCGCGCTGGTAGTGGGCGGAAGCCAGGAAATGGTGCGCCCAAGCGCCGCTTTCGAGGAAGCCGTCATCCTGGCAGGCGCGGAGAGCGGCATGGGCCGCCCGCATTTGACCGGGGAGATCGGCAGCTATCCAGTGCACGAAGCAGCTTAAGGCAGTAAGTCGCGCCCGTGGCGAGCCGGGCACTGCGGTGTCCTCCAAACGGCCGGCCGAGAGTATGGCCTGGGCCTTGTCCAGTTGGCCCGTCATCTGGTAGGCCAGGGCCTGATGCAACCACGCCTCGGCGCGCACCAGGTACCACGCCGGCGGCACCGACTCCAGGGCCTGCGTCGTAAGCTCGATGACGCCCTGCGAGTCGCTGGTTGCGAGGTTATTTTGGATGCTGATCAGGGTATTGATCTCGCCCTGAAGCTGCCTGGCGCGCTCAGGCTGGTCCGCCATCTGGTCGACGAGGACCTGCGCCTGAGCCACTGTCTCCAAGACGGTCTGCGCATCGTAGCGCCCGCCCTGGATGATCCAGGCCTTGGCCAGCAGCAGGCCGGGATGCTGGGCAACCACGGTACTCGGTAACAGATCCAACCAGCGTTCCAGACGGGGGCGCTGCTCGGAGTCAAGCATATGATGGCGGTGTTGGGCCACGAGCTGCACCGCGGCCTGCGTGTCCCGGCCGGCCAGTGCGTGTAGCACTGCTTGCTGGATCCTCCTCTGGCTGGCATACCAGGCGCTGGCGCGGAGGTGCAGGGCCTGGATCTCCTCGGCGTCGAGGCGGCGGGCCAGTTCGTTGCGCAGGAGCCTCTGGAAGAGACGGTGGTAGCGGTACCAGACGTGCTCGTCGTCCAGGGACTCGGTGAACATGTTTGCCCGGACCAGCCATTCCAGGTGAGCCTGGCCGTGGGGCGCCGGGCCATCCGGCGCCATGACCGCGTCGCACAGCGGGGCGCAGAGCGCATCGAGGATGGAGGTGTGGAGGAGAAAACCCTCAACCTCATCCGGGAGCGAGGCGAGTACCTCGCTCATCATGTAGCCGGTGACGTAACGGTTCTCCACGCGGAGGATGGCGGCCTGCTCCGCGCGTGTGCTGCTATCGAGCAGCGCCAGGACTGCCAATCGCAGGGCGGCCGCCCAACCATCCGTCCTCTCAACCAGCAGGGCCAGATCATTGTCGGAAACGGTCACATCACTGGCCAGACTGAAGAATTCTGCGATCTCTGCTGCTGAGAAACGCAGATCGCTGGACCGGATCTCGGTCATGTGCCCGTACGCCCTCAGCCTGTCCAGCGGCAAGGGCAGGTCTCGCCGCATGACCAGCACCAGATGCAGGCCTTCAGGAGGATTCTGCAGCAGAGCGGCAAGCAAGTCGAGAACATCTGGGTTGTTGATCACATGCGCGTCGTCCAGAGCGAGGACGAACTCGCGGTCGAGCTCCAGCAACTCGTTGATCAAGCTAGGGGCAATGACCTCGACGGGGGGCAGCGTGGAGGCGGAGAGGATCAAGCGGGTGCGCTGCAGCGCCTGGGGGAAGATCGATTCAATGGCGGCCAGGATGTACTCCAGGAAAAGGCGGAGGTCGTTGTCCTGCCTGTCGAGCGAGAGCCAGGCGTGGGGCAAAGGCGAGCTGTCCAGCACACAGCTCGCCAGCACGGTCTTGCCATAGCCAGCCGGCGCCGAGATCAGGGTCAGTGGCTGGCTCAGTCCCCGGCTGGCGCTGTCACTCAGACGCAGCCGGTGCACATGGTCGTCTGGAGGCGCCGGACGGCGCAGTTTGGTTAGAAGCAGTTCCACCGAAGCTTGCTCCACTTGTGTCTGTAAACTATCTGTGAGCAGCCCTTGCCCAGGTAACGACAGTTGCCAGACGAGTTTCCGGACACTGCACAACGAGGATACCTTGATGTTCCGTCACGGCTGCGCAATGATCGCCGTCAAGGCCACGCCTCCGTGCCGAGTGGCTAGGGTTCCCTTTGGACATTGCGTGGTATTATACATCAATTGGTCTTGAAGGGCAAGTCGTCCGATACGAAAATCGTCAGGATCTCGGAGAAGAGGTCGAGGCCAGGGTCTGGCAGGGTCGTGCACGGAGCGGCAGCTTCACGGGACGAGCTGGGACTGGGAAGGGGGTGCTTCGCGTTGCGGCAAGATACGCAGTGACCTGGCCTTCTCAACGGCGTCTCTTCGGCTGTGCACGCCCAGCTTCTGGTAGATATTGGCCGTGTGGCGCTTGACCGTCTCGGGGGAGACAACGAGGCGCTGCGCGATCTCTTTGTTGCTGAGCCGCCTGGCCAGGAGCTCCAGAACCTCCAGCTCACGGCCAGTCAAGGGCTCGATGAGGTGCGCCTGAGAGGGCCGGGGCTGCCCGCCCGGATAGGCCAGGGGCGTAAAGGGGGCGGATCGGAACGCCTCCAAGACATGCTCGACATGGGCCTCTGCGATGCCCCGTATGGCCAGTTGCTCGAACAGGCCGGCCATGGACGGGCCCAGGTCCACAAAGACGCGGACAAGGCCGCCGGGCTGGGCCAGAAGAACCGCCTGTTCCAGGGCCTGCAGGCCTGCCGGCTCGTCGCCCTCAGCCGCGTGGAGCAAGGCCTGCAGGGCCAGCACCTCGATGGTGAAGCGCGTGTTATGGGCGGCGGTGACAAAGGCGCGCAGCTTGGCGAGCGCCTCGCCCGCCTGCTGCCGGCTGGCGGGCGTGTTCATGGCCAGGAGCACCTTTGGCAGTGTGAGCTGGGGTGCATAAAAGAAGCCCATGATCCCGAGCGGTACCAGGGGGCCCACGGTTCTCGCCCAATGGGCGGCGGTGTCCAGGTCGCCCTGTGCCAGCGCCAACTCTGCGTGGTACCCGTCGTGTACCGGCATTACCGGCTCGCTGCGTGTCTCCAGCAAGTAGGTGTTGGCCCGCTCGAGAACCTGGAGCGCCTGTTCCGGCAGGCCGCGCGCCTGTTGGACCGCCGCCAGGACGAATCCATTGTGCAAGACGCAGGTCGGATGGGCGGCGTAGCGCCGTTCTTCCACGGCCCTGGCGTGGCGCTCGGCGGCAGCCAGGTCGTTGCGCTGGTAGTAGGCGCAGGCAAGGAAATGGTGCGACCAGGTGCAGCTTTCGGAGAGGCTGGCATCCTGGCAGGTGCGAAGAGCGGCATGAGCTGCCCGTATCAGGCTGGGTAGATCTGCGGCTATCCAGTGTACGAAGCAGCTTGAGGCAATGATCCGCGCCCGCGGCGAGCCGGGCACCGCGGTGTCCTCCACCCGGGCGGCCGAGAATGTGGCCTGGGCCTTGTCCAGCTGACCCGACATCTGGTAGGCCAGGGCCAGATGCAGCCATGCCTGGACGCGTACCAGGTACCACGCCGGCGGCAACGACTCCAGGGCCTGGCTGGTGAGCGCGATCACACCCTGCGGGTCGTTGGCCTGGAAATTCTTCTGCATGCCGAGCAGGGTGTTGATCTCGCCCAGAAGGGGCCCGGTACGCTCCGGCTGGTCTGCCATCTGGTCGACGAGCGCCTGGGCCTGGGCAACGGCGCCCAGGACAGTCTGCGCATCGAAGCGGCCGAGCTGGATGATCCAGGCCTTGGCCAGCAGCAGGTCAGGGTCTTCGGCAATGACCTCGCTGGGAAAGAGGCGCAACCAGCGTTCCAGTCGGGGGCGCTGCTCGGAGTCAAGCATATCATGGCGGTGCTGGGCCACCAGTTGCACCGCGGCCTGCGTGTCCTGGCCGGCCAGTGCGTGTAGCACTGCTTGCTGGATCCTTCTTTGGCCCGCATACCAGGCGCTGGCGCGGAGGTGCAGGGCCTGGATCTCCTCGGCGTCAAGCCGGCGGGTCAATTCGTTGCGCAACAGCCTCCGGAAGAGACCGTGGTAGCGGTACCAGATCTGCTCGCCGTCCAGGGACTCGGTGAACATGTTGGCCCGGACCAGCCATTCCAGGTGGGCTTGGCTGTGGGATGCCAGGCCATGGGGCTCCATGATCGCGTCGCACAGCGGGGTGCAGAGCGCATCGAGGATGGAGGTGCGGAGGAGAAAACCCTCAATCTCATCCGGGAGCGAGGCGGGTACCTCGCTCATCATGTAGCCGGTGACGTAACGGTTCTCCACGCGGAGGAT